>Ga0209345_10003059_pt1 | contig 17605 bp, 17 predicted proteins | sample Cruoilmetagenom7_FD_187294 | JGI IMG/M metagenome (GOLD analysis project Ga0209345, IMG submission 187294) | Oil polluted marine microbial communities from Coal Oil Point, Santa Barbara, California, USA - Sample 7 (SPAdes) (version 2) | ecosystem: Environmental > Aquatic > Marine > Oil seeps ...
ATCAGACCGCGCGGGCGGACCAGCAGGATCACGATGGCAACGACGTAGATGATGATCTGGTCGATACCGTAGATGATGCTTTTGATTTCATTCATGGAAGCGAGGCTTTCGAGGATGCCCAAAAGAAACCCCGCCAGCACCGCGCCCGGTAGTGAGCCCATGCCGCCGACCACCACGACAACGAAGCTCAGCACCAGAAAGTCCATGCCCATATGGTAATTGGGTGAGTTAATCGGCGCGTACATCACACCTGCCAGACCTGCGACTGCGGCGGCGATGCCGAACATGATGGTAAAGCGGCGGTCGATATCGATGCCCAAAAGGCCCACGGTCTCACGATCCGCCATACCGGCGCGGACGACCATGCCGAAGGTGGTGAACTGCAAGAAGGCAAAGACCGCAGCGATGATGATCGTGGAGAAACCGAAGTAGACCAAACGCCAGTAGGGGTAGGCGAGCGATGTGTCCAAACCCAAGAGCGGGGCGAAATCGAAGCTGCCTTTGAAGGCGTCCGGCGCGGGCGTGGGGATCGGGTTGGCACCATAGAAATACTTGACGACTTCTTGCAGCACAATGGCGAGGCCAAAGGTCACAAGGATTTGGTCCGCATGAGGGCGCTTGTAGAAATGCTTGATGAGGCCGCGTTCCATGACGAAACCGATGAACAGCATAACCGGGATCGCAAAAAGGATCGCCAGCGGCACCGACCAGTCAATGATAGACGCACCGACCTCCGGCCCGAACCAGTTCTCGACATAGGGGGTTTTGACTTTCAGCGGGTTGCCCAGAAAATCCTTCTGGGTCTCGTCAATCGTCTCGACACTTAGCGTCAGCAACCGTTGCAGCGTGACCGAGCAGAACGCCCCGATCATGAACAGCGCGCCGTGGGCGAAGTTGACGACGCCAAGCGTGCCAAAAATCAAAGTGAGGCCAAGCGCAATCAGCGCATAGGCCGAGCCCTTGTCGAGCCCGTTAAGTATTTGCAGAAGAACAGCGTCCATGGACCCCACCTGTAAGGGATGCGTTCACATGAGGGCGGGCCTCATGTGGTGAAAAGAGGGCGCGCAAAGCTGAGTTCGCACGCCCCCGGAGATTAGCGAATCAAGCGCCCGGGTTGCAGTCGCCCAGCTCGCCACCGGCGAACATTGGGTGGTCGGGGGCATATTCGACCTGCGCACGCGGGGTGACTTCGACGATTTCCAGCGTGTCATACTCGTTGGTCGGGTTTTCTTTGCCCTTCATGACCAGCACGTCTTTGAAACACTGGTGGTCGTCGCCACGATACAGCACCGGACCATTGCCCAGACCATCGAACTCAAAGTCTTCGAGCGCTTCGACGACACCGCAGGGGTTGAAGGTGCCCGCACGTTCCACCGCATCCGCATAGAGCAGCGTCTGCACATAGCAGGTGTGCGCGGAGTTGGAGGGTGGACGGCCGTACTTCTCACCAAAGGACTTCACGAAGGCTTTGGAGCCCTCATCCTGCAACTGCCAGTTCCAGTTCATCGAGCCGATAACGCCTTGCACGTTGGCACCGGCACCCGCGGCCATCAGCTCGGAATAAAGCGGCACGACGATTTCGAACTTCTTGCCGTTCACTTCCTTGTCCAGCAAGCCGAACTGAACCGCGTTGGTCAGCGAGTTCACCATGTTCCCGCCGTAGTGGTTCAGCACCAGCACATCCGCACCGGAGTTCAGCACCGGCGCGATGTAGGACGAGAAGTCCGTGCTCGCCAGCGGCGTCAGCACGTTGTTGACGGTCTCCCAGCCCATCGCTTCGGTCGCGGCGGCGATGGATTCCTGCTGGGTCCAGCCCCACGTGTAGTCGGCTGTCAGGTGGTAAGCGCGGCGGTCTTCGCCGTAGGCGTTTTTCAACACCGGGGCGAGGGCGGCAGCGGACATGTACCCGTTAAAGAAGTGGCGGAAGCCATTGGCTTTCTTGTCTTTCCCGGTCGTGTCGTTGGAGTGGGTCAGACCGGCCATGAAGATCACGCCCGCTTCCTGACACAGACCCTGCACAGCCACAGCCACGCCCGAGGACGAGCCGCCGTTGATCATCACAGCGCCGTCTTTTTCAATCATCGCCTTGGCCGAGGCGCGGGCGGCGTCAGATTTCGTTTGGGTGTCGCCGGTGACATATTCCACCTTCTTGCCCAGAATGCCGTTCCCTTTCAGCGCCTTGGAGCTGAAGGTGTTCATCATGCCGCCGTCGCCTTCACCGTTCAGGTGCGCAACCGCGAGTTCCTGAGCGCGCAGCTCGTCCAAACCTTCTTCGGCATAGGGGCCGGTCTGGGGTACGTTAAAGCCCAGCGTGACGGTGCTGCCTGTCGGCGCATTGGTAAAGCCCGTGTGATTTTCGGCACGCAGATACGTTGGCAGCGCCAGCCCGGCACCGGCAACTGCGCCGGTTTGGATCAGCCCGCGGCGTGTCAGTTTCGTAAACGACATGAAGTCCTCCCAAGATTTTTTGATGCCGTGGCAACGGAACCTCCCCCCGGAACCACAGCGCGCAAGAATGCAAAGCAACTATCGCGCGTAAAATGAAAACCAATCAATAACGCCCTTGATCAAAACGATTTTTTTGTAAATATATTCGCTAAAATTTAGTCAGGTTTGTAAATTACATGATGTTGCGCCGCAGAAAGTTGTTGAATTTGCTGGTGAATAGCCCTGTCGGAGGCGCAAATGCGTGAGGGCTTAACCGGTAGCCGTATACGTGAACGGCGGGTTATGCTGGGGCTGAAACAGGCGCAACTGGCTCAGCAAATCGGCATTTCGGCCAGTTATCTTAACCTGATCGAACACAATCGGCGCCGGATCGGCGGCAAGCTGTTGTTGAATATTGCGCAGGCCTTGGGCGTGGAGCCACAAGCACTGACCGAGGGGGCCGAGGCCGCATTGATTGCGGTGCTGCGCGAGGCGGCGGGGGATGCGGGGTTGGTCGAACCCGAGGCCGACCGTGCCGATGAGTTCGCGGGGCGCTTTCCGGGCTGGGCCAAGGTTTTGGCCACCAGCCAACGTCGTATTGCTGCGCTTGAGCAGACGGTTGAGGCCTTATCGGACAGGCTTGCCCATGACCCGCAACTGGCAACCTCAATGCACGAACTACTCAGCACCGCTGCGGCAATCCGCTCAACGGCAGCGATTCTGGCGGAGACCGATGAGCTGCAACCCGAGTGGCGCGACCGCTTTCAGGCCAATATTCACGAGGACAGCCGACGTTTGTCCGATAGCGCGCAGTCCTTGGTGACCTATTTTGACAATGCCGCCGAGACGCGTGAGGTGGCGCATTCGCCGCAGGTCGAGGTGGAAAGCTTTCTTGCCGCCCACGACTATTCTTTCGAGCCACTTGAGCAAGCGCATGCGCCGGATACGGTCATCGACCAATTGGTCACAGGAGCGGAGGCGCTGACCACTAAGGCCGCGCAGCATATCGCCACCGGCGTCCTACAGCAGATCGCCCGTGATGCGGCAGCATTGCCTCTCGTCTTGTTACAGGAGGCCGTGGCGGCACAGGGCCATGACCCCGCACAGTTGGCGCAGACACTTAACCAACCTGTGGGCCGAGTGTTGCGGCGGTTGGCCTCCTTGCCGGACTTGGGCGCGGGGCTGGTGGTCTGTGATCGCTCTGGCAGTGTGACATTCGCCAAAACAGTCGAAGGTTTCTCCGTCCCCCGTTTCGGAGCCTGTTGCCCGCTGTGGCCGCTTTTTGCTGTGCTGGGCCAGCCGGGCTTGGTGATGAAGACCCGTGTGATGCAAATGGGGCGGGGGGAGGCGCAGTTTGAGGCCATTGCCACCTGCGAAGTACAAGCCGCCCCCGCTTACAACAGCCCGCCGCTCAGCCAATCGGTCATGTTGCTCCTGCCAGTGCCCTCCGGTGCGACCCTGGCGGAGCCTGTCGGCGCAACTTGCCGGATTTGCCCGTTGGAGGGCTGTCGCGCGCGGCGTGAACCGTCGATTTTAAGGGACGGCATATAGCGCATCCCGGCAGGCAGCTTTTGACAGGGCTGGCAAAGCAATGCATGCTCGGCCCGGTGCGCGCGTTCCTGCATTAAGACAGGGCAGCCGCACACCGAGGGGGAGACTAATTTTCGATGAGTAAACTCGTAGTGTTGGTGGAGGACGAGGTGAACATCGCCGAGGCCATCCGCTTTCTGCTGTCGCAGGAGGGGTGGCGTGTGGAGACGCTGGCAAACGGTTCAGGGGCGGCGGATGTGATCCGCAAGGCTGGTCCCGATCTGGTGATACTTGACGTGATGTTGCCGGGCAAAAGTGGTTTTGAAATTCTAGATGAATTGCGCGGTGACCCATTGATGGGGGAACTGCCGGTGCTGATGCTGACCGCCCGTGGTCAGAGCCGTGACCGGGCGATGGCAGAAAAAGCCGGTGTCAGCCGATTTATGACCAAGCCTTTTTCCAATGCCGAAATGCTCGATGCCGTGCGCGACCTGATCGCCAGCTGAGCCGCCCATGCCCCGGACACCGATCTTTCTGGAAAAGCGCAGCTACCGCCAGCGCCGTATGATGGACGCGGTGCGGCTGATGCCATTTTTGGGATTGATGCTTTGGATGGTGCCCCTGCTGTGGCCCCTGCCTGAGGCGACACCGGCGCCGGGGACCGATGACGCCGCGATGCCGATGAGCGTGGCGCTGCGCTATCTTTTTGGGGTCTGGGCTCTGCTTACCCTCGCCAGTTGGGCGCTGTGGCGGCGCACGCGGTCGATTGCCTCGGGAGAAGGTCCGGCGGAAAGCGTGGACGGGCCGCGCTGATGGTGTCGCTGAACCAGTTGGTCGCGGTTTGCCTGATGTATGTTGCCGGGCTGTTCATCGTGGCCTTTGCCGCCGAACGCGCGGCGCTGCGGGGGCGAGGTGGCTGGCTGCTCCGCTCGCCGCTGATCTATACGCTGTCGCTGTCGATCTATTGCACGGCTTGGACTTTTTACGGTGCAGTTGGCTATGCCGCCCGTTCGGGGCTGGAGTATGTGACGATCTACCTTGGCCCATCGCTGGTGATGATCGGCTGGTGGTGGGGGCTGCGACGTCTGGTGCGGATCGGGCGGAGCCATCGGGTGACATCAATCGCCGACCTGATTTCTTCGCGCTATGGCAAGTCTAATGCGCTGGCGATTGTGGTGACTGTCATGGCGGTCATCGGCGTCACCCCCTATATCGCGTTGCAATTACAATCGGTTATCCTATCCCTTTCAATTTTTGCTGCACCTAACATGCCCTTGGCTGAGGCCGGGGGCGATGTAATCAACCGGGGCCAAGCGGCGCTTTGGGTGGCGGCGGGGCTGACGCTATTCACAGTGCTTTTCGGCACCCGCAATCTGAACGTGAATGAACGTCACCACGGGGTGGTCATCGCCATCGCGGTGGAGGCGGTGGTAAAGCTTTTGGCCCTCGTTGCGGTGGGCGTCTATGTGATCTGGGGGCTGGCTGGTGGGCTAAGCGAGACGTTGACGCGGATTGATGCGTCGGATATTGGCCAGTGGGAGGTGCAGGGCAGCCGTTGGGCCGCGCTGACGATGCTCTCAGGCGCGGCGCTCTTGTGTCTGCCGCGCATGTTTCAGGTCATGGTGGTCGAGAATGACGACGAGCGGCAGTTGCAGATCGCAAGCTGGGCCTTTCCACTTTACCTGATGCTTATGAGCCTTTTCGTTGTGCCCATCGCGGTGGTGGGGCTGGACCTGATGCCAGAAGGCTCGAACCCCGATCTGTTCGTTCTGAGTCTGCCGCTAAGCCAGGGGCAGAACGGGCTGGCGATGCTGTCGTTTTTGGGCGGCTTTTCCTCGGCCACGTCAATGGTGATCGTGGCAACGCTGGCGCTGTCGACGATGGTCAGCAACCATATTGTCATGCCGATTTGGCTCGCCCTGCGGCGTGAGGGGGCTACACAGTCGGGCGATGTGCGCAATATCGTGATCCTTGCGCGGCGGCTGTCGATCTTTTGCGTGGTGGGTCTTGGCTATCTCTATTACCGCGCTTCGGGCGGGAGCGGCGCGCTGGCCGCGATCGGCACGATTTCCTTTGGCGGGGTAGCGCAGTTTTTGCCGGCAATGCTGGGCGGAGTGCTGTGGCGGGGCGCCACGCGGGCCGGGGCGCTTTGGGGATTGGGCACGGGGTTTGCGCTTTGGGTTTTCACCATGCTGCTGCCCAGTTTCGGCGCCGATGTGGCGCTGTCGAGTGCGACGTTGGAGCATGGGCTCTGGGGTCTGGCGTGGTTGCGGCCCGAAGCACTGTTTGGCGTAACGGGGATCGACCCGACCGTTCACGCCGTGGTCTGGAGTCTGTCGCTTAACACGCTGGCGTTCGTGGTGGTGTCGCTCTTTAGCTTTCCCGCGCCGCTGGAGCGGCTACAGGGCGCGCAATTCGTCAATGTGTTCGACCACTCCGGCCCGGCTCGGGGCTGGACCGCCTCGGTTGCGGGCAGCGAAGACTTGATGATCATGGCCCAGCGTATCCTTGGAGCCGTAGAAGCGCAGGCGTTTTTCACCCGCGAGGCAGAAAGGCAGGGCCATGGTGCGCGCCTGCCGGAGCCTACCCCGCGATTCGTGCAGGCATTGGAACGGGAACTGGCAGCCTCGGTCGGAGCCGCGACTGCCCATGCGATGGTGGCGCAGATTGTCGGCGGAGCGTCGGTGTCGGTTCAAGATCTCTTGGCCGTGGCAGACGAGTCGGCGCAAATGCTGGAGTATTCCAGCCAACTTGAAACCAAATCGCGCGAGTTGACCGAGACGGCGGCCCAGTTGCGCACTGCAAATGAGAAGCTCACACAGTTGTCGCTGCAAAAGGACAGTTTTCTCAGCCAGATCAGCCATGAGTTGCGCACGCCGATGACCTCAATACGGTCATTCTCGGAAATCCTGCGCGATGCGCCAAAGCTTTCGGACGCAGACAAAAATCGCTACGCCTCAATTATCCATAGTGAAACCATCCGTCTCACCCGGTTGCTGGACGATTTGCTCGACCTGTCGGTGCTCGAAAACGGACAAGTCACGCTGAACCAGCGCAAAGGGAGCCTGCGCGATCTGCTTGATCTGGCGGTGATCACAGCCCAAGCCGGGGCGGCACGGCCACTGGAGGTGCAACGTGATTTGCAGGCGGAGGATATCACCCTGTACAGCGACCTCGACCGATTGGTGCAGGTGTTTATCAATCTGGTAACCAACGCCCGAAAATACTGTGCTGCCGCCGTGCCGCAGTTGGTCATTACGCCCCGTGTTGAACCGGATGGGCTGGTGATCGACTTTGTGGATAACGGGCAGGGCATAGACGCTGCTTCAGAGGCGCTGATTTTTGAGAAGTTTTCCCGGATTACGGGGGAGGGGGATGGCGCAGGGCTCGGTCTCGCTATCTGTCGCGAAATAATGCTGCGTCTTGGGGGGGAGATTAGCTTTTTGGGCGATCTGCCCGGCACGGCCTTTCGTGTAAAGCTGCCAGCCAGTGCGGTATCACAGGTTCATCCGTCGGCATAAAGCGCTTGGTAACCACTTATCGGCTAGACCTCTCCAAAAGGGCCAGACATGGCCGGGTGGAGGCGATGGCAGAAGACCAGCTAGATACACAGACAGACGTCTCGGCGGCCCAGACGGGCGCAGCGCCTACGCTTTTGCGTCGTAAGGCACAGGCGGGTCGGGAAGAGCAGCAGGCCCGCGCGATGTCGCTGCAAAAGGCGATGCGTCTGACGCTTGCTAAGGTCGCGGATAATCTGTTCGACATGGCAATGGCAGCACTTGCTGTGCGCTTGGAAACACGGGCGGGCGACGCGTTGGATGGGCTGTTCGACCCGTCAACATTGATGATGCTGTTGGACGGGCCGGGCGGTCAACGCGGCGCGGTGACTTTTGATCCGCTTTTGGTGGGCGCGCTCATTCAGCAGCAGACGATGGGACGGGTGCTGGCGGACCAGGGCGGCGGAGAGAGGACGCTGACCGCGACCGACGCTGCGATCTGCGTGCCCTTTCTGGATGCCTTGCTCACGCGCACCAGCGCTTTGCCTGAAACGCCGGAAGACCGCCAATGGCTCGAAGGCTACAGTTTTGGCACGCGGTCTGAGGATCCGCGCCTCGTGCTGATGGCGCTTGAGGCCGCCGAATACCGTATCATGCATGTGACCGTCGACATCGCGGGCGGCGTGCGGCAGGGGCAAATGACCCTTTGTTTGCCGCTGCCCGACGCCACGGGCAGCCCCGCGGCGCAGGGGGCAGAGGATGGCGCGGGGGACACACCTGCACCGACGCTGTTGATGGACAATGTTTTGGGGCTGAACGCTGACCTCAATATCGCGCTGGCTAGGCTTAAACTGCCCCTGCGCGCATTGGGAGCGCTGAAGGCTGGCGACATGCTACCGCTCCCCGGCAGCAGCTTTGAGGTGGTCACGGTGCTGACGATGGAAGGGCGCGGCGTGGCGCACGGTGCCTTGGGGCAAGTGAAGGGCCAGCGCGCTGTGCGCCTGACCCGCAGCGCCGCGCCTTTGATGCAACCGCGCCGACGCGCCAGCGATCGTCCCGGACTTGATCTTCCCGAAGTCCAGTTTGACAGACGCCAACCCGAGATCGGGGGCAACGACCATAAGGCCGCGCGCGTTCTGCCCACGTCCCCCCTTCAGGAGGCGGCTCCTTCGACATCGGATGCGCAAGATCTCCCCGGTTTGCCAGATATTCCAGACCTCCCGGACTTGCCGGATCTTCCGGATATGTCGGACCTGCCGGGCTTTGGCGATGGCGAAGAACTCCCGCAGCTTGATACCCGAGAGGCGGGGTAAACCGCAGCAGTAAAAAGTGCTTAGGCGTAGCTTTTACCAAGCATGGGCCGCATGTTTTCAAGATCATAGCCTGCCTTACCGGCTGCGGCGACAATGGCGTCGCTGTCCATCTGGCCCGCTTGTCCCAAGGCCCAAGCAATGGTCGAGCGCGTGCCAGAGGCGCAATAGGCGAGGACGACGTCGTCGGTCTCCGCCCCAAGTGCGCGGTTGTTGGCGATGACATCGGGGGTCATGGTCTGATGGGTCAGGGGCTGTTCGGCAAAGGTGATCCCAGCAGCCTCAGCCGCTGATTGCATCGCCGCGGCCTGATGGCTCTGCGGCACTTCGGCATCCGGACGATTGCACAGGATGCGGGTGATGCCATGCGCGCGCAGGCCTTCCATGTCGCCCGGATCAATCTGCGGGGCGACGAAATAGCGGGGGGTGATTTGGCGAATATCCATGCAGCGATTTAAGCAAATGTAGTCGCTCTGTCCAGCACCGCCGAAGCGGGCAAGGCATTAGGCCAATGAAATGCCCATGATGACCATCATCAACCCGATCACCGACAAGAACAGTGCGCCCATGTTCAGCGGCACGACTTTGCGCAGCACGGCGCGCATCGCCTCATCGTCGAGCTGCGCACGTTTGGCGCTGCTGACCTTGATGATGCACCAGCCAAGTCCCAAAAGCCCAAGCAGGGACAGGGAGGCTCCGAGCCAGACCAGAAGGTCGAAAATTGTTGTATCTGCGCTTTCCATGAAGGCCGGATTACGCCAATCGCGCGAAGGGGGCAAGTGCCGCTTGCGGGCGCGTCGCGCAGCCTGTAGTCAAACCCGCCAGAGCCAGCCATTCCGTGAGGACTTTCCATGAGCGATACCAGCACCAATCCCGACGTCGTCGAATCCGAGGGCGATGCCACCTACCGTGTGACCGCCAATGAGCTGCGCCAGTTCGTCGAGCGGATTGAGCGTTTGGATGCGGAAAAGAAAGACCTCGCCGAGCAGCAAAAAGAGGTGATGTCTGAAGCCAAATCGCGTGGTTACGACACCAAGGTGCTGCGCAAGGTGATCGCCCTTCGCAAGCGGGACAAGGACGACATTGCCGAAGAAGAAGCCGTGCTCGATATGTATAAAGAAGCCTTGGGCATGTAAGCCTGCCAAGAGGCCGCCGGTGCAACTTGGCCCGGCGCCCCCTTGCAAATTGCGTAGCAGCGCCCATCTGCATGGGGCGCTGCGCGGCCTCCGCAACGCCTGATGGTATGAGGCCGGTGAGACGTTTTTCATGGACATTCTATTTGTGCTCGGTGGCCTTATTGGGCTGGTCTTGGGCGGTGAGCTTCTGGTGCGTGGCGCGTTGGCGCTGGCCCAACGGCGGTGCATTTCGCCTCTGGTCATCGGCTTGACCATCGTCGGCTTCGGCACCTCGACCCCCGAGCTTGTGACCTCTGTGCAGGCGGCGTGGATCGGCGCGCCGGATATTGCGCTTGGCAATGTCATAGGCTCCAACATCGCCAACATCCTTCTGATCCTCGGCATTGTCGCCGTGATTGCGCCAGTCGTCATAGACCGCGGCAGCTTTTTGCGTGACGGGTCAGTGCTGTTGGGCGCGAGCCTGCTTTGCCTGGCGGTCGTGTTGGCCGGTGAGGTCAGCCGTATGGCGGGGCTTATCTGTTTGGTCGGGCTTGGCGGCTATCTAACCTATACGTTTCGGGCCGAGCAGTCCTCGGGTGACGCTCCGACAGGCGCGCTGCCTTTGCCGGAAGTCCACCCCAGCACCATGATGGCATTGCTTTGGCTGCTGGGCGGTTTGGCTGTCACGCTGCTTTCGGCCCGGTTTTTGGTGATAGGGGCTGTGCAACTGGCAGAGCTCGCCGGGTTGTCCGAGGCGGTGATCGGGTTGACCATCGTCGCGGTCGGCACATCCATGCCTGAATTGGTGACCTCGGTTATTGCCGCACGGCGGGGGCAGAGCGACATCGCTTTGGGTAATGTCGTCGGCTCGAATATATTTAACATTCTAGGGGTCTTGGGTGTCACGGCGGCCATTCAGCCGGTGGCGGTCGCGCATCAGATTGCGACACTCGACATCTGGGTGATGCTCGCGGCGACAGTGGCGCTGGTGGGCTACGCTATGCGCGGCGGGCGCGTCACGCGGGGGCAGGGCGCGGTATTTGTCATGGCCTATGTGGGCTACGTCGCGGCGTTGATCCTTATAGGGGCAGGGGGCGGATAACCGCATCTTAAGACCCCATTGCCTAAGGTCACCGCGACAGTCAGTTGGCGCGGAGCGTGGGATGAGAAAATCACAGTTTGGGAAATGGGTCGCAGGCGCTGCGATATGGGCGCTGACCCTCGCGGCGGTGCTGGCGTTACCCGCCTTTGCGCAAGTGCAGCCGACAACCGTTGCGGGCAGCGCGGCCAATAAGATCAAACTGGCCGACCGCCAGCGTTTGCTGACCGAACAGATGGGCCGCTCTGTCTGTCTGGTGATGGGGGGTATCGATCCGGGCGGGGAGTCGGACAAGGCGCGCGGGTCCGCCGATCTGTTTTACACAACGATGATGGCCCTGCGCAGCGGCGACGAAAATATGGCGATCCTCCCGGAAAAAAACGTGACGGTTCTGACCGCGCTCGAAGCTGTTGGCCCAATGTTTGCCACATACCGCGCGGCCACTCTGCAGATCGGAGCAGGGGATCTGCACAGCGTTCCGGTCACGCAGGTGATGACGCTCGGAGATCCGTTGTTGGATTTGTCGAATGACTTGGTGGATCGGGTGCGGGCCGCATATGGCGACGCGTCGAAAGGTCAATTGGCCGACACCGTGGAACTGGCCAGACGTCAGAGCATGCTGTCACAAAAATTGACCAAAGAAATTTGTTTTGTCGCGCTAAATATTGACAGCGAGCGCATGCTGCCACGTCTTATAGAGACATTGGACGCTTTCAAAGATGCACAGGCAGTGCTGGAGCGCGGTGATGTCACACGCGGTATCCTTAAGCCCAGCGTCGCGATGGCACGTAAATTGGAGGCCGTAGGCGAGGCATGGGAACCTCTGGCTGAAATTGCTGATTGGGTGGCCAGTGGTGGCGATTTAGAACGCGATGAGCTTAAAGAGATGATCGCGCTTAGCAACAAGTTGCTGTTTAAGTGCAAACAGGCAGCCCGAAGCTATGCTAAACTTTGATCGTAACCTGTTTGTGCCCCGCCGCAGGGGATTTCCAAAGGATGTGGGCCTGCGCGGGGCAAATCCCCTTGCGCGTGAGGTTCAAGGCACATAGAAGGGCGGAAATTTTCGCCCGCGCCGTCCGTCCGCGCGGCCTTACCCTATGGAGCACACATGCAGGTTAACGAGACGCTGAACGAAGGTCTGAAACGCGGTTACAACATCACCGTGACAGCCGCCGAACTGGAAGCCAAGGTTAACGAAAAGCTGGCCGAAGCGCAGCCCGAAGTCGAAATGAAGGGCTTCCGCAAGGGCAAGGTGCCAATGGCGCTGCTGAAAAAGCAGTTCGGTCAGAAGATCATGGGCGAAGCGATGCAGGAAAGCATCGATGGCGCTATGGCCGAGCACTTTGAGACGTCCGGCGACCGTCCCGCGATGCAGCCCGACGTCAAGATGACCAACGAAGACTGGAAAGAAGGCGACGACGTCGAAGTTTCCATGTCCTATGAGAAACTGCCCGAAATTCCCGAAGTCGATCTGAGCAAGATCGAACTGGAAAAGATGGTGGTTAAGGCCGATGACGCCGCCGTTGAAGAAGCGCTGGCGAACCTCGCCGAAACCGCGCAGGACTTCAAAGCCCGCAAGAAAGGCTCCAAAGCCAAAGACGGCGATCAGGTTGTGATCGATTTCAAAGGCTCCGTCGACGGCGAAGAATTCGAAGGTGGCGCTGCCGAAGATTACCCGCTGGTGCTGGGCTCCAACTCCTTCATCCCCGGTTTCGAAGAGCAGCTGGTCGGCGTGAAGGAAGGCGAGGAGAAATCCGTCGTCGTGAACTTCCCTGATGAGTATCAGGCCGAGCATTTGGCTGGTAAAGAAGCGACATTCGCTTGCACCATCAAAGAAGTGAAAGAGCCTGTCGCGGCTGAGGTCAACGACGAGATGGCCAAAAAATTCGGTGCCGAGGATCTCGAAGCGCTGAAGGGGCAGATCGCAGAGCGTCTGGAAGCGGAATATGCCGGTGCTTCGCGCGCCGTGATGAAGCGCAACCTGCTCGACGCGCTGGACAAGCAGGTCAGCTTTGACCTGCCGCCGTCGCTGGTTGATGCCGAAGCTAAGCAGATCGCGCATCAGCTGTGGCACGAGGAAAACCCTGACGTTCAGGGCCACGACCACCCCGAGATCGAGTCGACAGACGAGCACAAGACACTGGCCGAGCGCCGCGTGCGTTTGGGCCTGCTGCTGGCTGAGCTGGGTCAGAAGGCCGATGTTCAGGTGACTGACGCTGAAATGACTCAGGCGATCATGAACCAGGCGCGTCAGTACCCGGGGCAGGAGCGCCAGTTCTTTGAGTTCGTGCAGCAAAACCAGCAGATGCAGCAGCAGATGCGTGCGCCGATCTTTGAAGACAAGGTTGTGGACCACGTGGTCGAGCAGGCCAAAGTGACCGAGAAAGAGATCTCCAAGGACGACCTGCAAAAGGCCGTTGAGGAACTGGAAGACGAATAAGTCTTTTAGATTATCTGATATGGGGCAGGGGCGACGGGCAACCGTGGCCCCTGTTTCGTTTTAGGTGCGGAAGTTGTTGATGACGTCCCGACTGGTGGCACACCGGGCATCGCCCTACCTCCCCCGGAGGGCAATTTTCCGACGTTTCGGCATTTCGAGCCGTTCGCGCATTTTGCACGGGTTCGAGTCAGACTGGGCTTCAGCATCGCCCGCTAGGGAGGGCGATACCTTCTTCTTTACGCCTGCGAGCCCGTCCGCAGCCTGCCTCAGATCCTCAGAAACCTTCCCGCCCCACGCTTCGGTTCGCGAAAAGAATAGCGCTTCGAGCGCAAATCGAACGCAAACGCGGCAATTACCGCCCCCCTAGAGAGGGCGGCAGTTCTAGCCCCCGATCAAAGCGTTATGCGGAATTGTGCAAAGCCCTCTTCGGTATCGCCGACCTGTTCCATCTCGACGCTTTTCACCTCGTCGATGTAGTCAGCCGCTTTTGGCCCCGTGGCAAAGAGCACGCTGGTTTTTTCCATCGGTGCGAACTGCCAGTTGGCGTCTGCGCGGGGGCTGATGGTGCCTTGCTCCACGATATAGCGCACAATCACGTCGCGGTTGGTGTCTGGCCCTTCGAACACGATCGTATCCCCCATCGCGCCGGGGAAAGCCCCGCCGCCAGAGGCGCGGTAGTTATTGGTCGCGATAATGAATTCCGACTTCGGATCAATAGATTCACCCTCGAACTTGAGGTCGACTATGCGGCTTGCGTCGGGGTTATCTACCTCGCCCTTCGGGCCGAATTTGGACGGCTGGCTGAGGTCGATCTGATAGGTCACCCCATCGATTACATCAAAGTTGTAGCTTGGGAAACTGTCGTTCAACAGTGGCTGATCGGCCTCGCCGGGGGTAATTTGATTAAACATACCCGCCGAACGCTCCAGCCAATCTTTCACCTGCGCCCCAGTCACCCGCACCGCGCGCACCGTGTTGGGATAAAGGTAAAGGTCAGCGACATTTTTGATCGCCACATCGCCCTTGGGGACATCGGTATAATACTCCGGTCCACCCCGGCCCCCGGCCTTGAATGGTGCGGCAGCAGAGAGGATCGGCAGCCCTTCGTGTTCGGTGCCCTGCATCATCTGTTCAATGTACCAGTGCTGCGCGTTGGAGACGATCTGCACGGAGGGATCATCGGCCACCAACGCGAAATAGCTGTGAAGGTTGGCATCGGTCTTGCCGACCGCACGGCGCACATAGGCGAGGGTTTCGTCATGTTCTTGCTGAACGGAGGCCAGCACCGCTTCATCGCTTTGGACCAACGGCATGATGGAGCGGTCTTCGTTGCGTTGCGATATGGCCCGGGCCTCGGCGCTGTGGCTGGCGATGCGCCAGCTGTTCCCGTCACGCTCTAACATCAGGTCAATGAGACCCAGATGGCTGCCCCAGAAGCCCCCCATGGTCGCGGGTTTGCCGTTGATCGTACCTTTGGTTACGTCGACGGCCTCGTAATCGGCATAGGTGCCCGAGGGGAAGACGAGGTGACTGTGCCCAGTCATGATCGCGTCAATCCCGTCGACGGCCGCCAGCGGAACAGAGGCGTTCTCCATCATCTCTTCTGGCCTCGCGGCGCCAATGCCAGAGTGGGACAGTGCGATAATGAGATCGGCTCCGGCCTCTTTCATCTGGGGTACCCACGCGCGGGCGGTCTCAAGGATGTCGCGCGCCTGCACCTTGCCTTCGAGGTGGCGGCGGTCCCAATTCATGATCTGAGGCGGGACAAAGCCAATGATCCCGATCTTTATCGGATGCGTTTCGCCTGCACCGTCGGTCAACTGGCGTTCAAGAATCACATAGGGTTTGATTAACGGCGTGTCCTGAGTGGGCTCTGCGCCGACCTTTTTCACGACATTGGCGCTGACCACGGGAAAATCTGCCCCTGCCAGAGATTTCAGTAGGAAATCGAGACCGTAGTTGAATTCGTGGTTGCCCAGAGTGGAGGCGTCAAAACCCACCGCGTTCATCGCTTGGATAACGGGGTGCATGTCGCCTTCCTTCATGCCCCGCTCATAGGCGATATAGTCGCCCATCGGGTTGCCTTGCAGGAAATCGCCGTTGTCGAGCGTCAGCGTATTGGTCGCCTCGGCCCGGATTTCGTTCATGATGCTGGCTGTGCGGGCAAGGCCGACGGTGTCGATTTCCTTGTCGGCATAGTAGTCATAGGGGAAGACATGCACATGCAGGTCCGTCGTTTCCAACAGGCGGAGGTGGGCTTGATTGGCAGCCGCTCGGACTGAAAAAGGGTGCAACGCAAGCAAGCCAGCGGACCCGGCGAGGAAGTGGCGTCGGTTCAGGCGCAGAGTCATGGGCGGCAGTCCTTCTGGCTAGGTACAACCGCAACTTGAACTATTAGACCTCATCCCGACAAGGGTGAAGTTATATCAGCCGTCTCGCAGGCCGGTTTCCACCAACATGCCGCGCCGTTTGGCTTCGTAATAGTAACCGCGCGCGTACCATTTGATTGCCGTGCCATGGTCGCCATTGGACAAAAGCCATGCGCCACGCAGGTATTTCAGCGCGTATTGCAAATTGGTATCGGCGTTCAGCAAGTCGGACGGCTTGCCGCGAAAACCCATCGAGCGGGCAGTGGCGGGCAGGATTTGCAGCAGCCCATAGTAGGGACCATTGCGCGCTTTGGGGTTATGGGTGCTTTCCCGGATCGCCAAACGGTGAACCAGCGGACGAGGCAGGTCGTAGTGATCCGCCCAGTAGTTGATCTTGCGCCGCAGTTCAGGTGTCTCATTCGGATGCAGGGGCAGGGCGGGCGCTTGCGCGGGGGTGGTATGTGCCTCGGCAGGTTGAACCAGCGGAAGCGCGTTGCAGGCGGTCAAGGTTGTGGCGGCGAGGCCATTGAGGAAGAGACGGCGAGAGAACTGAGACATTGAACACCAAAGGGTAATTGGAACGGGCGTAAGTTCCCTCAGACAGCTGCTTCGCGCAAGCATGCTGCCAGCCAATGCGCGACGGCTTGCCGTGCGCGTAGGCCCATTTGAGCGGTCCCAGGCCGATGTCAGACGTCGGCGACGATCTCACCGCGCATTTCGCCTGTCATCCGCGTCTGATCATCGCGTTTGACCGAGCGCCGAACCTCGTCGATCTTAAGTTCTGCGGCATCGCGGGTTGCCTTATCGGGCCATTCGGTAATCGCCGCACTGGTTCTGTCGCTGGTGCGCACAACGGTCACGCGATTGGCGCCAAAGCTCTTGAGCGCGGGCAGGCGCTTTTCCTCGATCGCGCGCAGGGCCACGTCGTAATCCGCCCCGTCGGCGATTTCCCAAGTGGTGATGGTGATATAACGCATGTGTCGTCCTCCATGCTGAATGGGAACAGCATAGCATAAAACTGGTTGAATTTGCAGGGGGATTTCGGAAACGGTCCGGCGTAAGCGCGCGGCACGAAAAACGCCGCGCAGTTGCCCGCGCGGCGTTAAATTTCAGTCCGAAAGTCGGATCAGCTGTTGCTGTCGTCTTTGGCGTCGTCCTCAGGTGTCTGAACCATGTCGGAGTCGCCGTCTTCGTCAGCGGCGGAGCCGATGTCGTCGAACAGTTCGGAGATTTCGAATTCAGCTGCGGCTTCCTCTTCGGCGGCCAGTTCCTGAATCGACTTGCCGGACGCCTGAAGCTCGGCCTCTTCGGGCGAACGTGCAACGTTCAGCTCGATTGTGGCGGTCACTTCGGGGTGCAGAACGACCTGCACTTCGTGGACACCCAGATATTTGATGGGCTGGCCCAGAACGACCTGCTTGCGGTCGACCGAGAAACCTTCTTCGGTGGCGGCTTCGGCGGCATCACGGGTGGTGACGGAGCCATAGAGCGCGCCCGCGTCGGAAGCGGAGCGAATCACGACGAATTGCTGACCGTTCAGCTTTTCCGACATGGCTTCGGCTTCTTTCTTGGTCTCGAGGTTTTGCGCCTCAAGCTGTGCTTTCTGACCCTCAAAGGCTTCGACGTTGGCCTTGGAAGCCGACAGCGCCTTGCCCTGCGGCAGCAGGTAGTTGCGAGCGTAGCCCGACTTTACGTCGACGACTTCGCCCATCTGGCCCAGTTTGGCCACACGTTCCAGAAGGATAACTTGCATGTGCTCTCTCCTTACTTAACGGCGTAGGGCAGCAGGGCGAGGAAACGAGCGCGTTTGATGGCACG
>Ga0209345_10003060_pt1 | contig 17604 bp, 12 predicted proteins | sample Cruoilmetagenom7_FD_187294 | JGI IMG/M metagenome (GOLD analysis project Ga0209345, IMG submission 187294) | Oil polluted marine microbial communities from Coal Oil Point, Santa Barbara, California, USA - Sample 7 (SPAdes) (version 2) | ecosystem: Environmental > Aquatic > Marine > Oil seeps ...
AGGAGCGTGATGCGATGGAGAGGCAATATGGGAAGAGCATACAGTTTTTGGATCATTTTGGTCAGTTGCCCGCAGCCTTTGAAAAGCTTCTCAGGTGGACCCTGTTGTATGAGAAGAAAACGGTTCCTAAAAAAGAAATTACCAATCGTGGGGTGTGATGTTCCATAAAAACAAAGGAGGATTCTATGGGCAAGATAAGCGAGAAGGTGAAAGAGTATTTATCTCTACCCGAGAAGACTACAGTCCTTAGCACATCTGACAAAGAAGGAAAAAATAATATCGGCATGTACGGATCTTTTATGCTGAAGGATGATTCCACCTTATTCGTCATGTTCGGTGACAACAGGAGCTATGCAAATATAAGGGAAAATCCCTATGCCGCCCTCCTGGTTATCGCGCCGGGGGGGACCGGCTTACAGACGGAAGGCTGTAGAGTTTATCTGAAAGTACGATCCGTTGAGGATAGCGGTAGTATGTTTGACCAGATAAAGGATGGGATTCGGGCAAGGATTGGAGGTGGTGCGGACATACTGAAACATCTGGTTGCTTTTGACATCCTTGAAACAAGGCCAATCGTAGATATGGGCCAGGGGGTTTAGTTTGTGATGGATATTATGATAAGAGTACCACCTTCATTAAAACAATGGTTTGACGGTAGTGATGAGACCTCTTGCCACGGGGAAACCATAGGTGGCTGTATCGGTAATCTGACCGATAGATTTCCGGGTCTGAAAGATAGGCTGCTCGATGAAGAAGGTAACGTAAGCGAAGCAATAATCATCTTTCTCAACGGTGATAACATTAACACCATGGAGGGACAAACAACACAGGTTAAGGACGGAGACGAGATAAGCATTATCCCTTTGGCAGCCGGAGGGTAGCAACTATGATTATCGACGATCAAAGATCACACTTCATATTTATTTATCACCCAAAGGTGTATCACGGTAAGAGGTACACAGTTTACAATGGCAAGGATCTTACCAACGGTGAAATCCTTCAGTATTGGGGAAAATGGATAGTCTTGGGGGAGAGATCCTGGTTGGATGAGATGGCCCGGAAACTTGATATGTACGTGGAGGAAGAGAGCGTCCCCTGTGTAAAATATGACCGCACTCCTTCAGTGAACTTGGGGGTGGAGGAGTGCGTGATGATGGTTTACTGTGATAAGCGCCAGAGAGAAGATGTCTGGAAAATTCTTCAGCAGCTTGGGGTGAAATTCAAGGCATGGGTATCGGAAAGAGAGACGATGGAGATGTGGGTGCCTGGAGCGAGGCTCTTTGAACAATGGATAGCTTCCCAGGATTTTGATGAAGTCACCATTGAGGCCATAAGAGAGGATGCGCGACAAAGTCTGGGGCACGTATTTGACCATCCTGATGATATATTTGATCCCTGGAAACAATAAGAGACTATCTCCGCTCTTTTAGGTTATTTAGCTACGTTGAGCATTACTTATAGGTTTTAGATATTAAATTTCACAAGGCCAGAAGGAGGAATCAGAGTAAGTCGTGCATTTAGTGCGTTGTCGAGCATTCCGACCGATAACGCCGTGAAATTTAATATCTAAAACCTATAGCCTTGATGAAGGATGCCTGTAAATCTATAGGAAGGAGTTTTCATGACAAATATTGAAAAACAACTTAAGGTTCCCCCTCTTGATGAAAATTTTTTTGTATTGACAGAGAACATATCAAATCTGGACAGGTTGGAGAAGTTGTCGGATAAGCACCCGGTCAACATACTGGTGACCGGTAATCAGGGGTGCGGCAAGTCTTCATTGGTAAGGCAGTTCGCCTCTATCTACAAACGTCCTTTGGCTACGTTTCAGATAGGTTTGCTGGTGGAATCCGGGCAGCTCTTCGGACAACAGAGGTTGAAGGATGGGGAGACATATTTCCAGAGTTTTCTGTTTCCAAAGGCGATTCAGACACCAAGGTGTGTTGTGCACCTGGAGGAGATTAATAGATCGGAAACTCCTCATGCATTGAATGAGCTTTTTTCTGTATTATCAGAAGATCGCTGTATCTGGATCGAAGAACTGGGCATGATTGAGGTTGCACCTGGTATGGTTTTCTTTGCGACCATGAATGAGGGTGAGGAGTTTTCGGGTACAGATGAGCTTGATGCTGCTCTTAGAGACAGGTTTTATCGGTTTCACCTTGATTATCTTCCACCGAAAGTGGAAGAGGAAGTAATTGAAAGGAAATGCAATATTTGTCGGGGCGAAGCACGAAAGATCCTCAGAGTGTTGAATAGACTACGGGAGAATGATCAGAATTGTATGAGCGTTTCCGTACGTCATAGTTTGATGATAGCAGAACTGGTTGCCTGTGGGGCAACCCTGCGTGAGGCTGTTGTTTATAGCCTGCAAATATCGAAGGAAGTCCTTGAATCCCTACTCCTCTCTATTCATGTTGAAATGCAGGAGACAGAGGTAGAGGATAACAATTATCAACGCTACATCCCTGAAATGTGTAAGGTATAAATTCAAAAAACTAGGGCTATCGCCCTCAAACACCCTGAATACGTGCTTCCCAAAATTCTCCGGCCTTTTTGATAAGGGACGGGATAAGATGAAAGGGGGTGAATATCTGTTCACATGAAGTGAGTATAATATTTTTAACCGTTAGAGGCCGATTCGACGATCGGAGATTATCTGCAGAGTGAGGTTGACCAGAGGCAGCTTAACTACAAGGCTAAATCCGCTAATGAAGATCAAGATGCTTTCACATGTGCTTTATCATACAAAAAAAGTTGCGAGATAGTAGGAGGAAAGATAAATGACAACAGGAGCTGAAAAGGAAAAGGGATTAAATGAACTGGAAGAGAAACAGCAATGGTGGTGGGTGGCAGAGAAGGCCAGATCCAAGAGGCTTGACTATCTGAGAAAGGCTGTTTGGAAGAAAGGGTGTCAGGGAGGGATATATGCCCCTGGTATAAAGATCGATCTGACCTTTCCCCAGCTTTTTACCGAGGCGTGGAAGGAGAACGAGAGCGAGCCGATAATACTTAAGAAGGCCCGTGCTCTTGCTCACGTTTTCGACAAAACCCCTATCTTCATTACGGATCAGTCTCAGCTTGTGGGCTGTGTAGGAAGCGCTCCCCATGAAGTGGTTTGGGCGTGGCAGTCAACCGGTATGGTAAATGAAGAGATATATAACGAGCAGGGCGTCATTCCGGAGCCGGAAGAGGAGTCTCTAAAAATATTGGCTGATCTGAACGACTATTGGGCCGGCAAGACTGCCCTTGAGCAACTGGCAAGCGCAGTAGACCCTGAAGATGCGGTAAAATATATGTCAGGCGCTATATCAGCCGGGGCTCCATCATCTGCAGTAACCTATTCGACGAAAGACTACAAGTATATCTTCAGAGGTTTTGAAGCTATACTTGATGATATAGACAGGTACGTGGATGAGACTGAAGAGAAGCTCCAGGGCAACCCATCGCCTGATCTTCTTCCTCTTTATGAGAAGCTGCCGAGGTGGGAGGCGATGCAGACGATACTGGAGGCTGGTATTCGTTATGCTAATCGTTATGCGAGATTAGCGAGGATAGTTGCAGAGAATTTCGAGAGTGATCCTAAGCGGAAAGAGGAACTGTTACATATTGCAGAGGTATGTGAGCGTGTTCCTGCGGAGGCTCCTAGAACTCTGCAGGAGTCTTTGCAGTTCGATCATTTTGTACAGGTTATGTCGAGATACGAGACATATGAGCTTGCCATGCCCCACCGTCCCGACTATTTTCACGGACCATATTATGACAGGGATGTCAACATAGAGAAGAGGCTTACTGAGGAGGAGGCACTTGAGCTTGTTGGTGAGCATATGATTCGTACCTATGAGATAGGTATTTTTCAGCCACGCTATGGTAGAGAGGGGCTTCAGGGTATCACCGGTTCATGGGTATGGACCATGGGGGGAGTAAAGCCTGATGGCTCTGATGCATGCAATGACTTAACGAAAGCCTACATGCAAGCTGCGAGGCTGGTAAGGGTCTGCAACCCCACATTTAGCTTCAGGTACCATCCTAATATCTCGGATGATGTTATGAGGGAGTGTTTTGAGTGCATCCGCCACGGGCTTGGCTACCCAAACATGAAAAATGACTCGGTCTTGATCCCCAACGCTATGTATTGGCATGGGCATCCCCTTGAGGAGGCGAGGCAGTGGGTGAATCAGGCATGCATGTCCCCTTGTCCACCCACAAAGTACGGATGTCAGCCGAACAGGATGGCATCAGCCGTGAATTGTGCTAAGATGATAGAATACACGTTGCATAGCGGATACGATCATGTTGTGAATATGCAGATGGGGCTGAAGACAGGTGATCCCTGCGAGTTCAAGGATTATGAGGAGTTCTTCCAGGCCTGGGTTAAGCAGATGGAGTGGCAGTCAAGCCTCATAGCGCGTTTCCATAATGTAGGCAGGGCCAAGGATCCTGAGCTATTCGCGAGGCCGATGTTATCCGCTTTATACGAACGTGCTGTTGAGACAGGGACGGATGCTCTTGATCCTGGGAACGGTGAACGAGGCAACGCATGGGTTACTGCGTTCAACTGGTGTGAGAACATAGACAGCCTGGCTGCAGTGAAGAAGCTTATCTATGATGACAAGAAATACACGATGGCACAGCTTCTGGAGGCGCTCAAGGCAAACTGGGATGGCTATGAAGAGATGCGACTTGACTTTGTAAAGAACGCCCCCAAATGGGGCAATGACGAAGATTACGTGGATGAGATAATGGTTAGGTGTTTGCGGGAGGCTGCAAGACATTCGAGAGAGATGAAATGCACATCCGGAAACAATATACCGTTTCTCCCGGAGAATATGGCTGCCAACATTTACTGGGCCAACATCGTCGGTGCTTTGCCGAGCGGACGGAGGCAGGGGGATGCCCTTTACGACGGCGGGATCTCTCCAGGCCCCGGACTTGACAAGAAGGGTCCAACTGCGGTTCTCAAGTCATGTGCAAAGATCGACCATATAAGCGACGGAAGGGCTTTTTTATTGAATCAGCGGCTTTCGCCGACTCAGTTGGCAGGTGAGAAGGGCTATCAATTGTGGAAGGCGTACATGAAGACCTGGGCAGATCTGGGTATGGATCATGTTCAGTTTAATATGGTGGATGATGCTACACTGAAGGCAGCGCAGAGGGATCCTGAGCAGTATCAGGAAGTCATCGTCAGGGTGGCAGGTTACAGCGCCCACTTTGTGGACATAAGCCGCAAGACCCAGGACAATATCATCCAGAGAACAGTTCAGGGACTGGGATAATCAGTAAAACCCCTGTTTGAGCGACTTTACATTTCCCCGGCCTTTCACGATAAGGCCGGGGAAAATATTTAAGGGTTTATAAGGATCAATAGATAGAAGATGAAATGTATCCTGATTATTGATTCGAATGAACTTTGAGTCGGTTACCCCGATGAAGCCTAATAAAAAAAGCTTCAATGGAATGATGGTTGCAAAGGATACCGTGGTTACTATGTATTATATGTTGAAGAATAGCAGGGGAATGATAATTGGAGGCACAGAGGAGCAAAAACCCGCTGAATTTGTCTGCGGGGGAGGTACGTTTCTACCTAGCCTGGAAAGATCCTTGGTAGGACTTCAGGTTGGAGATGAGAAGACGATTGTTATTCCCCCCTCCGAAGGATATGGAAAAAGAGACAGGAGTCTGGTTTTAAGGGTTAGAAGGAGTGATCTTCCTGAAGGAGACATAAAAATCGAACAGAAGTTTCGGCAACTATTTGAGGATGGGGAGAGTAATGTTTTTAGGGTCACAGGCTTTCTTGACGACTGGGTTTTTCTTGACGGTAACCATCCTTTGGCGGGGATGGAGCTTCACTATGAGGTAGGGATCTTGGATGTAAGGCCTTTAACTTGTGGCAGGGTTCTCTGATTATATAGATGGGGAAGGAGATTACAATGTCGAACGGAGGAAAAAGTAAGGTAGCTGTTATGTTTTCCGGCGGTACGGATTCAACCTACGCATCATGGCTACAAATACCAAACTATGATCAAACCATTCTCGTAACCTTTACAAGGCATGGCTTGAGAAGAGCAGAGAACCCTCTGGAGGCGGTAAAGCGTCTCAGACAGGCATTCCCTGACAAGAAGATCACATACAAGCAGGTTAACTATGAAGATATCTACGAAAAAGTGACCCCTCGTGAAGAAAAGTGGGAAGTCCAGCGGCAAATACTCAGCCAAGAGATAAGCCCTTTGTGGGAAAACCGCCACGGAGCGGTGGAGGGACAGGAAGCATACGATCTGAATAAACAAAGACTGTTTATGACTAATGAATGCTTACAATGTAAGGTTGCTATGCATATAGCGGCCATAAGATTTTGTAAAGAGAGCGGTATTACCGACCTATGTGATGGCAGCAACACGGAACAACTCGATGACGGCTCTCAAATAGAAGACGTCAAGGAGATCGCTCAAGATATCTTCAAAAGATACGGGATTAATTATTTTTCTCCCGTGTTTCATGTGCAAGCAGAAGAGAGGGGAAGGGCCCTTTTTGAGGGAGGGATTACTGATCACGCAGAGCATAAACGTCTTGATAAAACCCATCAAATCCCGTCATGGCAGATACAATGTACGGTGCCTTCATCGGTTTTATGGACGGTCTGCATATTTCCATGGCTGGTTTACGATGGCAAGTCCTGCAATGATTATATTGAAATGTGCTGCCGGTATTATAAGGAAGCGATGGAAAATGGTTTAAGGATCATAGACCTTAATCCTTAAACCTTAAAGTTTAACCTTCTTTCTGTGTGAAATCAAATATCTCGTTGTCCGGCTCGGATTTGTGCGTGTGTCCGTAAAGGATGGCCCACTTCAACAGATTCTCCAGGGCCTGGGGCAACTGTCCAAAGTGATCCAGAAACGAAAGTGTTTTGCCATATTGGTTCTCCATGATCTTACGATTCTTGTAGCCTACGCCTAAGGTTACAAGGTTTATTGTTTCCTTTTGGCAATAGTCTATGCCGAATCTCACATGACAACCTAAATTGGATTCACCGTCTGTTACATGAATAAGGAAACGTCTATTCCCGTCTCTTGGCATGAAGTAGGCGGCTCCGATAATGGCCTGACCAGATACCGTATGTCCGAAGGGTGGCACTGAAAGCAGGATCTTGTCCTTGATCAAGTTGGATACAATGCAGACGCCATCCACTTCAAAATAGCCGTACGCTTGTAAACGATTCTGGAAACCGCTGAAGGCCTTATAAAGGGTGCCTAGTGTATTCTCGACCATTTGCCATTTAGGGCCTCTCATAGAGCCGCTGGCATCAATGAGGAGGCAGATATCCCAATCTATAATCGGTAACCTCTGGACATCTTTGAAACACCGTCCGGAGATAGGAGCTCGATAAAGCCTCCGCTTGTCGATTTTGCCACTGGTAAGCCCACGGCTTACCACTATTTTTCTGTCCGCGTAGTCTTGAAAAACAGCCTTAAGCCTTGCCACTAGCCTGAGGTCAATCACCGGATGAGCGGGGATGTTAAAGTCCCACCTGGAGGTTGGGATCACCTCGTCCCGACCCTTCACAACAGAGTGTATAATGGGTGTAATGTCCGTTGAATCGTAAGCGAGGTCCGCTTCTATCTCCTTGGCTACATCTGCTGACAGAGCTGTTTTCTTCTTTTTCCCTTTGCGCTCCTTAGCGTCCCCCAAGTAGCTACCAGCGCCCCACATGAGAGTCTTGTCAATGATTTTCCATGATACAATCGTATCCTTCAGATTCTCCCAAGCCTCAAGATAGAGATCACTTCTTTCCTGGCATCGCTGACTAACACCCTTGGTAGATCCACTAACGGCAGTTAGATTTTGCGCCAAATCATTTAATATATCCAATGAGGTTTGATAAACTGAAAGCTTTTCGCTGCCACAGTGCTGCGTCATATCTAACCCAAACACATTCATCCACCAAAGATATACAAGCTCATCTACTGAAGTTTTACTCGATTTCAAGGATGTCCTGAAAAATTCCATGGCAACCTTTCGTGCACTACGTACATACAGACCCAATATGGAACGTTCTGAAAGTTTGTCTACATAAATATCCTCACCTAAATAGACTATTTTCTGAAAGATGACCTTGTGGACGATCCTCATCTCTTTCATAGCCTCACTCAATTTCTTCCACACAAAATCGGTCCATTCGGTCTTGTGAAGGGCTTCATGGGTTATAAGACCAACGAGATAATCGAATTTATGATGTGGTATGGGGTATTTACCCAGGACCAGACCAGGATCAAGGACTATGCTCGCCTTTCTATCTTGTGACATACCTGCCCATTCGATCCTCCCCACATTCTCTCCTAAATGGCCGGTAACTTTCCGAAGCGCCCTGAGAGAATTAGCAAGCTCAGGCGCCTCCAGATTAGAGGTATTCATACGCCAATACTCTGAAATCCCTCCTTCACTTGATCCAAGTGACCTTTTAATAACATCTCGAATGGAAGGGCTATTATCTTCTACCTGATCGACTGAAAAATAACTGGCTACTGAAATTGTAGGTCTAGCATCTGTTACCATAGCACCTATCTACCTCTCTTCCTACTGGACTTTGAACAAAATGTAACTAAATCCTTGAAATTATGAGATAAATTAAAAACCGCTAATGTTATAGATTTCATCAATGATATCAATAAGATAAATAAATTTTGTCCTAAGTCCAGTATCCCTAACTCAAGATATTAAAAGAAAGACTCGAACAAGTGACTAAAGTTAGAACTTTAGTCACTTGTGTCACTTCAAACCTGAACTCACTTATTATGATCATCGTGGTCTGTTGGTTTGTGTTTCTTCGTGAAAGTCTGACCGCGAAGGCCACTCAAGCCCCAGACTTTCACACCAGATTGCGCTTTGTTCTGTTCCCATTCGTCACAATAAACAGATTGTTTACATTTTGGACATAGGCGAAGTGTATTGGGTCCGGGATAGTCTGCTGCTCCCACATACTTAAAAGCGGCTCTTGTTCCTTCATAACCACAATGTTCACAAATTAGAGACATCCCCTAAAACCTCCATAAATTCCAGGATAAGATGAGGCCTTTAAAAGGCCGGCAAGGTTCCGGTTTTATTCAATTGTTAAAAGTTAAATCCCCCCTTTTAAAAAAGGTAAATGGGGGGATTTGAATATTTCTGTTATGAGCCGATCTGCTGAACATTTCGTGCGATAATAGCATCCTGGGTTATCTTGTTCATCTCAACAAAATGAGCGCTATAGCCGGCGATCCTAACGAGTAACTCGGAGTATTCCTCTGGGTCTTTTTGCGCTGCGTAAAGAGTTTCGTTGTCAACCATATTGAACTGAACATGATTGATCCCCAGGTCGTGCCACGTCTTAATATATGCATCCCAGAGGGCAAACCCCTTTTCCCCTTGCAATTGTTGAGGGGACAACCTCTGGTTTAATAGTGTCGCCCTTACGGATCCGACATGGTCTAATTTCGATACTGACTTAAGAACAGCGGTCGGACCTTTCTTGTCAAAGCCGGGACCAGGGGAGCAACCGCCATCGTACAGCGGGTCGCCCTGTCTTCTACCGTTGGGTAAGGCTCCGATCTTAGGGGCCTGGGTTATGTTCGACGCTACGGCTTCAGGCAAAGTAGCCCAAGGACTACCATTAATATCGCGCACAGACCAAGACATCTTGGCCAGATCACCATGAACCTTAACGTACATCTGATCGGCATAGTCATCGTCATTGCCCCACTTGGGGACTTTAATGAAATCCTGCCGCATATCTTCATAACCTTCCCAGTTCGCCTCAAGGGCATTCTTCAGCTCGGCGATCGTGTATTTTTTTTCATCGTAAATGAGGTTTTTTATGGCTGCCAGGCAATCGCCAGTTTCGTTGAAGCAAAAGAGGGTGAACCATAAGCTGCTTCTTTCCTTTGCCAGAGCGCTATTTTCGCCGCTTTCAACACAGCGTTCATAAAGTGCGCTAGTCATAGGCTTTGGAAAATAGTTAGCTTCAACCCATCTGTTTACATGCTCTGTCCGGGTGGCAAGTTTAAAGGCCTCTGTTAACTGTGTGTACCATGCCGCATAGAATTGGTCAAAGGTTTTGAAGTCCTCTGCATTACCGGTTTTAACACCTATCTGCATTTGCGTGATATAACAAAAGCCCTCAAACAGAGCAAGCGAAACTGCCTTTGAACCGCTGATTATCGAGGCTTGCGGATATCTTACAGGCGGCGCTCCTTCTTTAGTGTCAGGGGCGGGGGCCATGCAGGCCTGATGTACCCAGCGCCTTGCATCCTTCAGAGGATGGCCAAACCAGTGCATGAGGTTAGGGATGAGCACATCATCATTCCTCATGGAGGGGTACCCCAAACCGTGGCGTTGACATTCAAAGACCCTCCTGAGTGTTTCCTTACGTGAAACCTCGCTGTAGCGAAAACTGAAGGTAGGGTCGGACACCCTCGTCAAAATTGCTGCATCCAAATAACAGTCGGTTAGGTCATTACAGGCATCCCTACCTTCTTCATCCAACCCACCAAGGGTCCAGACATAGGGGCCAGGGCTGCCTTGTATGGCCTCGCGGCCGGCACGTATCCATGATTTGCCTATACTGAAAGCAAGTATCATCCATTCGCCACAATACTCTACCACTTCATCCCTGGTTAGATTTTTTTCTTCCAGGATGTCTTTTTTGTAGAAAGGCAAATGCCAATAGTCTGCACGCCACGGCCAGGCAGCGTTGTGCCACTCAAGCCTGTATGATACTTGAACGAACTGGTCAAACTGGATCGCTTCCCACAGGTGCTCTGGGGGCTTCGCCGGAACTTTATCGCATGTCTCACTGATGCGGACCAATTCTTCCCTTCTTTGAGGGTCAGTTTCGTAGTTCTCAGCGATTATCCTTGCTAAACGGCTGTAGCGCTTGGCGTGTCTGATATTTGCCTCCAGGCATATCTTCATTGCCTTCCAGGTATCGATCTTGGGAAGATAAGACACCTGTTCCTCAGCGGTCATCGCCTCTCGGCTCGTCTTTTGCGCATCAGCGATTTTTTCATCAATTGTTTCAATTATCGAATCAAAACCTTGATACATCCACTCAGGCTGGGGAGTCACATAATCAAAGGCTGCTATATCTCTTCCCGGCGAAATATAATCCGCCATAAGAGATAAGATCTTTGTCCGCCTGTCTTGATACTGTCCACACTTATCCTGATAAGTCTTTCCATTCCAGAACTCCACCATCTCCCGCACTTCTTCACGATTTTCCTCAGGGAAAATCTCTGTACGGTCATTGAATATGTCTTGGTTGAGGTGCGTACTTGCCGTCGGTATCCAGGTGATCAAGTGTGGCGCTGAGCCTGGATATCCCTGGATACGAGAATGGTCTGTAATAAAGATAGGCATATTATTGAGAACCGATGCAAGGGCTTTAGCCCTGGTGATAATAAAGGGCTCAGCCGGACTCGCATCCTTGAAGACCTTCGTTTGCTGTCGTATATTTTCGAGGTCTACCTGAACCCCTGGCAACCAACTCGATCCCTTGGTAGCTTTAGACCATACAGCCTTTCTGAGATAGTTAAGCCGTTGGCTCCTCTCCTTTTCCGCCCACCACCAAAACTCATTAGTCTTAAGTAGCTCATCCTTAGATTTAGTTTCTTTTGTTTTTGCCATTTTAATACCTCCTGCATGTAAAGTAAATTTGTAACCGTTCACCGTTTAATTTACGCTAACCCATGCTGTTCTGATCGCTACACCCGAACCTTAAAATTTCATAGAGCTGATCTTTCCTGAAAACTGCGCCCTGTGAACGGTTACCTTCTGATAAAGCCTTGCAAAGGTAGTATAAAACGGTCCCCCCCTACCCAAAAGGTAAGGGGGGGACTGTCTATTTAGGAACCAAGCTGCTGGACGTTTCGACCGATAATGGCGTCCTGGGTTATCTTGTTCATCTCAACAAAGTGAGCGCTATATCCGGCTATTCTTACAAGTAGCTCGGAGTATTCCTCCGGATCTTTCTGCGCTGCATACAGGGTTTCGTTATCCACCATATTGAACTGAACATGATTGATCCCAAGATCATGCCACGTTTTAATGTAGGCATCCCAGAGGGCAAACCCCTTTTCCCCTTGCAACTGTTGAGGGGATAACCTCTGATTTAAAAGTGTAGATCTGACGTGACCGACGTGATCGAGTTTAGATACGGACTTCAAAACAGCGGTAGGACCCTTCTTATCGAAGCCAGGACCAGGAGAACATCCACCATCGTATAACGGGTCGCCCAGTCTTCTACCGTTGGGTAAGGCTCCGATCTTCGGCGCTTGTGTTATATTCGAGGCTACGGCCTCAGGCAGAGTAGCCCAGGGTTGACCATTAATGTCGCGCACAGACCATGACATCTTAGACAGATCCTCGTGCACCTTTACGAATAGCTGATCTACATAATCGTCGTCATTACCCCACTTAGGCACATTTATGAAATCCTGCCGCATCAGTTCATAACCTTCCCAATTCGCTTCGAGCGCATTCTTAAGCTCTGTAATAGTATACTTTTTGTCATCATATATTAGTTTTTTCACCCCTGCCAGACAATCGCCCGTCTCGTTAAAGCAAAAAAGGGTGAACCATAGACTGCTTCTCTCCTTTGCCTGAGCGCTATTTTCACCTATTTCTACACAGCGTTCATACAAGGCGCTGGTCATCGGTTTGGGACAATAGTTTGCTTCAACCCATCTCTCTAAATGCTCCAACCGGGTAGCAAGCTTAAAGGCATCTGTCAACTGCGTATACCATGCCTCGTAGAATTCTTCAAAGGTCTTGAACTCTTCGGGATTACCGGTTTTTACACCGGATTGCATCTGTGTAATATGATCAAAGCCATTGAACAAGGCCAGAGATATCGCTTTTGAACCGCTTATTATCGAAGCTTGAGGATACCGAATAGGTGGAGCCCCATATTTGGTATCAGGGGCAGGGGCCATACAGGCCTGATGTACCCAGCGCCTCGCTTCCTTAAGAGGATGTCCGAACCAGTGCATGAGGTTGGGGATTAGCACATCATCATTCCTCATGGAGGGGTACCCCAAACCATGACGTTGACATTCGAAGACCCTCCGAAGGGTTTCTTTCCGTGAAACACCGCTGTAACGGAAACTAAAGGTAGGATCCGATACCCTAACGCGAAGAGCCGCGTCTAAATAGCAGTCTGTCAGATCATTGCATGCATCCCTCCCTTCTTCGTCCACGCCGCCGATGGTCCAAACATACGGACCCGGGCTCCCCTGCATCCCCTCACGACCGATACGCAGCCAGGCCTTACCGATGCAGTAAGCGGATATCATCCACTCGCCACAATACTCTACTACTTCTTCGCGGGTAAGGTTCTTCTCTTCGAGGACATCCTTTTTGTAAAAGGGCCAGTGCCAGAAGTCTTGGTGCCATGACCAGGCGGCGTTATGCCATTCAAGCCTATATGCAACCTGGACAAAGTGGTCGAACTGCATCGCTTCCCACAAATGCTCTGGAGACTTCGCAGGCACGTTGTGGCAAGTTTCACTGATCCGCATAAGTTCTTCCCTTCTCTTGGGATCAGATTCATAATTCTCTGCGATTATCCTCGCCAACCGGCTAAACCGCCTAGCATACCTGATCGTCGCCTCGAGACATATCTTCATAGCCTTCCAGGTGTCGATCTTCGGCAGATAGGATACCTGTTCTTCTGCAGTCATCGCCTCGCGACTATTTTTCTGTGCATTCGCTATATTCTCATCGATGTCCTGGATTATCGAATCAAAGCCCTGGTACATCCAGTCAGGTTGGGGGGTTACATAGTCAATCGCTACGATATCTCTTCCAGGAGCGATGTAATCCGCCATTAGAGTAAGGACTCTTGATTTCCTGTCCATATACTGGCTACATTTGTCCTGGTAGGTCCTGCCCTTCCAGAAATCCAACATATCCTTCACTTCTTCACGATCCTCATCAGGGAAAAGTCCTGTGCGGTCATTGAAGAGATCGTCATTTACTGTTGTGCTTGCGGTAGGTATCCAAGTAATCAAATGCGGCGCTGAACCTGGGTACCCTTGAATTCGGGACTGATCCGTAATAAAGATGGGCATATTGTCGAGAACTGCGGCAAGGGCCTTGGCTCTGGTGATAATATAGGGCTCTGCTGGATTAGCCTCCTTAAAGACCTTCGTTTGATTTCGCATGTTTTCAAGGTCAAGCTGAATTCCGGGCAACCAGCTAGAGCCTTTAGCCGCCTTTGACCAGACAGCCTTTCTAAGATAATTGAGTCTAGAACTCCTCTCCTTCTCCGCCCACCACCAAAATTCTCTGGTTTCAAATAGGTCGCCACTGGATTTCGATTTTTCTTTTGTTGGATCGGCCATTTTTATTACCTCCTTGTCATGACAATTAGGTTCATCTAATCATGCATTGGATCCACCAAACCAATAAATCTAGGCTCTATATGGATTCCAGGTTGGCACACCAATTTTCTCATATAGCTTTGCAATCAGTTGAAATTATGGTCAGTAAGACACTGAATTTATTAAGCTTTATGTTACATGCCTCTTAGAGCAAAGCATCAAAGTACGGCAAAAATAGTCACCAACCTGGAATCCATATAGAGCCTAAATCTATATATAAGGTCTAAGCTAGGAGCCAAGCTGCTGAACATTTCTTCCGATGATGGCATCCTGAGTCATCTTGTTCATCTCAACAAAGTGAGCGCTATATCCGGCGATTCTCACGATCAGTTCGGAATACTCCTCAGGATCCTTCTGTGCCGCATATAGGGTCTCATTATCAACCATATTGAACTGAACATGATTGATCCCCAGATCGTGCCACGTCTTGATGTAGGCATCCCAGAGCGCAAACCCCTTTTCCCCTTGTAACTGCTGGGGAGACAACCTCTGGTTCAAAAGTGTCGCCCGTACGGATCCTATATGGTCGAGTTTTGATACGGACTTCAGGACAGCGGTCGGCCCCTTCTTATCGAAGCCCGGACCAGGGGAACAACCGCCATCGTAGAGCGGATCGCCCAGTCTTCTACCATTGGGCAAAGCTCCGATCTTCGGAGCCTGTGTTATATTGGCAGCAACAGCTTCAGGCAGCGTTGCCCATGGGCTACCGTTAATGTCTCGCACAGACCAGGACATCTTTGCCAGGTCGTCGTAGACCCTTACAAACATCTGGTCCGCATAGTCATCGTCATTACCCCACTTGGGTACGTTCATGAAATCACGCCTCATATCTTCATAACCATCCCAGTTAGCCTCCAGCGCCTTCTTAAGATCGGCCATTGTATACTTCTTGTCATCATAGATTAGTTTCTTTACCGCGGCCAGACAATCGCCAGTCTCGTTGAAGCAAAAGAGAGTGTACCACAAACTACTTCTTTCCTTTGCCTGAGCGCTATTTTCACCTGTTTCTACACAACGTTCAAAAAGGGCGCTGGTCATCGGCTTCGGATAATATTTTGCCTCAACCCATCTGTTTATATGCTCCAACCGGGTAGTCAGCTTAAAGGCCTCTGTCAACTGCGCATACCAGGCATCGTAGAAATCTTCAAATGTCTTGAACTGCTCAGAATCCCCGGTCTTAAGGCCTATTTGCATCTGTGTAACTTGATCGAAACCGTCAAACAAAGCCAGGGATATTGCTTTTGAACCACTTGCCAACGAGGCCTGGGGATACCGTACGGGAGGAGCCCCATATTTGGTATCAGGGGCAGGGGCCATACATGCCTGGTGTAACCAGCGTCGTGCTTCCTTTAGAGGGTGACCAAACCAGTGCATGAGGTTGGGGATTAGCACATCATCATTCCTCATGGAGGGGTAACCCAACCCGTGGCGCTGACATTCGAAGACCCTCCTGAGGGTCTCTTTACGTGTAACTTTGCTGTAGCGGAAACCGAAAGTGGGGTCTGATACCCTGACCATAAGGGCTGCGTCAAGATAGCAATCGGTCAAGTCTGTGCAGGCGTCTCTCCCTTCTTCGTCTACCCCGCCAAGCGTCCAAACCCACGGGCCCGGACTCCCCTGGATTCCCTCACGGCCGACACGTAGAATAGCTCTGCCGAAACCGTAAGCAGTTATCATCCACTCGCCACAGTACTCTACCACTTCCTCCCGGGTCATAATCTTATCTTCAAGGACATCCTTCTTGTAGAAGGGCCAGTGCCAGTAATCCTGATGCCACGGCCAGGCGATGTTGTGCCATTCAAGCCTGTACGCTACCTGCACAAACTGGTCGAACTGTATCGCCTCCCACAAATGTTCGGGAGGCAGTGCAGGCACTTTATGGCACGTCTCACTGATCCGTATAAGCTCTTCCCTTCTCTTGGGATCGGTTTCAAAGTTTTCAGCAATTATATTGGCCAACCGGCTAATGCGCCTGGCATACCTTATAGTTGCTTCCAGACATATCTTCATCGCCTTCCAAGTATCGATCTTAGGAAGATAAGACACCTGTTCTTCCGCGGTCATCGCTTCCCGGCTATTTTTCTGTGCATCCGTTATATTCTCGTCTATCGTCTTGATTACAGACTCAAAACCCTGGTACATCCAATCAGGCTGGGGGGTTACATAGTCAAACGCCATCGTGTCTCTTCCCGGCGACAGATAGTCTGCCATCAAGGTAAGGACTTTCTGTCGTCTGTCCATGTACTGGCCACATTTATCCTGATATGTTCGACCCTTCCAGAACTCCACCATCTCCTTCACTTCTTCACGATCTTCCTCCGGGAAAAGGCCTGTACGATCATTGAATGAATCCTCATTGAGGAGCGTGCTTGCCGTAGGTATCCATGTGATCAGATTAGGAGCGGAGCCTGGATATCCTTGAATCCGGGAATGATCCGTGATAAAGACCGGCATATTATCGAGAATCATGGCCAGGGCCCTTGCCCTTTTGATAATAAACGGCTCGGCCGGACTGGCCTCCTTAAATATCTTCGTATGCCATCGCATATTATCGAGATCCAACTGAACCCCAGGTAACCAACTCGAACCTTTAGTCGCCTTTGACCAGACAGCCTTTCTAAGATAGTTGAGTCTGTTACTCCTTTCCTTCTCTGCCCACCACCAAAACTCCCGGGCTTCCAATATCTCATTCTTGGATCTTTCTTCTTGTGGCTTGGCCATATTAACACCTCCTCGGTTAAAACGTTTAGCTGAAGATTCTGAATACGCCCAAAATTCACATATTAGATTTTAAGATATTAAATTTAACAAGGCCGGAAGGAGGATTCCGACCGATAACGCAGTGAAATTTAATATCTTAAAATCTATAGTTCCAAAGCTTTTCAGTCAATATTTGATTGCCGTTGAAGCAGCAATTATTTCAAAAAGTATAAACTGATATTTGAAGGATGCAGTTTTGCGATACAGTATCAGATCAAAATCCCGGGGATCACAAGCTCTGATATCTGAGGTATCCCCCTACTCAAAGTAGGGGGATAGTAGTATGTGTGTTAGGAGCCAAGTTCCTGAACGCTTCGTGCAATTATCGTGTCCTGAGTCATCTTGTTCATTTCAACAAAATGGGCGCTGTAGCCTGCTATCCTAACCATCAGCTCGGAATATTCCTCAGGATCCTTCTGCGCAGCATACA
>Ga0209345_10003061_pt1 | contig 17596 bp, 16 predicted proteins | sample Cruoilmetagenom7_FD_187294 | JGI IMG/M metagenome (GOLD analysis project Ga0209345, IMG submission 187294) | Oil polluted marine microbial communities from Coal Oil Point, Santa Barbara, California, USA - Sample 7 (SPAdes) (version 2) | ecosystem: Environmental > Aquatic > Marine > Oil seeps ...
CTGAAGAGCCGACAAAGGCGATGCGGCCCTGTACAATTGCGATGTCGTGATTTGGCAGCGCTTCGCGGGTGTGGACGTTCACCCAAATACCACCTGTGATGATCGTGTCAGCATGCGCGCGACCTGCTGCGACGTTGACCAGATCTGCGGCCACATCGGGCCATGAAGGAAATATTGCTTGTGTCATGTCGCAATCTTTCACAGGGTCGGGGCGGGTTCAAGCGGGAGTGGCTAGATGGATTACGATAAGGTCAGCGCAGCCGAATTCGGTAGCAGCTTGCATGGTCTTGGGCTGAACCTGCTTGTCCGCGATGTATCATCTCAAATCACCTTTTTAGAGACTGTTTTCGGGATGAAGTCACACCAACCTACAGCTGACTTTGCAATCATCACGTATGCGGATCAAGTATTCCAATTGCATTCTGATTGTACATATCATTCAAATTCGCTGTTGGGCCTGCTGCCGGAAACGCCGCCACGCGGTGCGGGAATCGAAATCCGGCTATATGACACAGACCCCGAACTAGCCTGTGCTGTGGCAGAAGCGGCAGGTGGCATGATCTTGCAAAAACCAACGGACAAGCCGCATGGTCTGCGTGAAGCATATATTCTGTGTGAAAACGGCTATGCATGGGTGCCAAGCCAACCGTTAATAACGGACGCTTGATGTCGAAAAAAAGACGGACAGGCCATTCCCGGGATGGTCCTGTGAACCAACAAGAGGGAACAAGCAAATGAATGTGCCGCAGATGAAACCGAATATGGATCACTGGCAGGAACGAGTCGATCTGGCGGCTGCCTTCCGATGGACGGCGCGGCTGAATATGCATGAAGGCGTGGCGAACCACTTCTCACTCGCGGTAAATGGTAGCGGATCACAGTTTTTGATGAACCCGAACCAGGTGCATTTCAGCAGAGTGAAGGCAAGCGATCTGCTGTTGATAGATGCGGATGACCCGGAAACCTATGAGGGTCCAAATGCACCTGATCCAACGGCGTGGGGCTTGCATGGCGGGGTTCATGCCGCTTGCGGACATGCACGTTGTGTCATGCACGTGCATTCGATCTTCGCGACCGTGCTGGCCTGTTTGCAAGACAGTCGGTTGCCGCCGATCGATCAGAACTGCTGTACCTTTTTCAACCGCGTTGTGATCGACGAGGATTATGGTGGTCTGGCTTTCGAAGATGAAGGCGCTCGCTGTGCCACGCTGCTGACGGACCCCAAGCAAAAGGTCATGGTCATGGGCAGTCATGGGGTGATGGTCATTGGCGATACGGTCGCAGACACGTTCAATCGCCTTTATTATTTCGAGCGCGCCGCCGAGACATATATCCGCGCACTGCAAACCGGTTTGCCCCTGCGGCGGATCAGTGACGAGATCGCGGAAAAGACCGCACAAGAGCTGGAAGATTATCCAGAGCAAGATGCGCGGCATCTGGCGGAATTGAAGGCTATTTTGGACGCTGAAGGAAGCGACTATGCAAACTAGCGCGAACAAGATGCTCGGCTGAACTTAACTATCCGGCATGCGGCACAGCCGTTCAAAATCCGACTGAACAGAAAGAGCCAACTATGATTTATGGGCTGACCGAAGAACACCAGATGATTGCGGACACGGTGCGCACGTTCGTTGAAAAAGAAATCTACCCTCACGAAGAACTGGTGGAACGCACTGGCGAAGTCCCTGCCGAGATCGCTCAGCAGATCAAACAAAAGACAATAGATCTTGGCTTTTACGCCTGCAACTTTCCCGAAAGTGTCGGTTGTGCTGGGCTTTCCCATGTCGAATTTGCACTGGTGGAACGAGAGTTGGGGCGTGGCTCAATGGCGTTGAACCACTTCTTCGGTCGGCCACAAAATATTCTGATGGCTTGCGAAGGGGAGCAGATAGAGCGCTATCTGATGCCCGCCGTAAGAGGTGAACGCATGGATGCACTTGCCATGACAGAGCCGGGTGCTGGTTCGGATGTGCGCGGTATGAAGTGCAGTGCAGTACGTGATGGTGGCGATTGGATCGTCAACGGTACGAAGCATTTTATTTCCGGCGCAGAACACGCGGATTTTGTCATTGTGTTTATCGCAACAGGTGAAGACCAGACACCAAAAGGCCCGAAAAAACGTATTACTGCGTTTCTCGTCGATCGAGGCACGCAAGGGTTCACGATCCGTGACGGCTACAAGTCGGTGAGCCACCGCGGCTACAAAAATATGATTCTCGAATTTGACGATTGCCGTTTGCCGGATGCGCAGGTTTTGGGCGAAGTTGATAGCGGATTCGATGTGATGAACACATGGCTCTATGCGACACGTATCACCGTAGCGACTATGAGCGTTGGCAGGGCTAGGCGGGTATTCGACTACGCGCTTAGCTATGCCGCAGAGCGGGAACAATTCGGCCAAAAGATCGGCAAGTTTCAGGGGGTGTCTTTCCAACTGGCGGATATGGTTACCGAGATTGATGCTGCAGATTTGCTGACACTGGCTGCAGCAGATCGGCTTGATAAAGGTCTTCCCGCAAATCGCGAGATCGCAAGCGCAAAGCTCTATGCAAGTGAAATGCTTGCCCGTGTGACGGACAAAGCGATACAGATCCATGGCGGCATGGGCTTAATGGACGATTATCCACTAGAGCGGTTTTGGCGTGATGCGCGGGTAGAGCGGATTTGGGACGGAACATCCGAGATACAGCGGCACATTATTAGCCGTGAGATGCTACGGGCGTTGGGCGCGTGACAGAAATTTTGGCGCGTAGTTGCGACAACGGAGTGGGGGACCAGTCCCCCCTCGGCCTGCGGCCGCGTCCCCCTGGGATATTTATGGCCAAAAGAAATATCCTCGCCGAAGGCAAAAAACTTTTTTTGGTCAGAGTTCACTATGTCGCGTAACCTATCGCGCTTGCTGCGCCCTAGATCGATTGTTGTGATAGGTGGCGGCGCTTGGTGTGCCCAGATTGTCAGGCAGTCTCGCGCCATGAATTTTACGGGTCGGATTGATGTTATTCACCCGCGTTCGGAAGTTATTGAGGGCGTGCAATCTATTTCGTCATTTAGTTCGCTTGCTCATGTTCCTGATGCGGTCTTCGTTGGTGTGAACCGGATAGCTTCTATCGAGATAACCCGTCAGCTCTCTGAAATAGGGGCGGGTGGGGCGGTTTGTTTTGCTTCGGGTTTTTCGGAAGCGGCGGCTGAGGATGGTCGCGGGACGGATTTGCAGGCCGCTTTGGTTGAGGCCGCGGGGAACATGACCGTTTTGGGGCCAAACTGCTATGGTTTCATAAATGCATTGGACGGTGCTCTTTTGTGGCCGGATCAGCACGGCTGTACACGCGTGGAAAGCGGGGTGGCGATCCTGACGCAATCTTCCAACATAGCGATAAACCTGTCCATGCAGCTTGGAGGATTGCCCATCGCTTATGTGGTCGCCTGTGGGAACATGGCGCAGACGACACAAGCGCAGATTGCTTGTGAGCTCTTGGATGATCCACGCGTTACCGCAATCGGACTGCACATCGAAGGGTTTGGCGATTTGGCCGACTGGCATGCGTTGGCAAGTAAGGCGTATGAAAAAGGTGTGCCCTTGATTGCGCTGAAGGTAGGACGATCGGATCAAGCACAGCAGGCCGCTATATCGCATACAGCTTCGCTGGCAGGCAGCGATGCAGGGGCAGCCGCGCTGCTGGCACGGTTGGGCATAGGCCGCGTCGGGAGCCTGCCGGTATTTCTCGAAACATTAAAGCTGTTGCATATGGTGGGGCGGCTTGATGCGCCGACAGTGTCCTCGATCAGCTGTTCCGGAGGCGAAGCGAGCCTTGCCGCAGATTCGGCTGTCGGTTCAGGAATTTCGTTACCACCGCTCACGGAATCCCAGCGTGCTGATTTATCAGCCGCACTTGGTCCAATGGTCGCGCTGAGCAATCCGCTGGACTACCACACGTATATTTGGCGCGACGTAAAAAAGATGACGGCAGCATGGTTGGCGATGGCGGCCCCCCACATTGGTCTGACAATGATTATTGTGGACTACCCGCATACCGACGCCACGGATTGGGTTTGCGCGACCGAAGCTGCGTTGGCTGTGCGCGCGCAAAGCGATAGGCCGGTGGCCGTTGTCGCCACGCTGCCTGAGCTGATGCCCTTGGATGTTGCCGCCCAGCTGGCCGCAGGGGGCGTTGTCCCGATGAGGGGCCTCAGCGAGGCGATTGCTGCGGCAGCTGTGGCCGCTACGATGCGAAAACCCGAAGAATTGCCCGTGCTTTTGCCCGGCCCTGACCGAGAGGCCACTTTGGTGCCAGAAGCTGAGGCAAAAGCGGCTTTGGGTGCCTTCGGTGTGCCTGTCCCAAAGGGCGTTGCGGTGGAACTGCGGGATGGCCTGAGAGCAGCGGCTGCTTCGTTGAAGGGGCCGCTGGTTCTCAAGGTGACGGGTCTTGCGCATAAGTCGGAGTCCGGTGGTGTCCGGCTTGGCCTATGGTCAGAAGATGTCGCGAAGGCGGCCGACGATATGCCGGACGGGGGGTATCTTGTTGAAGAAATGGTACAAGGGGCCGTGGCAGAGCTGTTGGTCGGCGTCCTGCGTGATCCTGCGCACGGATTTGTTCTGACGCTTGGGGCCGGAGGCGTCTTGACCGAATTGTGGCAAGATACCGAATCCCTACTGATACCAGTGCATGCACAAGCCGTTGAGGAAGCGTTGCGGTCTTTGCGCATATGGCCGATGATCGAGGGCTATCGCGGCAAACCCGGCGCTGATCTGGACGCGATTATTGCCGCAGTCATGGCTGTTCAGGAATATGTCATTGCCAGTGCTGCCTCTGTCAGCGAGGTAGAGATCAACCCGCTGATGTGTACACCTGACGCGGCCGTCGCAGTGGATGCATTGCTGCGCAAAGCCTGAGGAGAAAAGACTATGGACCCTATCAAACTCCGCCGTGAAGGCGCCATTCTGGAAGTGACGCTGGACCGACCCAAAGCCAACGCCATTGATTTGCTCACATCGCGTCGGATGGGAGAGGTTTTTGCTGAATTCAGGGATGATCCAGAGTTACGTGTGGCGATAATCACTGGCGGCGGCGACAAGTTCTTTTGCCCGGGTTGGGATCTTAAGGCAGCGGCTGACGGTGACGCCGTTGACGGAGATTACGGTGTTGGCGGATTCGGCGGACTTCAGGAGTTGCCCGGCTTGAACAAGCCAGTGATTGCGGCTGTGAACGGTATCTGTTGTGGCGGGGGGCTAGAGCTCGCGTTGAGCGCAGACATGATCCTTGCTGCAGATCATGCGACATTTGCTCTTCCCGAGATCAGGTCAGGCACTGTAGCGGATGCCGCAAGTGTAAAGCTGCCCAAGCGTATTCCGTACCACATCGCAATGGAGCTGTTGCTGACCGGGCGCTGGTTTGATGCACAAGAGGGTAAAGGATGGGGGCTGATCAACGAGATCGTTCCGGCGGGTGACTTGATGGATCGTACATGGGAACTGGCGCGGCTGTTGGCCTCTGGCCCACCGCTGGTTTATGCGGCGATCAAGGAAATTGTGCGGGATGCTGAAGATGCCAAATTTCAGGACGCGATGAACCGGATCACGCGGCGACAACTGCGCAGCGTCGATACGCTTTATGCCTCTGATGATCAGATGGAGGGCGCGCGGGCCTTTGCGGAAAAACGGGACCCTGTCTGGACGGGCAAATAGGATATTTGCCAAGATCGGATTCAGTGGGTTATCTGTATTCTCTTTGAGACCATAAAAGGCTGTTTGACCTGATGAATATTTTGTTTGTGCACCAGAACATGCCGGGGCAATACCGCGAACTGGTGCAGTGGCTGGCTGAACAAGGTGAGCATCGGATCTATTTCCTGACCCAGCGCAAGAACCCTGCCAAGATTGCTGGTGTAGAAACGCGCATCTACGCCCCCCACCACGGCCCGAAAAAAGAAGCCTATGGTCTGAGCAAAGTTTGGGAAGAGGCAAGCGGCGCAGGCTTTGGTGCAGCGCTTGCCTGTCAGAAAATCGAAGCTGAGGAGGGGTTCAAACCCGATCTTGTGGTCGGTCATGTTGGTTGGGGAGAACTGACGTTCCTGAAACAAGTGTGGCCAGACGTGCCGATCATCGGCTTTTTTGAATACTACTACCGCCTTTTTGGCGGGCCCGTGAACTTTGACGAAGAAGAGCCTGTTAATGTTCATACGCCCTTTTTGCTTCAGGCGCGTAATACAGTCCCGGCGCTGAACATAACCACAGTGGATCGCGGTCTAAGCCCGACCAAATGGCAAAGAGACTGTTTTCCAGTTGAAATGCACAGCAAGATTTACGTTTGTCATGACGGGATTCGAACAGACAAGCTAAAGCCGGATCACGAAGCGCGAGTCAAACTTGGACGGATTGAGTCACCTGTCGGGCGCGGAGACGAGATTGTCACATATATGGCGCGCAACCTGGAACGGATGCGCGGTTTTCATAAGTTCATGCGCGCGTTGCCCGACATTCTTGAAGCAAGGCCCAACGCCCGCGTTCTGGTCATTGGCGGGAACGAGGTATCTTACGGATCAAAAAGCAAAAACCCGGGCGGCCTAAGGGGAGAAATGGAAGCCGAGGTTGGTGATCGCGTGGATTGGAGCCGCGTGCATTTTCTGGGGCAGGTGCCCTACGCAGATTATCAGAAAATAATTCAGATCAGCAGATGCCACATCTATATGACGATGCCATTTGTCCTTTCGTGGTCATTGCTTGAAACGATGTCCATGGAAGCCACTATCGTCGCCTCGGATGTTGCGCCTGTCCGTGAGGCAATGACGCATGGAGAAACTGGATTGCTTGTTGATTTTCACGATCACAAAGCGCTGGCGCGGCAGGTGGTCGAGGTGTTGGAGCGCCCGCAGGACTTTGCTCATCTTGGACCCGCTGCCCGCCGCCATGTGGTCAAACACTACGATTTTTTGACCAAATGCCTGCCAGAGCATATCGCAGAGATGAATGCCCTGCTGCCGCAGAGCAAGCATATCAGAATGCCGTAAGGCCTTGTTTAGTTTGTAGCTATATTGATCAGGCCAAAGGCGGAGCCGACAAGTCCGAATATGACTCCAACACTCGAAATCGGGCTTTCGCTCGCTAGAACAAGATCACCGGAGTGGATGTGGAAGTTGCGGGCTGAGAACAGTCCATCAGAATTGGTCAAATCGATGGTAAAGACGACACGTTGCTTTCGCGGGCCGCGCTGTCCGGCGCTTAGCGCCGACGCGGGGTATTCACGCAGGATAAGCACGCCTTTAGGGTTGGCGCGGTTGTCAGCTACACCACCCATGATGGACAGCGCATCAAGCGCCGATACCTTGTCGCGGTTGAAATCGAATTGGCTTTCCTTACCTGCGGCCCCAAGCGTGAGGAAATAGCGATCGTCTGCTTCGATAATGATCCTGTCGCCACCATTCAAACGGGTATCAAGCTTGGGATTTTCGAACAGCCGTTCGAGAGAGGTGCGATATGTTGTATGTCCGCGGACTAGTCTGACCTGAGGGTTAGTCAGCCCTTCGTTGACGCCGCCAGAGGCCGAAATTGCCGCAAGCACTGAAAAATTTTGATCCGGCATCTTAAGGTTGCCGGGTGACCGTACGCCACTAACCACATCAACCGAGTTGATGCGGCCTTCGGCCATCGACAATTGAACCTGTGAACCCGGTGCAACCGCTTCAAGCTGGCGCTGCAATAACTCACGTGCGCTGTCTGGGGTGCGATCTGCTACACGTATTTTGCCCACGTAAGGAACAAATATTGTGCCGTTCGCTGAGACGCGGACCGCCGACAGATTTGTACTACGTGCGCCCGGGCTAAGCAAAAGCGAGTTTTCCGAGCTGTCCCAGATCACAACATCAAGGGTATCTCCTGCACGGATTATCTGAGCGTTCGATCCGCTGCTATGGGAAAGCCAGCTATAGCTACGCTCACCGGTATTAGGCCATTCGCGAAGGCTGGGCAGGAAAGCTTTGGTGATCGGATAGACCGCGAAATCAGCTTCGGCTTTGTCAGCGCCTTTTGTGATTTCGGACTGAATTGCTGCGCCGCGTGGTAGGGGCCCGCAAGCCGTCATTGTGAGGCAAAGCACAATCCAAAGGATGTGTTTGGTCAACTTGATCATTTGCGCCACCGCTCACTTTTTCCTGATCCAACCTCAATCTTGCGCCTTGTGTCTGGCGGATTCAGGTCGGTTATTTCCGATCGCTACGATACTGGATGACGCCTCAACGTCAATCTATTCAGCATTATGTTTCCCATATTCCGCTATGATTGCCGTTGCAAGGAAGGCCTTTGGAGAAACGCGCCCAACATTTATCGCTGGCAGCTCTCTTAGCATGACTGCGCGCTTCTGCGCAGCGCATACCGGTTTCCCCGTGAGAGGAGGTCGCATGTGTTTGCATTCTCCTTTTGTTCAGGCAAAAAGTGCGGCAGAACCGCCACAGTTATTCAAGTTTCATGCGCTCCATGGCGCAGCCGTTCGCATCTATTTTTGCAAGTCTGATAACAGCCACCTTGGCTGTGACCCGAAATAGATCGGCGTCTTTCCCCCAGCGCCGCAGTAGGCAGTGCGATGCGACACCCACTCAAGGAGCCGGTCCACCATGACCCTGCGCAAACGCATATTCGATTTGTTCTTTGCTAGCCTGTTGGTGGTTATTCTCGGACCCGTGATCCTACTGCTTGTGATTTACATATATCTCAAACAGGGCCGCCCTTTGTTTTATGTGGCCGAGCGTATGAAGACGCCCACCCAGCCATTCGGGCTGATAAAGTTCCGGACGATGACGGTTGTGGAAGAGGATCAAGGCGTATCGGGCGCTAACAAGGCGTCTCGTGTGACGCCGTTGGGTGCCCGATTGCGTTCCAAGAGGTTGGACGAATTTCCCCAGCTTTGGAATATTCTGAAAGGGGACCTGTCTTTCGTTGGCCCGCGCCCGCCTTTGCGGGAATATGTCGAGCGCTTTCCAGACATCTATGGCGAGGTTTTAAAATCACGGCCGGGTGTGACCGGGTTGGCGACGATAAGGTTTCACAAACACGAAGAGCGGCTTTTGTCCCGATGCAAAACAGCAGCGCAGACCGATGATGTCTATTGCCGTATCTGCGTGCCGCGTAAGGCTAAGCTGGATCTGATCTATCAGCGCCATCAGAATGTTTGCTACGATTTCGATCTGGTGTTTCAGACGATAGGAAACCTCTTTCGGCGGACAAAGGGCTAAACCCTTTGGAATCGGATGAAACGATATGAAACTCTACGAGATTCAGTTAGTATAGCAGGCATGCAAGGCGCGATTGTTTTGGTGTGACGGATGTTGCGTCCATTCGCCGTCTGTGTGGTGAATTAAATAGGTCGGGTTATGTTGAACTGGATTAAGTCTCTCAGCAAGGTGAGCAAGCGCCGGATCATGTTGGTCCTTGACGGTGCTTTGGTGCTTGTGGCGCTGGTGATTGCATTTGAAGCGCAGGCCTTGCCCGGCGGCGTCATGGGTAATCTTGGCAGCTACATGTTCTTGATGCCCTACATGCTGGTCATTGCTGTCGGTGTGTCGGTCTGGTTTGGCATCAACGATATTCAGGTAAGTACCTATGACGGCACTTCGGTTGGTCTGACCGCGATCCATGCCTTCCTTCTGACTGTTGCCTCGGTTGCCTTTTCGGACGTTGCCGGGCTGAACCTTTCGTTTGGTCTGCATCTGGTTTTCGGGCTGGTGTTCTTCTGCCTTGCCGTTGTTAGCCGGGCTGTCCTGCTGCAATTGGTTCTGGCTGCCTATCGTTATTCCAGCAAGCGGACGCGTGTATTGATCTACGGGGCAGGAACAACCGGCCTCCATCTTGTGAACGCGCTGCGTGGACATAAAACCATCGATGCTGTGGCCTTTATTGATGACAATAAGGGTTTGCAGGGCATGCGTGTGCAGCGTTTGCCAGTCTACCCGTCGATAAGCATCGAAGCGGTGGTGAAGGACAAACAGATCGACCGCGTACTTTTGGCCGTGCCTTCGTTAAGCCGGCCCAAGCAAGCGCAAATCGCGCGCAAGCTGGAGCGGATGGGGCTGGAGGTTCAAACCCTTCCTTCGTTTTCGGTATTGATCGGAGAGGAGGCGCTGGTCAACAAGCTGACACCGGTGTCAGCGCGCAGTTTCCTTGGCCGCGCTGAGGTCGCCCACCCGTTGGGCGATGCCAGTCTGAGCTTCAAAGACAAGGTTGTGCTTATATCCGGGGCTGGTGGGTCAATCGGGTCCGAGCTGAGCCGCCAGGTTATGGAATGCAAACCGTCAAAATTGATCCTGTTCGAGCTGAGCGAGCTAGGACTGTACAACATCGATATGGAATTGACCGCCATGATCGAGCAAGAGGGCCTATCGATCGAGTTGATCCCCGTTCTGGGGTCGATCACCGATAGTCGCCAAGTGCGCAAATTGATGGCTACTCACAACGTCAATGTCGTTCTGCACGCGGCAGCATATAAGCACGTGCCGCTGGTTGAGGCGAACCCGCTTACGGGATTGGTCAACAACGTCTTCGGCACGCAGACGTTGGCCGAGCAAGCTGTCAACGCAGGGGTGGAGCGGTTCATGCTTGTCTCTTCGGATAAGGCTGTGCGCCCCACGAATGTTATGGGGGCGTCCAAGCGATTGGCAGAGTTGGTGTTGCAGGATCTGGCAAAGCGTCAAGGACCGGATGGTACCGTGTTTTCGATGGTGCGGTTTGGCAATGTGTTGGGATCTTCCGGCTCTGTCGTGCCGCTTTTTCAAGAGCAGTTGAGCCGAGGCGGCCCTCTTACGGTGACTGATAAAGGGGTCGAAAGGTATTTCATGACGGTGCAGGAGGCTGTTCAGCTGGTTCTGCAAGCCTGTTCAATCAGTCGCGGTGCAGAGGTGTTTGTGCTGGACATGGGCCAGCCTGTGCCGATCCTTCAGCTTGCCCGTCAGGTAATCGAGAGTGCCGGCTATGAAGTGCGGGACGCAGATAATCCTGACGGTGATATCGAAATCCAGATCACGGGTTTGCGGCCGGGCGAAAAGATGTCCGAAGAACTGACGTTGTCGAATGAGCTATACGGAACAACCTATCCCAAAATCTTTATGACCCGTGAAAACGGGCTTTCCCAGATTGAGATTGCCGGGGCTTTAAGGCGTTTGAGAGAAGCATTCGTTGCAAGCGACGAGGATATGGCGCGGGACGTTGTCCGCCGCTGGGTCGAAGGATTTGATGACGTGATGGTCAAAGCCGATGTGTCCTGAGACAGGGCGCAGATTTGTCACGTCAGGCCGTAATCCTGCCGGTTTTACTTCGGTATTATTGCGCTCGTCTGGCTGGCGTGCATTACTCCCTCAAAATATTTTCGGGCAGAGAGCAAAATCAATGCGTTTTCCTAAGATAACCGTCCTTGGTGCGTCCCTGTTGGGCTGCGCCGCATTCTGGCCTGTTGCTACGTTTGCTCAGGACGAAGATACGTTTTTCAATTTGGCAGGGCGTCCAACACTCAACTTTTATGGTGTGCCGGGATTGATCGACATGCCATCTGCAGAGGCATTGCCTGATGGGCAGGTCGCTGTCGCAGTGTCCAACTTTGCCGGTCAAACCCGCACCACCCTGACGTTTCAGGCGCTTCCGCGTATTCAGGCCAGTTTCCGTTACTCCGGGATCAAGGACGCGGGCTTCAGCAGCTTTGATACCTATCGGGATCGGAGCTTTGACGTGCGGTTCCTTCTTAACCGCGAAAGCCGTTATTTGCCCGCAGTGACTGTCGGGCTTCAGGATTTCGCAGGTACAGGCATTTATGCGGGTGAGTTTATTGCGGCGACCAAGAACTTTTCCGGTGACCGCATTCCGGGCACGATCAAAGCGACAGTCGGTCTGGGCTGGGGGCGTCTTGGTAGTTCTGGTGGTATTGGGTCGCCGTTTGGCTCTGATCGCCCGTCCTTCACACCGGGTGACACCGGCGGAGATTTCTCAACTGACCAGTGGTTCCGCGGAGAGATGGCACCGTTTGCAGGCCTAGAGTGGCAAATCAATGATAAATGGGGCGTAAAAGCCGAGTATAGCTCGGATGCGTACACGTTGGAGACAAGCAACGGAAGTTTTGACCGCGAGTCCCGATTTAACTTTGCGACCGAGTATCAGGTTTCCGAGCGTCTGCGTGTTGGTGGCTACTATCTGTTTGGCTCTGAATTCGGTGTGAACTTGCAGATGCAATTGCACCCGAACCGGCCTATCACAAACATGCGCGTGCCGGCTCCGCGACCCTATTACATACGGCCTAGCCGCCGCGAAAACCCTGAGTCCTACACTACCGATTGGTATACGTCCCAAGAGGGTGGTTCAGTCCTCATCCGTGATGCGCTGATACCATTGCTAGAGGCCGAGGGCCTTACGTTGATCGAAGTGCGCACAAGCACTTCCGAGACCGAAGTGCGCTATACCAACGGGCGCTATGGCGCGACGGCCGTTTCCGTGGGGCGCGTTGCGCGTGTGCTTGCGCGCCTGCTGCCTGACTCGGTTGAAACTTTCCGAATTGTACCCGTTGTTGGAAATCTGGCGCAATCTGCTGTTGTCTTCCGCCGCTCCGATCTGGAAGCACTGGAGTTCTCCTCCGATGCGCCGGCCGCACTTTTGGCAGTCACCGGATTTGAAGGTGCCGCGCCGACATTGATCGGTAGCGCGCGCAACGAAGCTTTGTATCCCGCTTATAACTGGTCAATCGGACCCTACCTGAAGCAGCGCTATTTCGATGCCAATGAGCCAGTACGTTTCGATCTGGGTGTTGATATCACTGCTTCGTTCGAGCCTGCTCCGGGCTGGAAGTTGGCCGGTCGTGTACAGCACCGACTGACGGGCAATCTGGAAGATTCAGAGACTTCCGGTGAGTTCCTGTTGCCCCGTGTTCGTTCAAACGCGGCCGCATATGACCGAGGCGGCAGAACGACTGTCACGAACCTCTATCTTAGCAGGCAGTGGAAGATTTCGCCTGATGTCTATGCACGCGTCACCGGCGGCTATCTTGAGCGGATGTACGGCGGCATTTCCGGTGAGGTCTTGTGGAAGCCTGTTGCAAGTAGGCTCGCGCTTGGGGTCGAAGCCAACTATGTGAAACAGCGTGCCTTCGACGATTTGCTTGGTTTTCAAGACTATACAGTCGCAACAGGGCATGCTTCTGCCTACTACGAGTTCAAGAACGGGTTTACAGGTCAGCTTGATGTCGGGCGCTACCTTGCCGGAGATGTCGGTGCTACGGTCACGCTGGAACGTGAATTTTCGAACGGTTGGCGGCTTGGCGGATTCTTTACGCTCACCGATGTCTCAAAAGAAGAATTCGGCGTCGGATCTTTCGATAAAGGCGTAAAGCTCACAATCCCCGCAAGCTGGTTCATTGGCCGACCTACCAAAGATACAAGGTCGATCACAGTTCGACCTTTCGAGCGGGACGGGGGCGCGCGTCTGAGCACGCCAGGTCGTTTGTATGAGCAGGTCCGCAGCGGGCATCGCGCAGGATTGGTCGGTAACTGGTCTGGAGTATGGGAATGATCAACGTTGTACGACGCCTGACAGGTGCAGTTCTTGTCTCATCTTTGCTGCTTGGCTGTAGCTACTCTTCTCGGAACGATGAGCAGCCCAGTTCAGTCGACCAGTTGCGTGCTGTCGGGGCGCAGATTTTGTCGTCTCGCCGGGCAGGTCCCCCAGCAAAAACCGAGGTAACTGCCGACATCCTTTCGAAGATTACTGTGCCGGTGGTTCAGATCAATCCAGAGGTTTTCGGCGGCAGCGATTTCCTTACACGAGCAACTTCGCGTCGCGATTCGGGGCTCGGGACTGTAGAGGTGTGGAACTCCACTGATAACGCGCAAATTATTCTGCGGAATGGTGTGCTTGTGGGGACTCGTGGCATAGGCAGTGACATAATTGCAGCAGATGCTGACGTGACGATCAGGGCTTTGCAGGCCGGGGCTACAACCAGCGGTACGCGCCGCTACACGATTTCTGATGGCGATGTGACGACAACCGACTACGTGTTTAGTTGCAATGTTCGCAACATGGGTGGCGAAAGAATTAGTGTTGCAAATCAATTATTTGATACGCGCCACATGCGTGAAGACTGTGTCGGTGGCCCGCAGCAGGCAGTGCGACTTAGCAATGATTATTGGGTGCAGCCTGGCTCTGGTTTGGTAAGGAAGTCTCGGCAGTGGGTAAGTCCATCCGCCGGCTTTTTTGAGATCATCGTGATTAGAAACTAGGCAAAGTTGCAACGGTAGGCGATAGTGCGCCTGATTTTTACCCCAGAACTCTTAAATATCATTGTTAAAAAAACATAGTTCTACTATCAAACGACCAAAGGGTGTATTCCCGACCAAACTTTAAAAGGAATTCGATAATGATGAAAACAGTATCCATCGCAGCTCTCGTGCTGGCGTCCGCAACAGCTTCTTTCGCTGGTTCTTTGAACACAACATACGAAGCAGAGCCTGTAGCACCAGTTCTGCCAGTAGCCGGTTCCGGCATCGGCGCACCAGCTATCATCGGTGGCTTGGTTGCTCTGGCAGCTGTTGGCGCTCTGATTGCAAACGACGACGACAACGATTCTGCACCAGATCACCCAGTAGAAGACTAAGTCTTAGTCTAATCGAATTTGTAAACGGCCTCCCATATCGGGGGGCCGTTTCCATTTTGGGCCTACAGTTTGGATAGGGTCCACACTGAGGGTGGAGCGCATATGGACAAACGTCTTTTGTCGATCGGTCATGGTTTCAGCGCGCGGGCGTTGGCAAAGCGGTTGGTCCCCGAAGGCTGGCATATCGTGGGCACCACCCGAAGCGCTGACAAGATGGACGGGATTGCCGCTACTGGTGTTGAACCGGTATTGTGGCCGGGGAGTGATCTACGGCCCCTGATCCAAGAATTTCCGAACATTCTGATTTCCGCTGGCCCTGGGCCGGACGGGGACCCTGTCCTAGCGGCTCTGCACGCGTCTTTTGAGCAAGCCGCGGACGGTATGAGATGGATCGGTTACCTGTCCACCACAGGTGTGTACGGAGATCATGCGGGGGGCTGGGTCGATGAGCAGACACCGCTTTCCCCCTCTACAAAACGAGGTCAGGCTAGGGTAGAGGCCGAAAGCGCATGGCAGTCTATTAGCAATCTACCGCTGCATATCTTTCGTTTGGCCGGTATCTATGGGCCGGGCCGGGGGCCATTTGAAAAGGTTCGCAAAGGCACAGCGCGGCGTATCATCAAGGACGGTCAAGTGTTCAGCCGTATCCATGTAGACGATATTGCGCATGGGCTTGAGTTGTCTCTGGCATCGCCCATGCCGGGAGCGACCTTTAACATGTGTGACGATGATCCAGCGCCACCGCAGGATGTGATCGGCCATGCCGCAGAGCTGCTCGGATTACCAACGCCGCCAGCAGTGGCATTCGAGACGGCCGATCTGACGCCAATGGCACGCAGCTTTTACGCCGAAAGCAAACGTGTTCGGAACGATCACATTAAGCGCGCGTTGGGCTGGGAACCCTCCTACGCTGATTATCGGAGCGGTCTAGCTGCCATGCTGGCGCAGAGCGGCAAAACCGAAAGCTGAATGAACAACCCACGCCACCGTGATCTGAATGATCTTCTCGACCGAGTTGCGACAGCGGCGCAGGGAACAGATCGGGTGAGCATCAGAGACGTGCTGAACGAATTGGGCGACAGATCCATTACGCCGGTCATTCTTGTTGTTGCTGTAATCCTGATTTCACCGATATCCGGCATTCCAGGTGTTCCAAGTATCTCAGCGGGTCTTATCATCATTTTGGCAGTTCAAGCGCTTGCAGGCCGACGGCATCTGTGGCTGCCGGATGTGCTTTTGCGCCGCGAAGTATCAGGTAAACGCCTGTCATCAATGGTGGACTGGCTGCGCGGGCCCTCCCGCCTCGTAGATCGGCACACCAGGCCGCGACTAAAGGTTTTTACGAAGGGAGGCATGCGGTTTATCACGCTGGCCGCCTGCGCGATTATCCCGATCGGTTGGCCTTTTCTAGAGGTCTTGCCGCTCGTGTCGTCTACGGGGGCCCTTACGATTGCGCTGCTTGTTTTCGGGCTCCTTACGCGTGACGGCCTCTATGTTCTGGCGGGCTACGGCATGATCACGCTGACGCTTGGTGTTGCATCATATTTTCTATTGTAGGACTGCCTTGTTCCAGTGCCGGTGACGCGCCATATAGGCCATAACCTGCGGACGACGGAGCCCCCATGACCTTCACGAACAAACTTATCACTTATCTTGAATCTGACCGGGTACGGAATGTGATTCTTGGCGTTATTCTGTTTAACGCTGTGATTTTGGGGATGGAAACATCAAAGCCGATCATGGAACGGGCCGGTGATCTGATCGTAGTCTTGGACAAGATTAGCCTCGCTATTTTCGTGGCTGAACTGCTGGCAAAGCTGATTGCCTATCGCGCGCGGTTCTTTCGTGACGGCTGGAATATCTTTGACTTTATCATTGTGGGTATTTCGCTTGTGCCGGTGGCACAGGGTTTCTCTGCGTTGCGCGCTTTGCGGATCTTGCGGGTACTGCGGGTTGTATCGGTGGCACCGCGTTTGCGCCGCGTGGTGGAAGGGTTTGTGACGGCATTGCCCGGCATGGCTTCGGTTTTTTTGCTCATGGCGCTGATCTTTTACATTGCGGCCGTGATGGCGACCAAGCTGTTCGGAGGTGCGTTCGATGAATGGTTCGGCACGCTGGGCCGGTCGGGGTATTCGCTGTTTCAGATCATGACGCTTGAGAGTTGGTCCATGGGCATCGTCCGGCCAGTGATGGAGGTTTACCCGCAAGCATGGTTGTTCTTTGTGCCGTTCATTATGGTCACAACCTTTGCTGTGGTGAACCTTTTGGTTGGTCTTATCGTGAACTCCATGCAGGACGCGCACCAAGAGGAATCAGTGGCAAGCACGGATGCTTACCGCCTCGAAGTGACCGACAAGCTTAGCGCGCTTGAGGCAAAGTTAGATGCATTGATTGCCGCACAAAAAGGCTAGGCGCGTTGGGCACCAATCTGTCCGATACCTAGCGTCTTCAGCACTTTTGCCACGATGTCTTCTGCGTTCATGCCAGCGACTGCATACATGTCTGCCGGACTTGCCTGATCGATAAAGATGTCTGGCAGCACCATTGAGCGATACTTCAGTCCGCTGTCAAAGACCCCCTCTTCGGCGAGAAGCTGCGCTACGTGGCTTCCGAATCCGCCGACCGCACCTTCCTCAACTGTAATGAGCGCTTCGTGGTTGCGCGCGAGAGACAAAATCAGGTCCTTATCGAGAGGTTTCGCAAAACGCGCATCGGCGACGGTTGGCGTGATCCCTTTTGCCTCAAGAGCTTCGGCGGCCTTTTCGACTTCTTCCAGACGAGTACCAAAGGACAACAGGGCGACGCGTTTACCTTCGCGGATCATCCTGCCCTTTCCGATCTCCAATGGAATGCCGCGTTCAGGCATATCTACGCCACGTCCTTCGCCGCGCGGGAAACGGAAGGCGATCGGCCCATCGCCATAAGCGGCGGCGGTGGCAACCATGTGTTTCAACTCTGCTTCATCGGCGGCAGCCATCACTACG
>Ga0209345_10003062_pt1 | contig 17592 bp, 16 predicted proteins | sample Cruoilmetagenom7_FD_187294 | JGI IMG/M metagenome (GOLD analysis project Ga0209345, IMG submission 187294) | Oil polluted marine microbial communities from Coal Oil Point, Santa Barbara, California, USA - Sample 7 (SPAdes) (version 2) | ecosystem: Environmental > Aquatic > Marine > Oil seeps ...
GTCGTCGTGGTGAGGGGCCGCGGCGTGCGGGTGGTCGGCGGCGCAGTCCGTTGGAGGACCTGTTTGGTCTTGGTGATGACGCGGGTGGGTCTCGCCGTGGTGGGCCGGAGCGGCGTGCGGGTGGTCGTGTGGATCGACCAAAGCGTGATGCGTCTGATGAGACTGACGAGGCAGACGAGTCTTCGTGATGAGGGCCCGCGGTGTGCGGGTGGTCGGCGGCGCAGTCCGTGAGAGGAAGGGCGCCGACTTTTTTGTTCTGCGCGTCTTTCTTGATGCATCTGATCATTGGCGAGATGAACCGTCGTAACTCGTAGTGATTCTCTTACTCGAGATTCTGCTGTTTTGACGATATTTACTGTGAGTCGTGAATCTCTTTTTTCTTCAGTTAGGGATCTTCCGATGAAGAAGGTTTTTTCTTGTCACCGTGCGTCTGAGAACTCTCCCTTGAACCAATCCAGGGTGCGAGGTTCTTGTAAAAAGCAGTAACAGCGAATCTTATTTTCCCCAATAAATGTACAGTTTAATACTGAATTCTGAGGCCCTGTGTTTGAGTCTATGGGACCTTCCAGTACTGCATTACTTCCCTGGATTTGGTTCTCTAGCGTATTAAAACCTTCCAGGTCTTCGTGCCACCAAACTTGTGCGATGAGATTTTCAGGTTCTGACTCCATGCTGGAGACCTCTAATGTCATGCCAATTACATGAATGCCATCTGTTGTAAGATGCCGTCATAGGTGCCGATTCGACGGAGTTCCTCTGGTTCTTCGGTCACTGTTGTTGTCGTCGTTGTTGTCCTTGTTGTCGTTCCTGGGCCTTTTCTATCGAGATTATTGAAACCTAGGAAAGAAATAAATCCTGCCGACATCACGGTATCCATGATCCCCATCCACCACTTCTCAAACCCCGACCAGAGTGAACTTGGGAAGCCTGGTTTATTGTTCGCATTCATGATGGTGCAATTTATCATATAACTGGATGCAAATATTCAGAATGACGCGCACAATACTCTGTGGTAGGAATTGCCAAATAGTATTGGAATTTAGGGATGGTTTAGGGCTTGGTATTATCAGTAAGATGATAATCGGTAAGGAGGTTTCTCTAGGGCTAGCGCGTCTGTTGGAGTAGTGTGAATCATTGTGTCGTGAAGGTTCAGTTTTTCAAACTGATGGGAATTGTGTAACCAAGTAAATTTATTGTGATGGGTAATTTTTGCCAAGATGCAAAATTTGTTGCGCTAGAGTCTTTTTGATCTGTCCATCTGCCTGTTATGACATGCTTTGCAAGAAGTTTTTTAACTCCGACAGTTATAATTTAGTACACAAGATGATTGAGTGTTGCTTTGAGAGAACCTTTCCTGTGGAATAGTTCTTTCATCTCATGAGCTGCTGATTTTCGTGTGTGGAGTATTCTTTCGAGTGGTAGTAGCCTGTCGACTTCTGGGTCTTTTGCGAGTGCTATTTTTGCTGCTTCCAGGACTTCTGTCCCCTTGCGATGGATTTCGGGATGTTTGAATCCTTGTACAGCGGAGAAACGATGGTCTCCAGTATGAGGTGTCGTAGCCCGTCCTGGAAGAGACTGGTCTAGTGCAATTCCTTTTAAAAGTGCGAGGAGTGCCCCGTATAATGAGAAGTCGGCGCAGCTGTCGAAGGCTTTAAATTCTATTCTGCCGTTTTCTTTAGGGATGCGGGCTCGTTTTGTAAGAGAAGGAAAGCTTTCTATAAGAAAGGATGGATCTTCTAGGAAAACCATTGCGGCTGGGCGCGCTCCAGTGCGTAGATAGGTTCGTGCGGATAGTCCATGCCAGACTTTTCCCTCAAGAAAGGGAGAGCTGTAGCTGAATGGGATGATCCACGGGCTGTAAAATGTGAGTTTTCTCCCAATATCAATGATCTGGAGTGGTTTCGCTCCTTCAATGGAGAAATTGAGATCAGGTCCATATGTCAGCATGGGGATATTTGCTGTTTGTTTTTCTGCGGACTGTTCTCGGCGTTTTTCTTCGTATTTGTTGAGGGGGGGGTCAGGCTGGAAGTCTCGTTGCCAAGGATTGCGGCTTACCAGGACGGGACGTAAGCCATGAGAGGCTGAGGTCTCACGGAGTAACTGGTAACTTTCTGCGAGTTCTGTAATTGTTCCTGCGATATTGTTGTGCACAGTGGTGCGGATCTCAATGCCTTTGGGTGCGCATTTCGCAACTTCTTCACTATCGATGAAACGCTCAAAACCTTCGATGTACCATCGTTTCTTTTTAATGCCTGCGTCGCCAATGCGTAACTGGGGGTAATCGTGGGCATAGAGAGGAAGTGCATCGATTACTGCTTGGAATTTCTCGAATCGGGTGTTGGAGAAATCTGCGAATTCCCCATTTTCCTGAAGAAAAGCGATTTCGTGTTCGATGCCGTAGGAGAAGTGCAAGAGAAATTCCTTCTTTACAAGGCTTTCGTCAAAGGAAATGGGGGAGTGGGTATAAGGCAGCGTGAAAAGTTTGAGAGAAGATCTTTCCGAGTGAATGTATTCTGGAAGTATGTCCCCATGTTACTCTGGGCTTTCCTTCTTGGCGAAAGGGTTCCCTTTCTTTTCGAATCAGGTTTTCTTACAAAGCCCCTTTTCCTATTAATGTGCTGTTGTAATGCGAAAAAGGAGGGGTTGTGAGCACAACTGTCTTGGTGCGGACAGGCAAACAAATGGCGCAACGGATTGAGGCAGAAGTACCTGGAGTTACTGCTGTGCCGCTGCCTTTTGCGGGTCCACCGCCTGCCGGTCTTCAAGGGGAGGTCCTTCTGACTTATCCCGGAGCCCAGGTTGGCCAGATTCAGCCTCTGCTCGACTCTGGGCTGAAATGGGTGCATTTTCTTGGTGTGGGCATTGACGGATTTCCTTGCGAAATTCTTACAGAACAAACTCTTACTTGTTCCCGTGGTGCGAATGCGGTGCCTATCGCGGAGTTTGTGATGGCCTCTCTTCTTGCCTTTTGCAAAGGATTTCCTGATGTTTGGCAGCACGACGCTGGCACAACATGGTTTGCGCCACGTGTGCCGCTTACCTCGTTGCAGGGCGCTGTTGTTGGCCTTCTTGGCCTTGGCTCTATTGCCCGTCATGTCGCCGAGCGGCTTTTTCCTTTTGCTGCGCAGGTGAAGGCGGTACGCCGTACCTCCACTCCTAGCCCTGATCCCCGGATTGAGCTACTTCCTTCGCTTGAGGAGCTTCTGGTGCGGGCAGACCATCTTGTTGTGGCAGCGCCCGCGACGCCCGCGACCTACCACTTGCTTGATGCCGGTGCTTTCGCAAAAATGAAGACAGGTTCTCATCTTGTGAATATTGCACGTGGTTCTATCGTGGACCAAGATGCTTTACGCGATGCTCTCGACAACGGCCCTCTTGCCGGGGCTTCCCTCGATGTGAGCGACCCAGAGCCTTTGCCGGCAGACCATTGGCTCTGTACACATCCTAAAGTACGGTTTACTCCCCATATTTCTTGGAACTCCCCTTACACACTTGATGCCATGCTGGATGCCTTTCTTGCCAACCTCAAGCGGTATCAAAAAGGAGAACCGCTTGAAGGCCTCGTCGATATTGCAGCTGGATACTGAGAAATATTGCTTCAGCTGCTGTCTTGTCTGATGCCGGCAAAGAGATTCTTTGCCGCGCGAGACATTGCCCACAGAAAATGTTTGCGTGGGCCAGTGCCAAAAAAGGTGGTTCCACTGGAACATGAGAAAACAGAACCCTGTGACGCGTATGGACTGCGTACCGGGCAGGATGTCCTGTGCTGCCCGATACCTCAGCGCATTTTCCTGAGTATTTTTTGGAATACCGGAAAGACAGAGTTCTTTCGGGCTCTTAGATGCCGAGTTTGGTTTCTTGCAAAGCCGTCACGGCTTCGTCAGTCCCCGCGAGTTCCACTTCAGCATTTTCTCCTCTGCCATAGGTAAAGAGCACGAGTTCTCCTGCTCTCCCCGTGAGAGTGACTTCGCGGCTCCCCTTTTTAATATGTTTTGTTTCTCCGGAAGGGAGGGCCAAGGTGAGATCGATGTCGTCGAGTTCACGAAGGAGGAGCCGACCCATGCGTCCCAGTAAAACCCACATCCCCTCTTCGAGTTTTTCGATCCCTTCGCGTGGTGCTGTCTGTCCATTTGCCCGGCGGATGTCCTCATGATGAATGAAATATTCAATGAGGTTGGTTTGACCGTCAACTGCTTTCATGTGAAGAGGCGGCCCTGTGCGTATTTTTTCGACGAGTTCTGCAAAGCTGTGCTGTTGCAGCGTTTTCTTCATGGCGCGTTCAGTCATGCCGGCAAGAGAACTGAAAATAATCCCCGGCATGGCGAGCGGTTTGCGTTCTCGCACGTAGAGATGAGCGAGAAGATCTTGCACTGCCCATCCTTCGCAGAGAGTAGGACTGTCCGGCCCTAGCGCGAGCGCGAGGTCACACAGCGCGTTGCGCTCATTTTGCGCGAGGTCACGATTGCTCATGAAAAACTCTTCTTTCTCCTGCTGCGCCAAAAAAAGCTTTTTCCATCCGTTTTTCTCGGTTCTTTCGCATTACTGCGTGGCAGGTTCGGATTTGAATGTTATTCTCGCTTTTTGCCTGTCTTGTAGACGGCAAGGCACCCCTGTCTTTTTTCACCGTATCGTTGAGTTCTGCTGAGAACCTCTGACGAAAACGATTGCACGCCCTGAGGCAGGGAGTGCCCTGTCGCATGTGTGCCCTAGACGGAAACCCTTTTCCTTTTTCTTTTTGTTCATTTTGTCGGATCTAATGGTTTTTTTTATGGTAGATGTCCTTGTTTTCGGGGCAAGGGTTTTGTGGAGAAAATCGATGAACCGTGCGAATAACTATTTGTATAGCTAATTATTCAGATACTGACTACTTTGTTGTCCCATTTTCTATGGCATATAATTATGTTTTTTGTATGCTACTGTAGATATTGGGCATTGAGTATTCATCATTGGGCGCTGGGGTAGACGCTGGGGTAGACGACAAGACGGCAAGGTGCTTGACGTCTTTTTCTCAAAAGACGTCATATTATTATAATAAATATTATTGTATCTATTTTTCTTGGTTGCAGCGTAGGTCGGGGAATGCTGTCTGGGGTGAGGGGAGACGAACGGCGTTTTGTCGTGAATAATAGGATAGTTAGGGATACTGCTGTTCGCGAGGAATGAGAAGAAAACCCTTTTTCCAGAAAAAACAGTGGAAGTGCGCATTAATGTTTTTTATCAAATGATGTGCCATGTTAAAGGGTTGAGAGTGGAAGAATGAGACGAAAAACGACCGTCGTGCTTATCCTTTTTGTGATGCTAGGTCTTGTCGGACAGGGTGCTGTCGATCAGGAAAGTGACGTGACTGCCACGAGTGATCTTTCTCAGGTTACGGGAGTGCAGCCTGTTTTTTCTTTCGTCATGTCCGAGGCATCGGCTTCCGAGGTGTCTGGTAATTCGGTACAGAAAACAGAAGACTTCGGGGACTCTTATGAAGAAGACCTCCGTATGGCTCTCGAAGTTGCAAACCTTTTTTGGGAAAAGCACTGGAGCGACTATTTCACGGGAAAGTATACGCTTCCAAGCGCATTAATTTCTTATTATGGCGATAATAATCCCAAATGCGGGAATGAAATTATTAATGGTGAAGATAATGCGTACTACTGTATTGCGGAGGATTATATCGCATGGGATACGCTATTTCTGAAGCGTTTATACTCGGATCCACAATTCGGAGATTCCTCAACTTATCTCATTATTGCCCATGAATGGGGTCACGCTATTCAGGCCCGTCTCAATAACAGTTTGGTGTCCGTAGCCTCTGAGTTGCAAGCTGATTGCTTTGCCGGTGCGACCATCGCTGGTTTAGTGAAAGACGGTGATCTCTATCTGGAACCAGGAGACCGCGGGGAGATTTTTGCGACTCTTGTCGAAGTAGCAGACAAGTATGAGTGGGGATCTCCTAGTGAGCATGGAAGCGCAGATCAAAGAATTGAAGCCTACCAAGGCGGCGAAAAGAATGGTATCCGCGCCTGTTTGCCATAAACGAGAAAGCCGTATATTCCCTGTAAATTTAAAAATATAACGTAAAAAGGTAAGGCACATTTTTTTACGGCTTTACCTTTTTACGTTGCCCACAAAGAACCCACTCGATCACATCCTTTCCTTAAACTCTTTGCCGGCAATACCCGCCTTTTCACCCCGATTACTGGGCTTTTCTACCTGTGGGTGTTCCTTCCTTTCTCGCTTGTACTCTTGCTATTTGGTAACTGTCCGGTTTTTCTATTTGGTGGGAAGTAAATCCCTCTGTGTCCCCTGTGAGTAGACGCCCAATTCCCGTTCCGGAGCTGAAGCTTCTTTCTTTCTCACTGTGGCCTGTTCGACACTTCCCGGAAGACAAGTGTTCTCTCGTCTTTGTCTGGCTACATTGCAACGCCAGGAAGGAATCTCTGGGGAGGAAACCCTGGAGATGTTCGCTTCTTTCGTGCTGGAACTCTTTCTGGAAGTGAAAAGGTTGTTGACGAAGTGGGCTGGGATTTGTCCTGTGTGAAGTCTGCACCAAGATAGTTCGGGTTTTGAGATGGGCAGGATGGCATGGCAGGGCATGTTTTTTTACAGAGAATGCCGAAAGGGAAAAAAGTCATTTTGAGGAGTAAAAGACCATGGTAATTAGTATTTTTTGCAAAAAAACATGAGAAGGAGATGGCAGCTTTTTGCCGATGAAGTGATGTGTTGTGGTGAGGGGAGGTTCTGATTGTTCGGCAGGACTTTTACTGGATGTCCGGTGGATCTCTGGTGTCTTTGTCGGAAGTTGTTCTTGTCTCAGGCAGTGGTTCGTGGGGGGAAAGAAAATGGTAGAAAGCGATAATGGGCGCGATGTGCGTTATTCGGAGTCGTCAACGGAAGTTTCCGGAGAGGGAAGATGCACAAAAGAGGATGATGACAAGCGTTCAACTGGACAAAAAGATCATGATCGCGTGCTGTACTGTGGCGAGTTTCAGCGTCTTGGTGGGATTACCCAAGTAGTGGGATCGCATGAAGGACGAGTTTTTCATAACCGACTCATGCACTCTTTAAAAGCAGGAACTCTTGCTCGGCGTATCGCGGAGATTCTTAAAAAGAAACCTCTACATGTTCAAGATGTGATTTCGAAACTAGGAGGTCTCGATCTAGATGTAGTGGAAACTGCTGCACTTGCACACGATATTGGCCATCCTCCTTTTGGTCATACCGGAGAGAATCAGCTGAATGAATTGGTGAAAGCAAAGGACGGAGAAGGCTTTGAGGGAAATGCCCAGGCTTTTCGTATTCTGACAAAGATCGCACCGCATCATGACAAATTTGGTCTGGATCTTACGAGGGCAACTTTGCGGGCAGTTCTAAAATATCCTCGGCTTCAAGGTAAATCTCCTAAATCGCAATCTTCAAAGAAGTACGGGGCTTACGAATCAGAAAAAGAGTTTTTCGATTTTGCGATGGAACTTCCTGTTCAGAAAAAGGCGGAGAAAGACCGTTTTCTTGAAGCCGAGATCAAAGAGCGTTCTCTTGAAGCCGCGATCATGAACTGGGCTGATGACATCACATATGCGGTGCACGATCTTTATGATTTCTGTCTTTCGGGGTTTATTCCGCTTTCGACCTTAATTCATTTTGGCCAACTGTCTCAAGACAATAGTGCATCGAAAAAAAGCGGGAAATCTGAATTTGAGCGATTTTATAAAAGCTCTCTATCTCGAGAAAAATATCATGAAGAAACTTTTTGTAATGCGTGTAGCTGTCTTTTTTATAGATTGCAAAAATCTGGGTATTTTCCTTCACTTGACAATACATCTTTAGAGGAATCATCTGCAAAATTGCGCGGAATGCAAAGCTACTTGATTCATAACTTTGAGAAGGTATTTGTTGGAGAACTTTGCAGTGAAGGATGCCTATCTGAGGTGAACTTCTCCGAACGATTTAATTTCCGTGAAATTAATATGGAAGAGGAATTCAAATGGAAAGAAGCCAAGTGGTATATGTTGATTTTAAAAGAATTGACGCACTTCTATGTTATTAGCAATCCCAGACTTCGTTCCCAACAAGTTGGGCAGAAGAAGATTTTGGAAGTCATTTTTCACGCGTACTATTCTGATTTGGAGAACGCTTTCTCAGGGGGAAAATCCACGCAAGAGCAGTCGGGTATCCCTTGGAAGTTTGAGAAATTATATGAAAAAGAGAAAGAATATCTTACGAAGTCCGGGAAGTACGAAAAAAGGGAACTTCTGGCTCGGATTGCTGCAGACATGACTGCTTCTCTGGAAGAACAAGAAGCAATTTTCCTATTTGACCGACTCAATGGCAACCGTATTGGATCAGTGACCGACTTGTTGCCCCATCACCTCTGATGTCTTGTCCGACGTGACTTTTTGCCGGAAGGTTGCCCCGGCATGGGTACTCCATTGTCTGGTGCGAGCCGAAGCCCGCCCGAGTATGTTGATCCTGTTTGCACGCGCGTGTGTGTCGTCCTGCCACTGTGGGCTGTGGATGCATGCGGCCCCGGGCCCGGCGTAGCCGGGTACGTTTGGCTGGGGCGGTGGTTTTAGAGGGCGAAGGCGGTGGCGGGGTTGTCCCAGAAGATTTTGCGGATGGATTCGTCGGGGATGGGCTGCTTTTCCAGGCTTTCCATGCCCCAGGGGAAGGTGCCGTCCGGGTGGGGATAGTCGGTATCGAAAAGGAACTTGTCGTCGCCGACGAGATCGAGTGCGGCAGGCAGGGTTCTTTCGTCGCCGCGGGCGGCAACCCAGACGTTGCGTTTGAAGTATTCGGTGGGGGCCAGTTTCAGGTTTGGATGTTCGGCATTGCCGGAGAATTCGTAGTGTTGTTCCATGCGTTGCAACCAGTAGGGGACCCATCCGGCGTCGGCTTCAACATGGACAACCCGCAAGTCGGGGTAGCGTTCAAAGATGCCGCCCCAAATGAGTGACATCATGGCGGACATTGCCTCGAAGGGGTGGGCGACAATATGTCCGGTGGTGTGGGTGGGGAAGCGGTCCCCAAACGAAGGAATATGGGGGGAGCCGGAGTCGTGGAAACAGATTGGCCGGTTGCTTGCTGCTGCTGCTGCGAAGACCGGATCGTATGCTTCGTCGGCGAGGTCGCGTTCGCATACGGGGTTTGGGCGCATGTAGTAGGCTGTGCAACCTTTGGCGGCAGTGCGGCGTATCTCTTCTGCGGCAAGGGTAGGGTCTTGTGCGGGGAGCATGGCTGCCCAGCGGAGCCGGTCAGGGGCAGCGCTTGCGTATTCGGCGCTCCAGTTGTTGAAGGCGCGACAGCAGGCACCGAGAAGGTCGGTGTTCTCGAATTCTCGACCGAGAAGTTGTCCGCCCACGGTGGGAAAAAGGATCTGTATGTCGATACCGTGTTCATCCATGTCCTCGAGTCGGGCTTCTGGGGCATAGCCGGCGGTGAGAACGCGCTGGAAGCGTTGCATGCCTCGTGCCATTGCCGCGAGGAAGTCCGGTGTGGAGAAGGGATACTTTTCTTCGGAGACGAGGCTTTGGCCCTCTACCGTCATAGTGTTGCGCCCCCTGACCTTTTTTATGCAGGGTGCGGCGTCGCGGAACTCTGGGTCGATGTGTTCTTGCCACATCGCGGCCGGTTCCATTTGGTGACAGTCAGTATCGACAATTTTTCGTCCGTTACGCATTGTTTCCCTCTTGCAGTCCTGTTGCCGGGTATCCCGTTGTTTGCCTTTTTCGGTTGAGAGTCGTCCTGGGCCCATGTGAGGCAGTGACCAGCCTGCTCACAAAAAGCGGGAGACGGCCTTGCAAAACTCTGCGGTGCTTGCCTGGCCTCCCTGGTCAGGTGTGAGATTACGGCCCCTGCGGTAGACCTGGGTGACAGCCTGATCGACATGTGCTGCTTCCTCGAAACGGCCAAGATACTCCAGCATCATGACGCCAGAGAGGATTGTTGCGGTCGGGTTGATGACGTTGCGGCCTTCGATGTCGGGAGCTGCCCCGTGTACCGACTCGAAGTAGGCGAAATCCTCTCCATAACAGCCGCTTGGAGCGAGACCGAGGCCGCCAATGAGTCCAGCGGCGAGGTCAGAGAGTATGTCACCATAGAGGTTTGGCAAGACGACAACGTCGAGTGCTTGAGGTTCGGCGACCATGCGCCGGGCAAAGTCGTCCACGATGTAGGTTTCGAATTCGATGTCGGGATATTCGGCGGCGATTTCTTCTGCGACTTGCCGGAAGAGCCCGTCTGTTTGCGGCAGCATATTATATTTGGAAGAGCACGTGACCCGACCGCGTTTTCCGGCTTGTTTGCGCCGGCAGGCGAGGTCGAAGGAGAACCGCACAATCCGTTCGCTTTCCTCTCGTGTGATGACTTTGAGCGCAAATTTTCCCGGTCCCATTTTTGCGACCGGTTTGCGGGCAGTCAGACTCATCATTTCGAGGGCTTCGAGCTGTTCCAAGTCTCCTTCGCACCCTACATAGAGGTCTTCGAGATTTTCACGGACAATGACAAAGTCTGTTCCTTCCGGATGGGCGAGGGGAGTGGCGCAACCGGGGAGCCAGCGGGCAGGACGCACATTCGCGAAGGTTTGGCGGCCCCAGCGTAGATACGCGAGCGCGACGCCGCTTGGTCCGCTTGTGGCCCCGAAAAACGTGGCGTCTGCTTCGTCGATCATTTCTCGTGCTTCAGGCGGAAAGACCGAGCCGTATTTTTCGGTTCCTGTTTTTCCCACAGGAGGAAAAGACCAGTTGATATCGGGCGCTAGGTTGCTGAGTAGTTCGACTGTGGGACGCATTGCTTCTGGAGCGGCGCCTTCTCCTTCGATCACAGCGATGCAAGGTGCGCTCATTGGGCTGCTTCCTTGAAAGATTTTGGTGGGGCCAGTAGACATGCTTTTGGTCTGTCGTGTGGAGGAAGGGGGCGCCGAGCTATTTTTCGCATTCCCATTTCTCGGTGCGCTCATTGAGCTGCCTCCTTGAAAGATTTCGATGGGGCCAGTAGACATGCTTTTGGTCTGTCGTGTGGCAGACATGCTTTTGGTCTGTCGTGTGGAGGAAGGGGGCGCCGAGCTATTTTTCGCATTCCCATTTCTCGCATCCTTTCCCCGCATTCTATGACGGACTTCTTGGATTTCTACATCCCTGCTTGCCTGAAAACCCCGCGTGAAAAAAACGGGCAGGTGAAATGAGAGGCAGTATACGATGCGGAATACGGGGTAGATCAGGGGAAGTAGCCGGATGGGAATTGGGTTGCTTCACTACTTTTGGGGGCATGGTTTTTAGTGGGATTGTGCGCTGCCAGGTGTCTTCGAGATCTGTTTCGGAAGTGACTCCTCCAGTGGGAACTGCGGGAACATTCCAGAGAGGGGTTCCAGAAGAGGCGTTCTCTCACAGATTCGGTTTTTCATGAGACGCAAAGCGGGTTTGCCTCTCAGGCCGCGTGAGAGGTGGTACTGCGCACACACGTAATGGGGCAAGAGGCCTGCCCGAAGAGGGTTGGGGGAAGGGCAGAGAGGAAAAGGAGAAGAGGTCGGCGGGGGCAGGGTTTCCTCACCTCTCGCCGGTATGAGATGGCAAGCCGGTGAGAGTGCAGCATAAGCAACAATAGTGTGTGTGTCTGCGTCGACGTCCTTTTCGACTTTGCTGCTTGTGCGGCTTTCGCTGAACGATCAGGTTCTCACGCGGTTTTCCTGGCGAATGAGGTGCCGCCGCTCCTGCATCCACCTGTCATGTGATCCCCACTCTCCTGTTGTACGAGACGTTGCTGTGTGAGGCGTGGTACGCCTCTTGCCACTGTGCCTGCCACTTTGTTTTGGGGTTTCTTGCTTTTGAGTTGTGTGCAGCGGGGGTTGTGTAAACCCCGTGTACCCACTAGAAGCGGAGACCCCTCGTACCAAGATGGCGACAGCACCTATGAGGAGCAGTATTCCCAGCACGCCAACTCCCTTCGTTGGCTTTCGCGTTGGCTTCAAGGAACTTCACTTCAACGATACTCTCTCTGCGCGGTTCGAGGACCATGAAAATCCTATTAAATCAATATTTTTCCTATTTTTCTTCCTCATCTGCTTGCGCAGCTTTTTTTCTGCTTCCCCGTTTCGAACGAATGCTGATTTTGCCCCACTTGACCAGCATTTTTCTCTGTACTGTTGATTTTTTTGGTGGGAGGAAACCTTGAAAACAAGTAGAATTTTGCTGTATAGCTACGGATTTTTTTATTTTTGCGGTCTGCTGCTTTCCATCTTTCGTGATGTGTTGCGATTTCGTCAGTGAGATGAGAGAGAGAACGTCGCCGCGGTTTTACGGGATTTTTCTATTTTTCGTGCTCTACTGATGTGTGTGTCGGTAGGATGTGCGAGAGAATACGGGACGGGGGTAACTGAGGGATAACGGTATATCCTCCCTGGCATATGCCAGGTATGTCAGAGAATGCCGAAGCTTTTTTCCGGGTTTTTCGTGCTTGTCCGCCTTCGTGGAAGGTGTCATTCCGTCGTCGTCTGCGTCGTCTGCGTCGTCTGTCTCGTTGTCTGTCTCATCGGTGTGCGTCTTACCGGCAGTTTTTCAGACGGAACAGTATGCATAGCGAAGGCTGTGATCGAGGAGCTCCTCTCCAAGGGCTGCGAATAGAAGGGAAAACAACTCTTTTCGTTCCTTTGAACAGCTCTTTCGCCTTATATGCTTTCTCCGAGTTTGGAAGGTGTTTTGAGCCTGTGGAAGACGAAACAGAGCTGATTGATTTGGGGACCTCTTCGACCCGGCAATCCGATCGGCAATCTGAAAAATTTCGGCAATCTGAAAGACGTGACCGGCATCCGAATTTGGAAAATCCGGGGTACGTTGCGGAGCATCTTTTCTTTGACGTTGACGAACAGTGGCGTGTTCGTTTTTCTTTCATGCTGGCTTTGTCAGTGGTTATTGCGACGATGGCCCTTCTTGCTGACTCGGCTGCGGTCGTGATTGGTGCCATGCTCGTGGCACCTTTGATGCGACCGGTGCTGGCGCTGTCGGCCGCACTTGTGCTGAGTTTGAGAAAAAGGATATTTGCATGTATTAGTATTGTGATGGGGGCGTCGGTGGGGTCGGTCCTGCTTTCCTGGTTTCTCTCGACAATCCTGCCCATTGGGGACACTGTGGTGGGCAATGAAGTATTGAGCCGCACGAGTCCCGATATCATCGACTTGCTTATCGGCCTGGCTGCGGGAGCTGCCGGTGCTTATGCCACCGTCCGCAAAGACGTGTCTTCTTCTTTGCCTGGTGTGGCTGTTGCCGTTGCCCTTGTTCCCCCTCTTGCGACTGCCGGCATCATGCTGGATTGGGGAGAGTATGAGTTGGTGCGTGGCGCGATCATGCTGTACTTGGCGAACCTTGTTGCTATTGTGCTCGCAGGAGTACTGGTTTTTCTTGCCACGGGTTTTGTTTCCGAATGGACGCTGAAAAAACTCACTCCCAGGATTTTGCTCAACCTTGTGATTTTGACCATTGTCACTATGGTCCTGGCGGTGCCCCTGACCTACCGCTTGGTGGATACCTTGCAAGAGACAGATCTGCACCAGGCGACGTGGGCTGCTGTCCGAGAATGGGTTGGGGAATCGCCATTTAGTGCTGATGTGCAAATCGACAATATCAATCGGGATGGGATCGCGGACAAGGTCGTGGTGGAGCTTGCCGGATCGGGGAACCCTCCCCTTGTGGATGGTTTGAAAAACAAGCTCGTGAAGTACAACGCACTCGGTGAAGACGGACTTGTGGAGGTGCACTTTTTACAGAAGGTGAAGGGTGGAAGTGCGGAAGATGGAGCGAAGACGCTTGACGATATCCGGGATTTTACTAATAAATGGATAAAAGAGCAACCTGATCCAAAACCGACCTTGGGTGGTGTCAGGATCGATAAGGGCAGCAATAAAGTGAAAATAGTGATCCAAGGCCCTGCCCCGCTTGATCAGGGAGCTTTGGTCGATGAGATTACTGGGGAGATTTCACCTGACCTTATTGTGTCAGTGGAATGGATCCAAACATTGGATTTGCGGGAACAAGAAGAGATCAAGCGTCAGAATCAGGTCCGCGGAGTGTCGGAGCAATGGGCACGAGCACATGGTGTTGCGGTGCTCCAGACTTCTGTCCAAGGCGATTATGTGCTGGTTTATCTGGTGGGAGAAACCCCGCCGGACCATGCGGCGAGTCTGAAAACGCAAATTCTGGAAGTGCTTGGTTTTCCTGAAAACCAGGAAGCAGAAGAGCAGGAGAGCACGCTTCCTCTCGTGAGCGATCCTCCCGAAATTGCCGTACGTTTTCTTCCTACTCTGGATGTTTCGCTTGATTATCCGGAGAATCCGGATAACGCCATCACTGAAGAGGAAAGTACGTGAGTAGCCTCTAAAGCCTCGTAACCCTCCTTATTGTTTTCGATGATTGATGAGGGATTCTGCAGCTTCGTTCTTGGGGATGGGGCGGGGGTGAAGCTTTTTTTGCGTCAAGCCGGGAGCAGTTTCTCGGGAGTAGTCGAAGAATTTCTCGATCGGGCCAGAAAATGTTTCTTTTTGTTTTTCCGCTTGTTTGTCGTGTTTTTCCGGGGCTTTTCCGAGTTTTTATGCGGGATGTCGACCGCTTTGCTCTTTGTTCTCTTGCCAGATTCTGTGGTTTTCCATGCGCTTGGGACGATGGACGGGCAGAATGAGAAGTCGTCGTAGGTTGTCGCTGGTCGTTGAAGAGCGAGAGAGAGGTGGGGGCCGGGCACTGCGCGACGGCGGCGTGCAGCCTGCGCCACGATCCAGGCACTGTCAGCGTTTCTACCGCATGATAGCGGAGAGAGGACTGAAGTTTGATGCGAACGATCGGACTCGATATTGGAGCGACAAATATCCAAGCGATCCGGATTGAACGGGTCGGGCCCTCACACCGGAGTCCTGTTTTTGCCCTGGAGAAACCCGGTGACATCAAGCAAGCGATAAAAAAGGAGAAGTTTGTTCGCGGACAGTCGACGCATGGGGCGCTTTACCGTTTTGGTCCGTCGCTCCGGAGAGAGACCCCGGTTCCTTGTACCCCGGAGAAACTTGCCGATGAGATTGCCGAACTCATTTATGAGCTCGGTGCTGATGGTCTTGCTGCTGTTGGCATGGGTTTTCCCGGTCCTGTAGATGTGGCTTCGGGTGTGGTCAATGTGGCCCCCAACCTCGAAGGATTCTCGAACGATGTGCCTTTCGCTGCAATGGTGGCAGGTCGTGTCGGTGTTCCTGTTGCGCTGGAAAACGACGCAAACTCTGCAGTTGTGGCAGAGCATCAGATTGGCGCGGGTCGTGGTGTTCCCGAGATGCTCGGCGTATGGGTAGGCAGTGGTATTGGTGGTGGGCTCATCTTGGGTGGTGAGCTGCGGCGCGGTCCGCATTTTGCGGCAGGAGAGATCGGCCACACCATTCTGGCCTGGGATGCCCCGAAAACTGTGCACGGCATTCAAGGTTCGTTCGAGTCTTTCGCAGGGCGTCTCGCGATGGAAGAAGAAGCTCGTCGTCGTATAGAAGAGGGCACCTCCACCATCCTTTGTGAAGTGATGGCAGCGAAACGCAAAAAGCGTCTGACCTCTGGGGTGTTTGCAAGGGCGCTGGAAGCCGGTGATGAACTTGCCGAAGAACTTTTGCGTCAGCACAAGCGGGCATTGAGTACAGGTCTTGCGTCCGCAGTGAACTTGCTGGATTTTCAGGTTATTGTCTTGGGAGGTGGCATGACAGAGACCTTTGGCACGCCATATATTCAAGATATAGCGAGGATGATGCAGGAACTGCTGGTCTTGCCTGAGGCAGCCCCTGAAGTGCGACCGGCGCTCCTCGGTGATTATGCGGGAGCGCTTGGTGCGGGGTTGATCGCAGAGACTGCGCGAGGTCTTGGGACTTCAGGGCTGGTGTCCCCGCCGCAGCTGCAAACCCGACGTTTTGCTCGGAACGGAGCGCATTCTCTGGCTTTTGTGGAAGCCGTACCCGAGCACTTCAATGTGCTCGATGCGAGTCTGGGCTTTTCTCCTGGAACCGTGGCGCGGGATGCCAATATTGTCGACACGTCGGGACCTGTTCCTGTTGAGATGGTGCGTGAACTCATTGCAGTGCGCAATGAGCCCTGTGTTTCGTTGTATATGCCAGTGCACCGGGCAGGACCGGAGACGCGCCAAGATCCGATCCGTTTGAAGAACCTGTTGCGCATCGCGCATGATCAGCTTGTGGGGACGGGCATACGTTCGTCTCTGGCAGGTGCTTTTCTGGAGCCTGCGTATGCGCTCCTTGAGGACGATTTTTTCTGGCGGCGCCAAGATGCCGGTCTTGCGCTTTTTCTTTCCGGGCGCAGCGCGCATGCCCACAGACTGCCTGTTGCGCTTGAAGAGCTGGTAGTGGTGACTGAGCGGTTTAATTTGAAACCGCTCATGCCTTCTCTTTCCTCTGGTGAGCGCTTTTACGTCTTGGGCCTCAGCAAGGCCGAGATCCGGCTTCTGCGGGGAAGCAGGCACAGGTTGACTCCTGTGGACTTTAACAAGACCCCTGCAGCTTCTATGGCCTCTTTGCTTTCCGGGTTTTCTGACGATGAAGCAGAAGAAACCCAAGGTCGCTACGTGAGGCAGCGCCAGACAGCGGTTTTCCGTGGTGCCGGTGGGAAAGGTGACCGTAAAGACGACCGTAAAGACGACCGTAAAGACGAGATCCAACGCCATTTCCGTAATGTGGACGAAGGTCTCCGCGAAATTTTGCAAGACCAGACAGTGCCGCTGGTTCTTGCAGGCGCGGACTATCTTCTGCCTCTCTTCCGTGAGGCTTCTCGATACCCTTCCATTGTGGCTGATGCGATCGAAGGCAACCCGACTCGTTCTCGTCCCGAAGAACTGCACAAAAAAGCCTGGCGTTTGGTTGAACCGGTTTTCGCAGAAGAACGTGACCATGCCTTTGAAGACTATGGGCGTGCCGCGAGCGCGAACCGTTGCACTGAATGTCTTGAAGATGTCGTGCGCGCTGCTGTGCAGGGCCGTGTTGATACTGTCTTTGTGGCTTTGGGAGTGCAAAAGTGGGGCATTCTCGATGAGAACAAAGGGGTTTTTATTGCACACGAGCAGCAGGGGCCTGGTGACCAAGATCTTCTCGATGCTGCGGCTGTGCACACCTGGATGCACGGGGGACGGGTCATGGTCATGTCTCCTGCTGAAGTACCAGGGGAGCAAGATGTGGCTGCGCTTCTCCGCTACTGAGCGTTCCTGAAGCCGGCTTTCACACGTTTTGCTTCTGCATCTCTGTATCTTTGTACTTCTCGGATATTGCCTTGTCGCAGGGCGCTGTTGGGGAAATGTGCTGAAGTGCAGGGAGCGGGAGCGCGCGCAAAAAGTGTCTGCTTCACTGTATGCCGTGTTGTTCTCGTGCTGTTCTCCCCTCCAGTCCAAGGGAGAACAGCACGAGAACAACACGGCATACAGTGAAGCAGGCACTTTTTGCGCGCGCTCCAGCTCCCTGCACTTCATCGCATTTCCCCAACAGCACCCTGCGACAAGGCAATATCCGAGAAGTACAAAGATACAGAGATGCAGAAGCAAAACGTGTGAAAGCCGGCTTCAGGAACGCTCAGTAGCGGAGAAGCGCAGCCACATCTTGCT
>Ga0209345_10003063_pt1 | contig 17586 bp, 20 predicted proteins | sample Cruoilmetagenom7_FD_187294 | JGI IMG/M metagenome (GOLD analysis project Ga0209345, IMG submission 187294) | Oil polluted marine microbial communities from Coal Oil Point, Santa Barbara, California, USA - Sample 7 (SPAdes) (version 2) | ecosystem: Environmental > Aquatic > Marine > Oil seeps ...
GTTCTTAAAAATGGGTGGTGTGGGCATATATGTCCACTTGGAGGATTTTATTCACTAGTTGGTAAATTTAGTCTAATAAGAGTACACCATCTTGAAGAGAACTGTACTTTATGTATGAAATGTAAGATTGTTTGTCCTGAGAGTCAAGTGTTACACATGATCGGTAAAGAGAGTTTACCTGTTACATCTGGAGAGTGTACAAACTGTGCCAGATGTATAGAAGTGTGTGATGATGACGCCTTGGAATTCTCAATCAGAAACTTAGCAAATAATAAGAAAACGGGAGAAGAATAATGAAAACAATAAGTAAGATAACAATTGGTTTAATTGCTGCAACACTACTGTTTGTTGGTTGTAACGAAAGTGCAACTCCAGCAGGTAGTAATGGTGTTGGAAAGACTGTAACTGAAGAGTCACTAGGTTTAAGAAAAACTGATTTATATTCAGAAAAATCTGATACTTTTGGTGATGAAGCGAAGTATAGTACTGCTGCGGCTGGAACTAGTCAAAGAATCAAAAGAGCATTCCAAGATGCTCCTCCGATGATTCCACATGATACTGAAGGTATGGTACCAATCACTATCAATAATAATCAGTGTACTGGGTGTCACATGCCAGAAGTTGCAAGTTCTATGGGTGCTACACCAATCCCTAGTTCACACTTTACTAACTTTAGACCTACTAGTAGTTATGCAGTTAAAGGTGAGAATACATCAGATGGAACACTAGCTCACATCTCTATCAAAAAAGAGTCTAAATTAGTTGGTGCTAGATTTAACTGTACACAATGTCACGCTTCACAATCAGGAGAAGCTTTAGCTGTTGAGAATACTTTTGAAGCTGATTTTACACACGCTGATGGCGCAAGTAAATCTTCTTGGAGTGGTACAAAACTAATGGAAGGAATCGATACTACTAAGTAGTAATAGATTTAATGGAAAGAAGAGAGCTTTTTAGCTTTCTCTCTTCCTCACTAAAAGGTGAAGGAAATGAGAAAGAGATAATAATTAGACCACCCTATTACAGTGATATAACTGCGTTTGATACAGAGTGTCAAAACTGTGACGGTAAATGCGCCACTTTGTGCCAAGAGCAAATTATAATAATAGGTGAGGATAAAACTCCGAGACTTTCATTTTCAAATAGCGGGTGTACATATTGTGATGATTGTGCGGTTGCTTGTGAACCTGATGTACTTCGTGTTGAAGACAGAAGACTGATAGATGCCGGTATTCGTATTAATGAATCAACTTGTATGAGTTGGAGTGGAGTCATGTGTTTCTCTTGTAAAGATCCATGCCTTGAAGATGCTATAGAATTCAAGGCAATGTTTATGCCTACAATAGACCAAGAAAAATGTACCTCTTGCGGGTTTTGTATAAGCAGATGTCCAAGTGCTGCAATTGATATAAAGGTAATTAGATCATGATAAAAATATTTACGATACTTATTTTAATAACTTCACTCTATGGAGTAAATATACAAAAACCTACTGCAAAGTTTATATCAAGTGGTGCAGTAACAGATATAGTGTATAGAGATGCAAAACTGTACAGTGCCACTGATGCCAGCTGTATAGATATATTTGATACTAAGACGAAAAAGATTATTCAAAAGATTAAAGTTTCTCAAATAAAAGACTTTATGGGTGATATTATTGATTCTAAAGTTTATTCGGTTGATATAATCAAAGATAAAATACTTATTCTCTCTCAAGCACAAAAAGGTGCTAGACGCATTCATATATATGAAAATGATAAGCTTGAGCTTATCATCCCCTATACTGAGAAACTCTTTATTGCAAAGGCTAAATTTGTAGATGATAATACTATACTTTTAGGTCTTCTAAGTAATGAAATAATATCTTATGACTTAAAAAACAAAAAAGTTAACTACCGAGTTGCTATCTCTCAATCTAAATTTTCTAACTTTGCTTTAAATGAAGATAAAAGTGAAGTTGTTGTTGCTGATGAGAGTGGTGATTTAAAAATACATGCGACAAAAGATGCGAAACTTCTAAAAGAACTTAGTGGACAAAACTTAGATAATGTTTTTCAAGTTGACTATAAGCAGGGTATTATAGCAACTGCTGGTCAAGATAGACGTGTAGTTATCTATACACTAAAATTTCATTCATCATACTATGAACATGCTAAGTTTCTTGTTTACAGTGTAGGCCTTAGTCCAAGTGGAAAAATTGTTGGGTATGCAAGTGATGAAGAGAATAATGTAGTTTTATTTGACACCGTTACAAAAACTAAACTAGGAACATTCGGTGGAAATAAAATGACTCTTACAAATATTCTTTTTATAAATGAAAAAGAATTTTTTGCAGCGAGTGATGACAAAACGATTAATCTATATAAAATTAAATAAAGGATACTCAATGGAATTTAATGAATCAGAATTTTTAATAGAAACAGACGTACCAGAAGATGAGCTTATCATTTCAAGAACAGATTTAAATGGTAATATCACTTATGCAAATGAAACATTTTGCGATATAAGCGGCTACGAAATGGATGAACTTATAGGTAAGCCACATAATATTGTCAGACACCCTGATATGCCAAGTGCTGCATTTAAAGATATGTGGACAACCATACAGAACAAGAAGCAGTGGATTGGAGTTGTTAAAAACCTTCGTAAAGATAAAGGTTACTATTGGGTTCAAGCCATTGTATCCGGTGTCCATAAGGATGGTGAACTGGTTGAGTATAAATCTTTAAGAACTCCAATTAGTCATGATGAAAAACTTCAACATCAAAAATTATATGATAAAATGCGCCAAGAGAACGGTGAAAAAACCAGAAAAGTAATTTACGAATAAAATTAAGGAATAATAATATGAATGTATCAAGTATAGTAGTGCAAACACTACCAAAATATTTAGATGAAGTTGTAGAAGCTTTAAAACAGTCTGAAGTGTGTGATTATCATCTTCATGATGAAAAAGGCCGTATTATAATAACGATAGAGGGAGAAGGTGTTTCAGAAGAGCTAAAAAAATTAGCAGTTATTGAAGCTATACCTCACGTTGCAGCTGCAGATATGCAAATGGCTTACTCTGAAGATGAACTGGATTCACATATGGAAGTTATCAATAATTCTGATGTTGTTCCTAAAATGCTTAATGATGATGACATCGATCCAAGTGATATAGTCTATAATGGTGACTTAAAGAAAAAAGACTTAGAAGGTTTTGCTAAAAACTTTGATAATACAGGATTTAATCCCAATGGAAACGGTAAGTAATGGCTGTTATCTTTGAGTCTCAAATCAAAATAGATGAAGAAGGTAAGTGGTTTATAGAGCTTACAGATACTGTTGATGGAAGAGTAGCAGTTTGTCACGACTTAGATGAATATTCCCAAAAAGTTGAAGATTTTGGTGGTGACTACGGTGGAAATATAGATGAAGTCAAGTGGGCAAAAGATGACAACGTTCCTCCACATACTATGGATGAGATTAGGTTAGAGATGTCTAAGCATCAAGAAGAGATAGAAAAACAAAAAGCTGAACAAGGCGAGTAATCGACTTTAACTGACTTAATAAATTTCTTTAGAGCCTAATCAAGAGAGGTGAATTGCCTCTATTTCTTCAATACTCTTAGCAATTCCAGCTGAGAGATTCCTACATCCTTTTTTTGTCACTAAAATATCATCCTCAATTCGAATACCAATCCCGCGATACTTTTTAGGTACATCTTTATCATTTTCATCAATATAAATACCAGGTTCTATAGTTAAAACCATACCCGTCTTAAGTGGAATCTCTCTGCCATTTTTATATTTATATGGAGCCTCATCATGCACGTCTATTCCCATCCAGTGCCCTATTCCGTGAGGATAGTATTTTTTATATAGCTCTTTTTTTATTATCTTTTTTAGAGAACCTTTTAAAATACCAAGATCAATCATACCTTGACTCAACAGTTCAACAGCCTTTTTTTGAAGTTTACTGCGTTTAACTCCAGGTTTAATCATTTTTATGACTTGCAATTGAGTTTTTAAAATCATCTTGTAAAGCTTTTTTTGTGCAGGTGCATAAACTCCATTAACAGGTATAGTTCTTGTTATGTCACTTGCATAGTATTTATATTCACAACCAGCATCGATTAAAATAAGCTCACCACGCTTCATTTTTTGATTGTTATCTATATAATGCAGAGTATTCGCTGAGTTTCCAGATGCCACTATAGATGTATAAGCATCACTGTATGCACCTTGTCTTTTAAACTCGTACTCTATTTCAGCTTGGAGCTGATACTCATACTTTAAAGAGGGAGCTTTTCTCATTGCTTCATGATGAGCATCTTTTGTAATAGATATTGCCTTTTTAATCAGTTCTATCTCTGATTTAGATTTTTTCAATCTCATCTTTTGCACCAAAGAGGATATATTATCAAAAGACTGAACCTCTTTAGAATATCTTTTTAAAACTTTTACTTTAGAGTAGTCAAGTTTAAAATCATAATAGAGCGCTTTTTTATCTTTAATATACTCTTGTAGCTTTGTATTCAACTCTTTATATTCATAAACTTCATCAACTAAAAATCTTTTTTTAGCTTCCTCAGCTCCTAACCTCTTTCCGTTCCAGAGCTCTTGAGTTTTGTCTTTTTTGGCAACAAAAAGTATAGTTTTTGTCTTTTTACTTTTTTTGATAAAAACCAGACAAGAGTTATCTTCCAAAAAGCCACTTAAATAATAGAAGTTACTATCCTGTCTAAAAGGGTACTCTGTATCGTTTGAGCGAGTCTTATACCCTGCACTAAATATTACTCCGACAGAGTCTTTTGAAAGCTTAGCAAGCAATCTATCTCTACGTTGTTTATACTCTGCTTCCTTAATCACCTACAGACCTCACTTAACCACTCACCACTACTTTTAAGAATATTCTCCAATGCTATATTTAAATGCTTTACACCAGCATCTGCATCTATACTATCAACTTCTATTTTTGATTTAAATGTTTTTGTTGCAACTACCTTACTAGTTTCTACATCTATCAATGTTAAACTTATACGTACTGAGACAAAAGACTCTTGTTCATCTTCGGAAAAATACTGCATAAAATCTTCTATATTTGTCTCCAACAAAAGCCCATTTTTACTTCTTGATTTTGATATTTGAACATTTTTAAAAAGTTTTGTTGACTTTATGTGTTCTACTATTTCAGCACTAATTGCTCTATTTGGAGACTCTGCCCACTGCGATTGTGTAAACTTATACTGTTTATACGAACCCTGTCCATAATTCATCTCATGAGTCATAAGGGAAGTCGGACTAAAAGCTTGAGCAACCTTCAGTGACTCTTCCTGACATCCTGTTTGAGTAAATGTAGACGCTGTAGATTCTACATTAATTCTGTACTCTGAAACTGCTGGTGTAGTTGTTGAACAACCTACGAATAAAAAGATAATTAAAGTGATAAACAGTAACTGCATATTATTTCTCTCCTGGAGCTTTTTTAATCTCTTCTTGTTTAAAAAGAATATCACTTGGACTTCTATCATACTGATTAAGACTCTCTTGTAATTTAATCATCAAGTCTTGCATATCTAAAAGTGTATTGTTCATGGTTGGTACGATGTCAGCCGCTATATCTTTAACATTAAACTCACCACTAGAAACCGCTCTTTTAATCTCATCCATAGAACTTCTAATTCCAAGATAGCTATTCATAATGGAGCCAATAGAGTTTTTAAGACTATCTTCCCACTCCATACTTTTATCTACAAAAATATCTATTTTTGGCATTAAACTATCAGCTTTAGCACTGAATGATTCAAGATTCCTAGCACTATTTTGAAGAGAAGTTATCGTTTTATCATCCAATGTTCTCTCTAGCCTATCCATAAAACCAGCACTTCTTTCTAGTAAAAGATTTATCTGCTTTTGATTATCATCATTTAAAAGCTGTTCAGTTCTTGTCAGTGTCTTAGATAATTTTGAGGATACTGAATCTAAGGACTTTTCAAAATCTTCAAAGAATGACGGCACTGTTTGTATTACCGGATACTCTTCATCATCTGCACAAACTAAAGCCGGTGCACCGTGATCCCCCATACTTAGATTTATATAACTAAGTCCAGTAATCCCTTGTGCAGTAAGTCTTGCAACTGTGCTCTCTTTAATTGGAGTTGATTTTAAAACTGTTATCTGCACTTCTACTCTTTCTGAATTTGTTGGGCTGATACGAAGGTGTGAAACTTTACCAACACTTATTCCTCTATATTTAACAGGAGCGTCTATGTTTAAACCTAATACCGACTCATCAAAGTAGATACTATACCTTGCAGTCTCTGTCTCGACTGTAGGCTTTAATAACCAGTAACTAAAGCCCATAATCATTGCTACACCGATAAGAACTAAAAATCCTACTAGCGTATAATTTACCTTATTATTCATTATATTTTCCAAAAAAAGTTTTTATAAAAGGAGAGTCTGATGCACTAATATTTGCTAGTGTCCCCTCATAAGCTATCTTTTTATTATCAATTATAGCTACTCTGTCAAGTGTATCATAAATTGATTGTAAATCGTGTGAAACCATCACGATACTTAAGCCTAAAAGAGAACGCAACTCCAAGATAAGAGAGTCAAAATCTCTTGCAGATATTGGGTCAAGTCCACTTGTAGGCTCATCCAAAAATAGAAGTTTCGGATCCATTGCCAGTGCTCGAGCCAGTCCCGCTTTTTTTTTCATACCGCCACTTATTTGTGATGGATACAGATGTGCATCATTGATATTTAAACCAACAATATTTATCTTAAATGCAACTATCTCATCTATCATCTTCCTAGATAGATTTGTATACTCTATGAGTGGCAATGAAATATTTTCCGCTATTGTGAGTGAAGAAAAAAGTGCTCCAGCTTGAAATAGAACACCCCACTCTTTTCTAAGAGTTTGTGCATCATCATGGTCTATGCTACTTAGATTATGGCCAAGAACATCTATCTCCCCATGATGAAACTTTTGTAACATAACCATCTCACGAAGCAGAGTCGTTTTACCGCATCCACTTGGTCCTAAAAGACCGTAAATCTCACCTTCGTTGATACTTAGATTTAATCCATCATGAACTACCTTTTCACCAAAAATAGTTTTTACATTACTTACTTGAATAATTTGCTTCATAACTAAATTCCCAAATTCGTAAACATAATTGAGAAAATCGCATCACAAACAATTACAGCAAAAATAGACTCAACTACACTTTTAGTGGTATTAAAACCGATACTCTGCGTATCATTTTTCACCATTAATCCTCTATATATACCTATTGTAGCTATTAAAAATGCAAAAAATGGTCCCTTTACAATTCCGATAAAGAAATGTTTTGCAGCAATCACCTCATTAAACCTATCTAAAAAGAGTTCACTGCTTATACCTAAGTCAAGGTTTGCAACTACCATTCCACCAATAATTCCCATAATATCAGCTATAAAAATCAAAATTGGCATAACTATCATGAGTGCAAGTATCCGAGGTAACACCAAAAACTTATGTGGTGAAAAACCCATTGTTCTCATCGCATCAAGCTCTTCAGTTATCTTCATTGCACCTATTTGTGCTGTAAATGCAGAACCACTTCTACCAGCAATAACTATAGCAGTAATGAGTGGTGCCAACTCCCTTAGGATTGAAATACCAAGCATATCAACTATAAATATATTAGCTCCATATATTTTAAGCTGAAATGCTGACTGGTAGGCAATAACTAAACCTATTAAAAAGCTAGTGAGTGCAATAATACCTATCGCCTTAATACCGCTCTCATTAATCTCAAAAGCTATCTCTTTAAATCTAAAATTTTTAAAAGATTTTAGGTAATGCATTTTTGTAGCAAACAACTCACCTAAAAATGTTATGAAAGATAAAAATCCTACAAAATGTTTATATACATACTTGCCAATAGACTCTATGGGTGTAATATCTTTTTTATGTTTTATAGGTTTATGCATACCTTTTTTACTTTTTACAAGCTCTAAGGTATCCAATATATCTTGATTATTCGCTATAAGTGAAACTTCAACACCCTTTTTTGAAAATGAGTTATATATATTATCTAGAAAAATAGCTGCAGCGGTATCTAAGTAAGTTAATTTTTCTAGATTAATCTCTAATTTTGATTTATTTGAAAAAGGAATTGACTCCACTGTCTCTTGATGAGTAGTAAGAGTAAAGAGAGTAAGCTCACCTGAAAAATCAAGCTTGAGCGTACCATCTGTCTGTGTGAGTTTAAGTGTAGAATTACTCATTATATCTGAGACTAGAAATCTCTCTCTAGTAATTTGTCTACTTTTAAGATTGTAATAATTCTATCTTCTTGTTTACCAACACCGTCAATCATAGTATCATCACCATTTATAGTGTCAGGGGCAGGCCCTATATTCTCTCTTTTGATTCTTATTGCCGCTGTTAATCTGTCAATTACAAAACCAGCAACTTCATCACCCTGTTTAAGTACAAAAAACCTTGTTTCATCATTATGGTTTTTACTTTTAAGACCAAACTTAACACGCAAATCAATTAGTGGAATTACAGAACCACGAAGATTAAATACACCAAGAACATAAGGAGGTACTTGAGGGCACCTTGTCCAAGTAAATGGTTTAATAATCTCTTGAATAGCTAAAATTGGCACTGCATACTCTTCTTCACCGATTACAAATCCAACTAATTGAACTATATTATCTGACTGATCAAGAGTCTCTGCGTTTTGTTGTTCACCTTGTTTGTTAATAATTTGCTTTAATTTATCACTCATTATAAAAACTCCGATTTAAAGTTAACATTTCTTTGTACTACACTTGATAAGTAGTCAGCAGAATAAGGTTTAGTAATATACTCAACCATTCCAGATTCAACACCACGCATACGATCTGACTTACCTGTTCTTGATGTCACTGCAATGAGAGGCAAGTTTTTGTATCTATTGTACTTTTTAATCTCAGTTGCCAAAGAGTAACCATCCATTCTAGGCATCTCAATATCTATTAGCATCGCATCAAAGTTATGATCACCTGTTTTTAAGACATTAAGTGCTTCTTGACCATCACCAGCTTCTACAAGAGTTACTCCAAGAGGCTCAAGTGCTTTTCTCATAATCGTTCTATCTGTTTTTGAATCATCAACAATCATAATTGTATAATCACTCGCTTTTGTCTTTTCGTTTGAACCTCCAGCACCAGCTGAATCTTCAATCATAGCAGTTGCCTTAACACCTTTAGCCATGTCCATAAGAGCTACGACATCACAGATAAGAGTAACACCACCATCACCACGGATAGTTGCACCTGCAATTCCTTCAATACCTTTAAGATAATCTCCTAAAGATTTAATAACAATCTCTTCTTGACCAACTAAAGTATCAACAATTAGTCCAAGCTTACTAGTACCAAGACCAAGTACAACAACATAAGCGTGTTCACTCGCATCTAAAATACGTTCTACTTCAAAGATATCACCTATATGAACGAGAGAGAGAACATCATCACGAAGTCTCATAACTGAACGGCCCTCAACTGTGTATATCTCATCTTTTGAAATTCTTACAGTTTCTAAAACTGATGATAATGGTATAGCATAATGCTCTTCTTGAACTCCAACTAATAGAGCCTGTATAATCGCAAGAGTTAGAGGGATTTTTAATTTTATAGAACTACCCTGTCCGACTTCACTCTCTATATCTATAATACCATTCACTTTTTCTATGTTTGTTTTTACAACATCCATACCCACACCACGTCCTGAAACATTTGTTACAGCAGCAGCAGTTGAGAAACCTGGTCTCATAATAAGACCGAAAGCCTCTTTATCACTCATAGAATCAGCTTCTTTTTCACTGATAATACCATTTTTAAGGGCTTTATCTTTGAGTATTTCTACATCAAGACCTTTACCATCATCGTCAATTTGAATAACAATCTGGTTTCCTTCATTAAATGCTGTTAACGATATAGTTCCTGTCTCTACTTTACCAGCGGCTAAACGTACATCTGGCGTTTCAATACCATGGTCACAAGAATTTCTAATAATGTGTACCAATGGATCACCAATCTCTTCAACGATTGATTTATCAAGTTCAGTCTCTTCACCATCTATCTCTAGTTCTATTTTCTTGTTTAACTCTCTCGTTAAATCACGAATCATTCTAGGGAACTTATTGAATACTTTTCCAATAGGAAGCATTCTTGTTTTCATAACAGCAATTTGAAGGTCAGTTGTTACAAGTGAAACGATAGATACAACTTGGTTTAACTCTTCTAAAAACTCTTCACCCTCATAACGCTCTTCAACATCATCATTAATCTTAATAAGTCTGTTTTTAGCAAGAACAAGCTCACCAATAAGGTTCATCAAGTGGTCAAGTCTTTTTACATCAACACGAATCGTCTGCTCAACAGCGGCAGGTGCTCTTTTTGCAGGAGCAGCAGCTTTGGCATCATCGCTTGGAGCTTCAGTTTTCACAGCTGCTGGTGGAGGTGTCGGAGCAGCTGGAGTTGGAGCAGGAGCCGCCTCAGCTTTAGGCTCTTCAGCCTCTTCATCCGGAGCAGGTGGAGCTTCTGGAACACTCTCTCCTGCTTCAATTTTCGCTGCACGTTTAGCTTTATCTTCTTCTTGACGTTGATTTAAAAGCTTTTCTATTTCAGCTTCTAGCTCATCTGGATCCATATTATCATAATCCAAATCATCTTCAGCAGCTGGAGCTTCTTCAACTATAGCCTCTGCTTCAGGAACTGGAGCATCAGAAACTGGACTCTCAACCTCACCTGAACCACCAGCTACTTTATCAAGCCTAGCAACACATGCTGAAACATCGATTCCTGCATCAGCACTAGTGTCACGGATAATATTTAAAAGTGCTTTCATAAGGTCAATAGACTCTAAAATCACATCCATAATATCTGGAGTAATGATTAACTCACCATGTCTTGCTTTATTTAAGACATCTTCCATGTGGTGCGTTAAGTGTGTTAAAACATCAAAGTTTAAAAATGATGAAGCACCCTTTACTGTATGTGCAACACGAAATATTCCATTGAGAAGCTCTAAGTCTTCAGGAGTATTCTCCAGCTCAACTAAATCCTCATCTAATTTTTCAACCAATTCAAAAGATTCAACTAAAAAATCCTGTAGTATTTCCTGAAATTCATCCATATTTACACTCCTACTTCATATGAGCACGAACAACACGTGCTACTTCATCATAAAATGAGCTTGCTTCAAACTTAACCAAGTAAGCTTCCCCGCCAGCTTCCATACCTCTATCCTCACTAAAGTGATCACTAATAGATGAGTTAAAAACGATTGGAATATTTATAAATCTTCCATCCTCTTTAACATTCGCAGCAAAATGAAAACCATCCATTCTAGGCATTTCAACATCAGAAACAATCAGTTTTAGATGATCAGAAATAGCGTCTCCGTATGTACCATAAAGACCATCCAACTTCTCTAAACCATCTTGACCATCCATAGCTTCGACAACTTGGAAACCCATTTTAATAAGAGCTTCTTTAACAATTTTTCTTGCAGTTGAACTATCATCAAGAACTAATGCTAAACCAGAGAATTTTTCTAACTCTTGGGGAATATTATCCACGTCAGGCTTGTATAAACCTAGATCTTGTACCACACTCTCTAAGTCAAGGATAAGAAGAACATTGTCCCCTTCTATCTTTGTAACACCAGTAATCTTGCTACCATCTACGGTACTAGAGTTACTCATAAATGTTGCCGGCTCTATATCACCCCAATTAATTCTTCTGATTCGTTTAGCTTCATGAACTATAAAGCCTATCAAAACGTTATTAAACTCTGTAATTATAACTCTAGAGCTATTTTCTAAACCTTCTGGTTCTGTAATTCCCATCCACTTTGCTAAATTTACAACGGGAATCACTACCTCTCTTAAATCAAAGATACCTTCTATAAACTCTGGAGTACCAGGCAGTTCAGTTAAAAATGGTACACGAATAATCTCACGTACCTTTGAAACATTTATTCCATAAATACCTTCATATACTTCATCTTCTTGCTGATTTAGTATTCGAAAGTCAACAAGTTCCATCTCATTAGAACCGACTTTGAGTGAATTATCATCCATATCTATATCCCTTTAGAGAAAATATTTTCTTCTAATAGTTCTCTATCTTGTGACGATTTTACAGTAAAGTATCTTTGATTGCAAGCAAAAGCACCCAAGTTTATATATCTAAAATTTTCAAACTCTAGAGACCTATTCTGATGATAATGACCCTCTATGAAATAATCACAGGTTATTCTGTCCACTAAACGCTTTTTCATATACTCTTCAAAGCCTGTAAACTCTTTACAGTCATCTTTCTTACTCAAATAACTGTCTAGTTTTTTCAGTATGTAATGGTTTATCATATTATCAAAAGAGTTTAAGACCTTTAAAACAGAAGGATTACGTATCAAAGATGTATAGACTCTATAGAAAAAATCCCCAGTGAAGTCTCCATGTGCCAAACATACTGTCTTATCTTCGTATGTACATATAATCGGTTGATTTTGTATTGTAAAAACTTTAGCTTTAGGAAAGACATCTTTTAGATTAAAGTCATGATTTCCCTCAAGGTATATTACTTCTAACTGCTCTGATATCTCATTTATTAAGGATACTATGTAAGTATTTGTCTCTAATGTATATGTAATACTTCCAAAGAGAGCATCAAAAATATCACCCATAAGTATGAGCTGGCTTGGTTGGAGTTTTTTAGAATGGATATCTTCTATGAGGGAGAGTAATTCTGGTCTTATGTGTGAGTAGTGTGCATCTGCAATTACAAATGCACCCTCTTTTATCTCTATCACGTTTTTCTCTTTTTATGGAACATAGGCTATATTTGGTATTCCCGTACTTTCATCAAGACCCATCATTAAGTTTGCATTTGCAAGTGCTTGAGATGATGAACCACGGAGAAGGTTATCTATAGAACTTGAGATAAAAAGAAGATTACCTTTTTGTTTTACATAGATATCACAAAAGTTTGTTCCAGCGGTGTTTTTCATATCGACTGGATTTTTACAAATACGAACATAAGGTTCATCTTTATAATATTCTTTTACTATTTTCTCTGCATCAAATTCACCCTGTGTTTGAATATAGATAGATGAAATCATCCCACGTGTCAATGGAACTAAGTGTGGTACAAAATTCACTTCATCAAAATCTATCTCTAACTTTTGAGCAATCTCTGGTGCATGTCTGTGAAAAAATGGTTTATATGCAAACATATTATCATTTACATTTACAAAGTGTGTCACTTCATCAAGTTTTTTTCCTGCTCCACTCACTCCAGTTTTTGCATCTATTATGATTGGTGTACCTGGAACTCTGTTATTAACAAAAGGAAGTAATCCTAAAATAGCAGATGTTGGGTAACACCCAGGATTTGCTACAAGTGAAGCTTTTTTAATCTCTTCTCTAAACATCTCAGGAAGACCATACACAACATTTTCTAAATTCTCTGTATCTGTATGAGGACAGTAATACTCCTCATATACATCTTGTGTTAATCTGTAATCAGCTGAAAAGTCAACTACCTTTGTACCGTGTTTCATCAATGGTTTTACAAATGCCATCGCTGTCTTATGAGGAACTGCTAAAAAAACAAGAGAACAAGAAGCTGCACACTCATCAACATCAGCTTTTTTTACTTCTAACTCACATACACCACTTAGTGATGGGTGAAGTTCATCTACAGTAGTTTCACCCGTAGAATTTGCAACATAGTTAAGGTTAAATGTTGGGTGATTTATAAGCATTTTTACAAGTTCTAAGCCTGTATATCCACTTACACCGATAATTCCTACATTCATTTTTGTTTTAGTGGCACTCAAAAACTATCTCCTGGTACTTGACTTCATCAATCTCGTACTCTTTTTCGCCACCGGGAAGACGAACTTTTACCTCATCACCCTCTTCACGCCCTAAGAGCTGTTTTGCCAAAGGTGAGCCAAAAGAGATAAGCCCCATATCCGGATTTGATTCACAGCCACCTACTATTGTATATGTAACTTCTTCATCAGAGTCCATATCTGTCATCACTACAGTTGAACCGAAACTAATTTTTGCATGTTCAAGCTCAGTAGGATCAACAATCTGGGAGTTACCAAGTATCGCTTGAAGCTCCGCTAAACGGTTATCGATATTTTTTTGCATCTCTTTTGCTGCGTGGTACTCTGCATTTTCTTTTAAATCACCATGTTCTAATGCTTCTTCAATATCTTTTACACATTGTGGACGTTTCACTTGTTTTAAATCTTTTACTTCAGCTTGCAGTTTTTCATAACCGAAAAGTGTCATTGGCTCTACGTTTTGCATAATTTATTCTCTTTTACATAATTTTTATTAAGAGATTATAGCAAAAATTTCCTATAAGACTTCTACTCTGTTTCTACCATTCTCTTTTGCTCTGTATAAAGCTTCATCACATCTTTTAAACATACTCTCTAATGTATCATCACCTTTAAACTCTGTCACTCCAAAACTTGCGGTAATCTTACCAGCAGTTTTATGCTCCAACTCTGAAATACCTTCTCTGATTTTTTCTAAAACAACTTTCGCCTGTACAATATCTAGCTCTCTAAAAAGGATAATAAACTCTTCTCCACCCCACCTTGCAAATACGTCTGTTTCTCTTATACAGCCTGTTACATATTTAGCCAACATTATTAGTACCTCATCACCGATGAGATGTCCAAAAGTATCATTAAAGTCTTTAAATTTATCAATATCTAAAATAGCCATAGATATTGGCCTATGATATCTTTGTGAGTTTTTAATCTCACTTGTCATAATTTCATCAAATTTATGTCTATTATAAACAGCTGTTAAACCATCAAAATAAGCCTTTTTCTCTATTTGAATTTGTCTCTCTTGTATTGTAGTTATATCAGTTAAAGTCACTAAATAATCATCATCATTCTGATAATTTATCTGTACAATGTCAATTTTAAAAGCCTTAGTAGAAAAGTGTTTATCAATAATTGAGACCACTCTTTCATTTTCGGGAGTTCTTTGAATTAATCTTACAAAGTTCTCATCATCTACTAACAAGTTTTTATGAAGACATCCATCAACAATAACAAACATATCCAAAACATTTTTACCATACTCACTTGAGTGTTCAATGTTTAGCAATTCTTTAAACTTCTTATTTGAAAAAACAATTTCTTTGAAATTTGTAACAAAAATACTATCTTCTGTAGTTGAGAGCACTTCGTTTAGTAAGTTATGTTCCTGTTTTATCTTCTCTTTTGATTTTATCTGTATCGCTATAAAGTAAGTCAATAGTAACAAAACTAAGAACCCAGATATTCTAATAGCCATTCCACCTTCTAATGTTAAAGCAATAAACTCACTATTTTCATAAGATACTAGCCAAGCTGTCGTGCTATTCGCTAAATTCTTTATTGGTAAAAAAGCAACAACTACAATTTCCCCTTGATGTTTTATATAGCCACTAAAAGGTTTTCCCAATTCGACAGATCTATTTATCTCATCTTTCATAGGTAATAACTTGACACTATTTTGCTCTATACACTTCTCTATACTATGCTTTGAATTACTCATAGCTATTTTATAATCATCGTGTTCGGCACTTGGAAAGTATTTTAGAACCAGGTCATCTCTTGTCCATGTTTTAGCATCAAAAATCTCTTTATTTACTAAAAAGTGAGTGTGTATATTACTAACATTATTTAAATAATTTTGGAAACTATCACTTGTAAAAGAGACCTCCATTGCCCCTATATGATTACTGTTTTCATCAAAAATTGGAAATGTATTTCTAAATCCGTGAGCAACACGACCCTGAACAAACCCTCTAACTCTCTTTTTAAACTTGTTTACATATTTAAAATCAGCCCTAATATCAGTTAAATCATCTCCAAATTTAGATGGTTTATGCATTCTTAAAAATGACTCATTATTTGGCAATAAGAACTGGTATTGCACAACATTTTTAAGCTTTATAATTTCATACTGCTCTTGTAAAAGTTTCTGAAGTTGTTCTCTCAAAACTTTTTTTTGCTTTTCATTAGCACTGTTAGCTTCTTTCATAATCTTAACGAAATTTTCCATCTTTAGAGTAGATAGATATATTGTTTTAGCCGTTGTCTCTTGAGAATGAAGAAGTATCTCATAATGAGTCTGCAAATTTTTAATACTATCTTTGAGAACAATATCTATTCTTTCACTCTCTTTTGTTTTTGTGTCGAAGTAAATAGCACTATTAGCAAGTAAAAATAGTATAAGTAATACAATTGTTGTTTTTATTTTCATGTATGTTATGATACTCCTATGCAGCTTAAACTTTTTTCATACTAGAGAGATCAAATCGTATCTCTTCTTTTTCACATTTAACTGTGATAATACAGGCATTTTTAACTATGCTTCTAGCATCAAAGACAGGTTCAAAAAGAGTAAAGACTTCTTTTGTTTGTGGGTCGTATGCTTTAAGTGTTTTATCTTCGACTAAAAACAGTCGTCCACCACCACAACCATCACCTATAATCCCTTCGCAGACTAGAGGGGACTCTAAATTAAAACCATGAGTCATCTAAACAGTCTTCTTTTGTCTCTTTGATAAACTCTCTGTACTCAGTCGCGTTTTTATCAAGTGCTTTATACTCTTCATAAACATACTCTTTAAATATAGTGTCATCTACGCACTTACAAAGTTCAGAATTATTCGAGTCTACACACGTTGAAAGCATTTCTTGCTTCTGCGTTTCATTCCATCCGAAGTAACTTTTATACATCGGGTAAAGTGTCCAGACTGCAAAACCAAACGTGAGAACTATATTTGTAATATACTCTTTTTTCTTAGTCTCTCTATATTTTTTTATATCGTAAATTATCAGAATTACAAACACTATCTCAAGTGTGATTATAAACCAGTCACTATCTAAAAAATCAAACATCTACTTCCTTAATTTTATTTCATAAAATGAAGGGAACCCTTCATCTTTATATTACGATGTCGGGAGTAATCCCGTCATCTACGCTAACGCTTGGTCTCCTTCGGCAGGAAGCCCAAAATGCTGGCATTTTTTCATTTTCTTATTAGCTTAATTGTTTCAGCACACATAGTAAGTCCAAAGGCAGCCGTGACACCCATAAAACTGCCCTTCTCTTTCACAACAGCCTCTTCACTTGAAAAAATTACTTTATACTTCTTTTTAAAACCGCGCTTACGTAGTTCATATCTTATCTTTGAGCCAAACTTGTCTCCGTAACTCTTCCAGATATCATCAACTTTTATCTGAGTTGGGTCGAGTCTCTTAGCACTTCCAAAAGAGGAAATAAGTTTTTTGTAACACTTCTGAGCAAGAGCAAGTTTTGCTTTTGTGTCATCTATGGCATCTAACACCAAGTCATACTCATCAAAATCAAAATCCCAAACCCAATCTTCATCGATTCGAACATTTATAGTTTTTATTGCAGGATAATGTACTTGAAGGGCTTCTACTTTTAACTCTCCCTCATGAAGCTCAGACCACATCTGACGGTTTTGGTTTGTTTCATCATAAGTGTCAAAGTCT
>Ga0209345_10003064_pt1 | contig 17585 bp, 16 predicted proteins | sample Cruoilmetagenom7_FD_187294 | JGI IMG/M metagenome (GOLD analysis project Ga0209345, IMG submission 187294) | Oil polluted marine microbial communities from Coal Oil Point, Santa Barbara, California, USA - Sample 7 (SPAdes) (version 2) | ecosystem: Environmental > Aquatic > Marine > Oil seeps ...
CGAGGTGATTGCCGAGAACATCCGCCGCAGCGAGGCGGGCGAGCCTCTGCTGCATCTGGTGGACCGCGACCGGGGGTACTGACCCCCGACCCCTTGTTCAAGCGGCCAACCCGCGTCCCTTCAGCAGGGCCTCAACCCCCGGCAAACGCCCCCGGAACGCCGTGTAGAGCTCCGCCGGGTCACGGCTGCCGCCTGTTGAAAGGATATGGGTTTCCAGCGCCTTGGCGCGTTCAGCATCGAACGCCCCGCCCGCTTCCTCAAAAGCCGCGAAAGCGTCGGCGTCCATCACCTCGGACCACATGTAACTGTAGTAGGCGCTGGAATAGCCGTCGGCCGCAAAGACGTGCGCAAACTGCGGTGTCGCGTGACGCATCCGGATCGCCTGCGGCATGCCGATCTCCGCCAGCACTTCGGCCTGCCGCGCCATTGGATCGGTCGGGGCTGCGCCGTCGTGGAACTCCAGATCGACCAGCGCCGAGGCGATGTATTCGACCGTCTGGAACCCCATGTCGAAGGTCGCGGCCTTCAGCACCTTGTCAAGCATCTCACGCGGCATCGCCTCGCCTGTGCCAGCATGGGTCGCGAACTCCTGCAAGACTTCCGGCCGGGCCAGCCAATGCTCGTAAAGCTGGCTTGGCAGTTCCACAAAGTCCCGCGCCACCGAAGTGCCGCTGACGCTTTCATAAGTCACATCCGACAGCATCTGGTGCAGCGCGTGGCCAAACTCATGAAACAGGGTGCGGGCGTCGTCATAAGACAGCAGCGCCGGATCGCCCTTGGCAAAGTTGCAGACGTTAATGACCACGGGCGCTTGGTCTTGCGGGAACTTCGCCTGTGCCCGCATCGCCGAACACCACGCGCCAGAGCGCTTTGAGCCGCGCGCGAAATAGTCACCGATAAAGACCGCCACATGTTTGCCGTCTCGCGTCACTTCCCACGCCCGGCAATCGGGATGGTAGAGGGGCACATCGAGCGGTGCGAACTGGAGACCGAAGAGACGGGTGGCACAGTCAAAGGCCGCGTCGATCATCCGGTCGAGCTGGAAGAAGGGTTTCAACGCGGCCTCGTCGAGGTCATGCTCCGCTGCGCGGCGTTTTTCGGCATAGTAGCGCCAGTCCCACGGCTCTAGCGGGCCGTTGACTCCGTCATCCTGCATCAGCGCGGTCAGCACCTGCGCGTCGGCATCGGCCTGTGTCTTGGCGGGCTTCCAGACCGACATCAGCAAGTCGCGCACGGCCTGCGGCGTCTTGGCCATTTCGGTTTCCAGCTTATAGGCTGCGAAATTGTCGTAGCCGAGCAATTCCGCCCGCTCTTGCCGCAAGGCCAATGTCTCGGCAGCAATCTCGCGGTTGTCGGTCTCGCCGCCATTCGCCCCTCGCGCTTCCCATGCGCGAAAGGCTTTTTCGCGCAGATCACGTCGGTCGGAGAATTGCAGGAAGGGCACGATCAGCGACCGCGACAGGGTCACCACCGGGCCGTCCGTGCCCTTTTCCTCCCCCGCCGCTCGGGCGGTGTCGATCACGAAATCAGGCAGGCCGGTGAGATCACTCTCATCCAGCGGCATGAACCAAGCGCGCTCATCCGCCAGCAGATTTTGCGTGAACTGGGTGCCGAGCACCGCCAGCCGTGCCTTGATCTCTTTCATGCGCTTCGCCGCATCGCCTGTGAGCGCCGCACCCGCCCGGACAAAGCCACGGTGGGTCAGCATCAGCACCCGCGCTTGCTCCTCGGTCAGGTTCAGATCGTCCCGCGCTTCCCAAACTGCCGCGATCCGCGCAAACAGCGCTTCGTTGCCAGAGATGGCGGATTGATGCGCGGCCAATTCCGGCGAGAAGTCGCGCTGCAACGCCTCGCGCGCAGGGTTGCTGTCCGCCCCTGCGACGGTGAAGAACACACTCAGGACTTTGTCGAGCGCTTGGCCCGAGGCTTCGAGCGCCTCTAACGTATTGGCAAAGCTGGGGGCTTCGGGGTTGCCCGCGATGGCGTCAATCTCGGCCCGATGTTCGGCAAGCGCCGTCTTGAGTGCAGGCGCGAAATCCTCGTCGGAAATACGGTCAAAGGGGGCGATGCCGAAGGGTGTGTCCCAGGCGGCGAGCAGCGGGTTTGTCATGAAAGTCTCCTTTGGCCTCAAGATGGGGCGCGGGGCAGAGACTTGCAATCACCCCCCGCAGGTTTCGCAGCCCTTACGCCGCGCAATCGCGATCTGGCGGCTTTCGCCGTACAGCCCGTCATAGATCATCATCTGCCCGCGCAGCACGCTGCCCGCGCCGGTGATGAGCTTGATCGCCTCCAGCGCCATCATCGTGCCAATCACACCGGGCAGCGGGCCGATCACCCCGGCCTCGGCGCAAGAAGGCGCAAGGCCCGCCGCTGGGGCTTTGGGAAAGATGCAGCGATAGCAGGGCGCGCCGCGGGCCGGATCAAACACGCTGAGCTGCCCTTCCCACTGGCTCAGCGCGCCCGAAATCAGCGGCACGCCAGCCGCGACACAGGCGGCGTTGATGCGGTAACGGGTGTCGAAATTATCAGTGCCGTCGAGCACGAGGTCGTAGTCGGCCACCAGTTCGGCGGCGATCTCGTCGGTCAAACGGCGGTGATAGGGGCGCACGGTGACATGCGGGTTCTGGGCGGTCATCTCGGCCTGAGCGGAAAAGACCTTGGGCGTGCCGATAGATGCGTCTTTGTGGATCACCTGCCGTTGTAGGTTGGCGTTTTCGACCTCGTCATCGTCGATCAACCCAATGGTGCCAACGCCTGCCGCCGCGAGATATTGCAGCACTGGCGCGCCGAGGCCGCCTGCCCCCACGACCAATACTTTGGCGTTTTTCAAAGCCTTCTGCCCGGCCCCGCCGACCTCGCGCAGGACGATATGGCGGGCGTAGCGGTCAAGCTCACTGTCGGAAAAGCTGCCCGATGCGGGGGCGTTCTGTGCGGGCGCGGCCCGCGCACGTAGGGTGGACAGCCCTTGTCGGTATAGCACCACCAACGCCCCAAAGCCGCCCAGCAACAGCCAAGGCGCCGCACTGCCGCCCGTGGCAAGGCGCAGCGGATGCTCTGCGGGGAAGGTCAGATGAAGCGCGATCAAAGCCACAAACATCACGGCAAGCAGCCCCGCCCGTAGCCCCCGCGGCATGCCCAGAAGGCCACCACCGAACCACAAGGCAAGGGCAAAGATCAGGACCGCCGCCATCAGACGGCCCCTGTCGAGCCAAAGCCGCCCGCGCCGCGCTCTGTGTCATCCAAGCTTTCGGTCAGATCGAAACCGGCCTGCACAACCGGGGCCACGACCATCTGTGCGATGCGCATGCCATGGTCCACGGTGAAAGCCTCGGTGCCCGTGTTGCCCAAGATCACCCCCACGACCCCGCGATAGTCGCTGTCAATCGTGCCGGGGCTGTTGATCAAGGTGATGCCGTGTTTCAGCGCCAGCCCGGAGCGGGGCCGGACCTGAACCTCAAACCTCTGCGGGATTGCCATCTGCAACCCTGTCGAGATCAGCGCCCTTGCGCCGGGGGCGAGCGTCACCGCACCGTCGGGCAGGTTCGCCCGGAGATCCGCGCCCGCCGCGCCTGTGCTTTCATAGGCAGGCAGCGGCAGGGTTTGATCTGCGCCCGCATCCCAGCGAAGTTTAATTGTGGTCATTCTAAACCCCCTATGCCAGCGCCGCAGCGATGCGTTCGGCAAGGCGCGTGGCCACGGCGTCTTTGCCCATACGGGGCCAGTCCTCGGCCCCGTCCTTGGTAATCAGGGTCACCGCGTTCTCACTGCCGCCCATGATGCCGGTGCCGGGGGAGACGTCATTGGCAACGATCCAGTCACAGCCTTTGCGCAGCCGCTTGGCGGTGGCATTGTCCAGCACGTCATCAGTCTCGGCGGCGAAACCAACGACCAAGGCCGGACGACCCTCGCTGCGCTGGCTTATGGTTTTCAGGATGTCGGGGTTTTCGGCAAAGGACAGCGTCGGCAGACCGTCTTTCGACTTTTTAAGCTTGCGCCCGCTCGCCCCCTCAATATGCCAATCCGCCACCGCTGCGGCAAAGATGGCAGCGTCGACAGGCAAGGCGGACTCGACGGCATCCAACATCTCTTTTGCAGTTTGGACCGAGGCAACTTGAACCCTTTCAGGCGGAGGCACCTCTGCCGGACCGGTGACAAAGACCACCTCGGCCCCCATCGCAGTGAGCGCGCGGGCGATTGCAGTGCCTTGCGCACCCGACGACCGGTTGGCGATATAGCGCACGGGGTCAATCGGCTCATGTGTGGGCCCAGAAGTCACCAACACGCGTTTGCCCTTTAGCGGCCCGTTGCCGAGGCGGGCCTCGACAGCCGCAACGATCTCTAGCGGTTCGGCCATGCGTCCGGGGCCATACTCGCCACAAGCCATGTCGCCGTCATTTGGGCCGACCATGGTGATCCCATCGCCGCGCAATGTAGCGATGTTGCGCTGTGTTGCTGGGTGTTCCCACATACGCACATTCATCGCGGGTGCCAGCAACACCGGCGTGTCAGTCGCCAACAATAGGGTCGAGGCCAGATCATTCGCCACCCCCTGCGCCATCTTGGACATCAAGTCTGCCGTTGCAGGGGCGACCACCAGCAGATCTGCAGCGCGGCTCAGTTGGATGTGGCCCATTTCGGCCTCATCCCCAAGATCAAAAAGATCGCGAAACACCTTCACCCCGGTGAGCGCAGAGACGGACAGGGGCGTGACAAACTCTTCCCCGGCGCGGGTCAGCACCGGGGTCACTTTCGCGCCGCGTTCGCGCAAGCGGCGGATCAGATCGAGGGTTTTATAGGCAGCGATACCGCCACCGATGATCAGCAGAATATGTTTACCCGCCAGCATAAAGTCCCCCGGTTACTGTCGGGCAGACCTTAATCCGGGGCGACACGATCTGCCAGCCCCGGCAGGCGGTGCGTAGAGAGATCAGTCGAGAAAGGCAAAGACCTCGCGCGATTGCGTCTCAAGCGACTTGCGCATCTTGCCAAAGGCCGCGGCCTCCAACTGGCGCACGCGCTCTTTGCTGAGGCTTAGCTCATTGCCAAGGCTTTCCAGCGTGCGGGACGGATCACGCAGCTTGCGCTCACGCACGATAAATTGCTCGCGCTCTGACAGGCCTTGCATCGCGGTTAACAACCAATTGCGCAATTGCGCAGTGTCATGCTGCTCCTCGACCCGCTCGGCGGCCTGCGCGCTCTCATCGGCCAGTGCTTCGATCCACTCGCGACCTTCGTCTTCGGCAGACTGCGTGGCGTTCAACGAATAGTCCGAGCCAGAGAGGCGCCCTTCCATCATCTCTACGTCATGCAGCGGCACGCCGATCTCTGTCGAGATCATTTGGCGCAACTGATGTTTGTCCAGAGTCTCACCCGTCGCCGAAGCTTCCCGCTCAAGCCGAGCTTGTACACGTCGCATGTTAAAGAACAGGGATTTCTGCGAGGAGGTCGAACCGGTCCGCACCATCGACCAGTTGCGCATGACATGGTCCTGAATGCTCGCCTTGATCCACCAGACTGCATAGGTCGAAAAACGCACGCCACGGTCGGGATCAAACTTGTCTGCGGCCTTCATCAGGCCCAAGCCGGCTTCTTGGATCAGATCGTTCATCGGCGCACCGTAGCGCTTGAATTTACCTGCCATCGAGATCGCCAAACGCATGTAAGCCGTGATCAGCCGGTGCAACGCGGCCTCGTCCCGCTGGTCGCGCCACGCATAGGCCAGTTGCAGCTCAGTGTCCGCGTCCAGCAATTCGGCCTTCATGGCGGTACGGGTGAGTGAAAATTCGCGTGCGGTCTGCAATGACATATTGGATATCCCCCTAAAAAGCGTGGCTTGGCTTGTGATGCGCCGTTGAGAGAGATACGCAGAGCTATGCCATTTGGTTCAAATATTTGGTGAAAAGATGTTGCCAAGAAATACCTTTGCCCTAGGCGGGGCAGCGTCCGGCAAATCTTTGTGGGCCGAAACCCACGCAAATTCTTGTGGCTTGAGAAAGACTTATCTTGCCACCGGGCGCATTTGGGACGACGAAGTTCAAGAACGCGTGAACATTCACCGTGCGCGGCGCGATGCGGGTTGGCAGACCGTGGAATGTCCGCTCAATCTTGCGGAACCGTTGTCGCGGCTCACCACTGGCGACATTGTGCTGATCGATTGTGCAACCATGTGGCTGAGCAATCAGCTGCTGGACGGCAACGATCTTGGACGGGCGCAGGATGATCTGCTACAGGCTCTGCGCCGCTGCGCGGCGCCTTGGATCATCGTCTCGAACGAAGTCGGTCAGGGCATCGTGCCCGACAATGCAATGGCGCGGCAGTTTCGCGAAGCGCAGGGTCGGCTTAACATCGCACTGGCCGCCGAGGCAGAGACGGCGGTACAGGTTGTCGCCGGATTGCCACAGATATTGAAAGGTAGCCTTTCATGACTGTCTGGCACTGGGTCCGCCATGGGCCGACCCATGAAAAAAATTTCGTAGGCTGGCGCGATGTGGCTGCTGATCTCTCGGACGCGCCCCTGCTTGCACGGCTTAACGCCCATCTGCCGCGCGAAGCGCTGCTGATCTCCTCTGACCTCAGCCGCGCCACCGCGACCGCCGATGCGCTGGCCTCCCCCGTCCGACCGCGCCTGCCGCATGAGCGCGACCTGCGAGAGCTGCACTTTGGTGTCTGGGACGGCATGCACTTCAAAGATGTGGCCGCCCGAGACCCCGACCTTAGCCGCGCCTATTGGGAAACACCGGGCGATGTGGTGGCGCCCGAAGGCGAAAGCTGGAACCAGACTAAAGCGCGGGTCGACGGTGTTGTGGCACGCATCAATGCGGAACACCCGGCAGCACATGTCATTGCCGTCGCTCATTTCGGGGTGATCCTGACACAGATACAACAGGCTTTGGGCAGCGGCCCTTTGGACGCGATGGCATATAAAATTGACAACCTTTCGGTCACGCATCTGAGCCATGAAAGCGACGTCTGGCAGATCCACGGCATTAACCACGTACCATAAGCCGCGACATCACAAAAAACGCTTGGCACGAACAACTGTCGCCACATAATCTGCGCCGATGACATATGACCTGTATATCGGCGATCGCACCTTCTCCAGTTGGTCCCTTCGGGGCTGGCTGATGCTGGAAAAGTTTGGCCTGCCCTACGAGGCGCATTTTGTAGGCCTCTACAGTGGCACGATGGCCGCTGATCTGGCCCATCTCGCCCCCGCGCGGCTGGTGCCGGCGCTGCGTTTGCCGGACGGCACCGTGCTGGGCGAAAGCCTTGCGATGGCCGAAACATTGGCCGAGCGGCATCCGGAGGCCGGGCTCTGGCCTACTGATCCCACCGCGCGCGCGACGGCACGTTGGCTCTGTGCGGCAATGGCGTCAGGTTTCGGCGCGCTGCGAGGCGCCTGCCCGATGCAATTGCAGCATGTCTGGGACGGGTTCGACCCCGATGCGGAAACCAAAGTCGATCTGGAGCGCATCGAAGACCTATGGCAGCACGCGCGCGGCCTGCCCCGCACCGATGGGCCTTGGCTTTTTGGAAGCTACTCGTTGGCCGATGTATTTTATGCCCCGGTGGCCGCAAGGATCATCGGCTATGACCTACCTGTCTCAACTGAAGCGCGGGCCTATTGCCATGAGACGATCAGTGATCCAACCTTCAAGGCATGGCGTGCGGCGGGGTTAAAAAAGGTCTACGATCCTTTCCCCTATGAGCTTGGCCTGCCAAAGCGCGATTGGCCAGAGCCCGACAGCTGAAGTTGCATGAACCATTCCTAAACTCCCATTGCCTACCCGTTAACCATGTCATGGCGGGAGAGCGGGCAATGGTATCACGGGCCTATACGGTGGCATTTCAAGGGGTCGAGGCGCGTATGGTCGAGGTGCAATGCGCCGTGACCGCTGGGCTGCCGGGGTTCTCTATCGTCGGGCTGCCCGACAAAGCGGTGTCCGAAGCGCGCGACCGGGTTCGTACAGCACTCGGCGCAATGGCGATCGCCTTGCCCTCCAAGCGGATCACGGTGAACCTGTCGCCGGCCGACCTGCCAAAAGAAGGCAGTCATTTTGATCTGCCAATCGCCCTCGCGCTCCTGTCCGCGCTCGACATTCTGCCAGACGATGTAACCCAAAATGTCGTTGCACTGGGCGAGTTGTCCCTCGACGGCACGTTGGTTCCAGTCGTGGGCGCGTTGCCAGCGGCGATGGCTGCGGCAACCCATGACCGCAGCCTGCTCTGCCCCGCGGCCTCCGGGCCCGAAGCGGCATGGGTCGGGGCCGCTCAGGTCATCGCTGCGGCCAATCTGGGCGATGTGGTTCGCCATTATACGGGCCAAGTGCCCATCACCCCCGCTGAACCGGGCGAACTGCCCCCCACCGTCGCGGGCCGTGATCTACGCGATGTGAAGGGACAGGAACGCGCCAAACGGGCGCTCGAAATCGCCGCAGCTGGCCGCCATCACCTTATGCTTGTCGGCACGCCGGGGTCGGGCAAATCCATGCTCGCCGCGCGTTTGCCAAGCATCCTACCCCCGCTCACCGCTGCTGAGGCGCTGGAAACCTCAATGATCCACTCACTCGCAGGTCTACTGGACGAAGGCGGCATCTCTCGCAGCCGCCCGTTTCGCGAACCGCACCACACGGCATCAATGGCGGCGATTATCGGCGGCGGACGGCGGGCGCGCCCCGGAGAGGTTTCTTTGGCGCACAATGGCGTGCTGTTTATGGACGAGTTCCCTGAGTTTTCGCGCGCCGTGTTGGAAACGCTGCGCCAACCGATTGAAACAGGCGAAGTCATGGTCGCCCGCGCCAACGCGCATATAAAATACCCCTGCAAATTCATGCTGGTCGCCGCCGCTAACCCCTGCAAATGCGGCTACCTGCCTGATCCTGCGCGCGCTTGCTCGCGCGTGCCCGCCTGCGGCGAAGACTATCTAGGCCGCATTTCAGGCCCGCTGATGGACCGTTTCGACCTGCGCGTTGATGTGCCACCTGTCAGCTATACCGACCTGAACCTTCCACCAAGCGCAGAAGGCTCTGCCGAGGTTGCCGCCCGCGTGGCCGCCGCCCGAGCGTTGCAGTCTGCACGTTTCGCCGAGCGCCCCGACATGTCGGCCAACGCCGACGCGATGGGTGACATGCTCGAAGCCGTCGCACGCCCAAACAGCGAAGCGCGCGACTTGCTGACGCGCGCGGCCGAACGCTTTGCCCTTTCGGCGCGCGGCTACCACCGGGTGATGCGCGTGGCACGCACCATTGCCGATCTTGACGGCGCAGAAGACGTGCAGCGCCCTCATATGGCAGAGGCAATCAGTTTTCGCCTGCCTGATCCGGCGCGCCGTGCCGTGCAGACGGCAGCGCGTTGATCCACTCAGCCAGCGCCGCCAACGTCTGTCGCGCCTCTGGCAGATAGTCATGAAATAGCGGCCAGACATGGGGCAAATCATGCTCAACACACAAAGTCACAGGCACCTTTAAGGCTTGCAATCGCGCCGCCATACGCAGGCTATCATCGCGCAGGATTTCGGTGTCGCTGACGGTAAGCCAAACAGCCGGAGCCCCGGTGAAATCAGCGAAAAGCGGGCTGGGGCGCGGGTCAGCAGCCGGCGCGCCGTCAAGATAGAGACGCGTCACCTCTGCCGCCCTATGTGCAGGCAAGAGCACATCGCTTCTTGCGTTCTGGTTAAAGCTATCGCCGGAAAAGGTCATGTCCAGCAACGGAGACAGACCAAACGCAGCCGCAGGCAACGCGGCCCCTTCGTGACAAAGCTGTGCCAGCAGATCGAACACCAAAGCACCGCCTGCACTGTCGCCACCGATCACAATATCTACAGGGTTAATCCCCTCGCTGATCAGGCCATCCCAAGCCGCGCGCACGTCCATCGACGCTGCCGGGAAACGCGCCTCCGGCACGCGGGCATAGGTCGGCAAGACGACACGCGCAGCGGTGCTTGACGAAAGCCGCGCCAGCATCGCCCGGTGGGTTTGGGGGCTGCCGATAACAAAGCCGCCGCCGTGAATATAAAGGATGACCCGTGGGCCCAGACGGGACGGCGTAAGCCAAAGCGCGCGCGGCCCGTTCGGAAAAGCCCTCCAATCCGCCTGAATGCCGCGCGGCCCCCGAAAGAAAAGCCGTGCCTGTACCTCCAAGAGCCGTCGCAACATAAGCGGCGATGCGCACGACAACAAAGGCTTCTCGGTCCAGCGCAAACAGAGATTCAGAAGCTGACGACGCAGGCTCACCCGCGTCGGGCCTCAATCGCCTCCCAAATCTTACCTGCGATATTCGTCCCATCGAACCGTTCGAGTTCCTGAATGCCTGTGGGCGATGTGACGTTGATCTCGGTCAGATAATCGCCAATGACGTCGATACCGACGAAAACCTGCCCCTTCTCTTTCAGCAATGGCCCGATGGCCGCGCAAATTTCCAGATCGCGCTTAGTCAATCCAATCTTCTCCGGCCGACCGCCGACATGCATATTTGACCGCGTTTCGCCCGCCGCAGGCACCCGATTGATCGCCCCTACAGCTTCGCCATCAACAAGGATCACGCGCTTGTCCCCCTTGGACACGGCTGGCAAGAACTTTTGCACGATCAGGGGCTCACGCGAAAACCCGGTGAAAAGCTCGTGCAGCGAGGTCAGGTTCCGATCATTAGCATCCAAGCGGAAAACCCCAGCACCGCCATTGCCGTAAAGGGGTTTGAGGATCACGTCGCCATGCTTGGCCTTAAAGGCTTTGATGGTGTCGAGATCACGCGCGATGGTGGTGGGCGGTGTCAGGTCAGGAAAGTCGAGGACCATCAGCTTTTCAGGGTAGTTGCGCACCCAGAAAGGGTCATTCACCACCAATGTGCTGTCTTTCAACCGATCCAGCAGGTGAGTCGACGTGATGTAATGCATATCAAACGGCGGATCCTGCCGCAGCCAGACCACATCGAAATCGGCCAAGTCCACCTCACGCGCCTCGCCCATTTGTGCATGGTCGCCCTGCACACGCTGCACAGTAAAATCATGCCCCCGCGCGGTGATCCGCCCTTCCTGATAGGCCAAATGATCTGGGGTATAGAAAAACAACTGGTGCCCGCGCGCCTGCGCTTCTTCGGCCAAGCGGAAACTGCTATCCGCGTTGATATTCACGTCCCCAATTGGGTCCATCTGAAAGGCGATCTTCATTGGGGTCTCCCTGCTGCTAACCTCGGTCTCGGCCCAACCCGGACCGATGGCGCAGGGTAAAGGCGACCTCACTTAGATGGAGCAGCAGCTGCGAGGGCGCAATAGGTCAGCTAAGACCAAAGGCGTTTTCGATGATTTCAGTGGAGCCCTGCCCGTTCACCAAAGCCACGTCAAAACGTACTTCAGTTAAGCTGCCAGCAGGCTCACCTGCCAAGAATTCTTCGGCAGATTGGTAAATTCGCTGCATCTGACGCTTTGAAAGGCTCTCAGCCGCGCGGGCGAAGTCGCGGCTTTGCTTAACCTCAACAAAGATCAAAGCTGCGCCATCGCGCAGGATCAAATCGATTTCCCCTGCTCTACCGCGCCAGCGCCTGCGCGCCACAGCGAAACCCCGCCTTTCGTAGTCCTGAGCAATCCGATGCTCGGCGGCCAATCCGGCGTGATAGGCAAGCCGCCCCCGTTGACGTTTCGCAGTGGGTCGGGGCAACGCATTTATCATGGTCATAAGACTTTCCTTACGGGTTCCCTTTGCCGAGCGCCAATGCAGTCTGATAGACTTGGCGGCGCGGCAGTCCATGTGCCTGTGCAACAAGATCGACCGCATCGCGCATCGATAGGTCACCCAAGGCACGCTTCAGGTCTGTTTCTAAGTCAACTTGCTTAACAGTTTCTAAACGTCCGCGATCGATCAGCACCACGACTTCGCCTTTCGGCGCTTTGCCGAGATAGGCTTGCGCCAAATTTTCCAATGTATCGCGTTGGACTTCCTCAAATTTCTTGGTCAATTCACGGCACATGGCGGCCTGACGTTCTGCCCCCAGCGCCGTCGCGGCATCACGCAGCATGGCGCCAAGCCGTTTAGGCGATTCGTAGAAAACCAAAGTGCCGGGTACGTCGCGTAGCTTTTCCAATGCAGTTAGGCGCGCGGCTTTGCTGTTGGGCAAGAAGCCGGCAAAGAAAAATGCATCCGTAGGCAGCCCCCCCAGCGCCAGTGCGGTGAGCACTGCCGATGGGCCGGGCGCGCTGGTGAGCATTACACCAGCCTGCGCCGCCGCCCGCCCCAGCTCGAACCCCGGGTCTGCAATCAGCGGCATGCCAGCCTCTGAAGCATAAGCCACCGACTTGCCCTCGCGGATTGCGGCAATCAGCCGTTCCTGCACGGTTGTGCTGCTATGATCATGCAGCGCCACAACCTGGCGGCCCGCCAGTGGCACACCGTGAATTTCCATCAGTCGGCGCAGGCTTCGCGTATCTTCGGCGGCCAGCAAATCCGCCGAGGCTAGTACATCCAATGCGCGTAGGGTGATGTCTCGCGCCGTGCCGATTGGGACGCCGACGAAATAAAGTCCCGGCGCTAGCTCTGTCTTTTGGAATTTCAACGCTAGACCCGCCTTTCGCAGTCACTATGATCGCGGCCATGTTTTGGCGGCACGTGCCGTCTTGCCACCACTGGGGAGTGAACACAAATGATTGCCTTTTTCCGAGCCATCCGCAAGAAGATGCACCTGCTGTTGCTGCCTCTCTTTGCTGCCGTCCTCGCGGCCTGTCAGCCTGTTGCGATCACGGGGGCCAATTCTGGCGGCCCGAGCATTGATACATCCGCCCCAGTCCCTGTTGCGCTTTTGGTGCCGCGCGGCGGCTCTGCCAGTGACAACCTGCTGGCGCAGAACCTTGAGAACGCGGCGCGTTTGGCGATGCGCGATCTAGGCGGCGTCCAGATTGACCTGCGCGTTTACGGCACCGCAGGCAACGCGGGCCAAGCAGCGTCTGTCGCATCTCAGGCAGTTAATGAAGGCGCTAAGATCATTCTTGGGCCGGTCTACGGCGAGGCGGCCAATGCCGCGGGTGTGGCCGTGGCGGCCTCTGGTGTGAACGTGCTGTCGTTCTCCAACAACCCGACAATCGCCGGCGGCAACGTCTTTATTCTTGGGCCAACCTTTGCCAATACGGCCAACCGTCTGGTCAGCTTTGCCAAACGCAGCGGCAAGGACAAGATTGTCGTCCTGCATGGGCAAGATTTGGCAGGGCAGCTTGGGCGTGATGCAATTTTGCGCGCGATCAGTGCCAACCGTGCCACTTTGGCCGGGACCGTTGATTATGCTTTGAGCCAGGAATCGGTCGTCGCCGCGGTGCCGCGTGTAAAGGCCGCAATCGACAGCACAGGGGCAAACGCCCTGTTCCTGACCACCTCTTCGGCCAGCGCCCTGCCGCTGTTTGCGCAGTTGCTGCCCGAAGCCGGTGTGCAAGCCGCAACGACGCAGTACCTCGGCCTCACACGGTGGGATATCCCGCAGAATACGCTGGAACTGCCCGGTATCCAGGGGGGCTGGTTCGCCCGTCCCGACACAGCCGCCAGCGGCGCTTTCGCCAACCGGTATAAAGCGGCGTATGGCGGTGACCCGCACCCCCTTGCTGGCTTGGCGTTTGACGGCATCGCGGCCATCGGGTCGCTGGTGAAATCGGGCAAGGCGAACGCCCTGACTGGTGCGGCACTTACCCAAGGTGCGGGCTTCAACGGGGCCAGCGGTGTCTTCCGCCTGCGCCGCGACGGCACCAATGAGCGTGCTTTGGCCGTGGCAACGATCCGCAACAACCGTGTTGTCGTTCTCGACCCGGCACCTCGTGGCTTTGGCGGGGCCGGTTTCTAAATTGGACTTAGCTAAACCGACAACGACAGCAGGCGCGGGTCGACACCCGCGCCTGATTTGCGCCCCCGAACTGATTTTCGACGCCCAGAGCGTCTGGCAGACGCTTTCGCAACTCGACACCACGCATGAAGGCGCGGCTCTGCGCAGCGATATTGTCGCGATCCTGCGCAGCGCGCAGGACACAGGCCGCGCCGCCATCGCGCAGGCTTTTGCGGAATCCCCCTTTGACGCGCGGGCGATGACATCGTCCTACACCTATTTGACCGATCAACTGCTGCGCACTGTGCTTGGCATCGCAAGTCAGATCTTGCATCCAAACCCGAACCCGACCGAGGGTGAGCGGCTCGCAATGATTGGCGTGGGCGGCTATGGCCGGGGCGAAATGGCCCCCCATTCGGATGTCGATCTGCTGTTTCTCATTCCCTACAAAGCGACGGCTTGGTCTGAAAGCGTCATTGAATCGATGCTTTATATCCTTTGGGATCTAAAGCTAAAGGTCGGGCACGCGACCCGTACCATCGACGAATGTATCCGCCTTGGTGCGGATGATTTCACCATACAAACCGCCCTTCTGGAGCATCGTTTCATCGACGGCGACATCGGATTGGCCGAGCAGCTGTCTGCCAGCCTGAAGAGCGATCTATTCTCCGGCTCAGGCCGAGACTTCATCGAAGCGAAATTGGAAGAGCGGGACAACCGCCACCTGAAACAGGGCGAACGCTATGTCGTGGAGCCAAACGTGAAGGAAGGCAAAGGCGGGCTGCGTGACCTGCACTCGCTGTTCTGGATCGCCAAGTTCATTCACGACGTCGATCGCGTGGCCGATCTGGTCGATCTGGGCGTTTTCCGCGCAGATGAATATGACACCTTTCGCGAGGCCGAAGCCTTCCTTTGGGCGGTGCGGGGACATCTGCATTTGCTCGCCGGCCGCGCCACGGAGCAGTTGACCTTCGACATGCAGGTGCAGGTGGCCAAGGTCATGGGTTACGAGGATATCGGCGGGCGACGCGGTGTTGAGGTCTTCATGCAGGCCTACTTCCGCCATGCCACCGCCGTGGGGGATCTGACCCGTATTTTCGTAACCGGGCTGGAAGCCAGCCACATGAAAGCCGAGCCGCTACTGGAGCGCATCTTTCGCCGCCGACCTAAAATGCGCGAAGGCTTTCAGGTCGTGCACAACCGCATCGCGGTGACGGATGACGACGAGTTTTTGTCTGACAAGCTGAACCTGCTGCGCATCTTTGAAGAGGCGCTGCGCACTGGCATGTTGATCCACCCCGATGCCATGCGGCTGATCAAAGCCAACCTGTCATTGATCGACGACGACATGCGCCGCACGCCAGAAGCACGGCGCATCTTTCTTGATTTGCTGCTGAAACACGGCAACCCCGAACGCGCCCTGCGCCGAATGAACGAGCTTGGCGTGCTGAGCGCCTTTATCCCGGAGTTTGAGCCGATTGTGGCGATGATGCAGTTCAACATGTATCACAGCTACACGGTGGATGAGCATATCATCCAATGTATCGCCCATCTGGCCCGGATCGAAAAAGGCGCGCTGGAAGAGGAATTGCCCGTCGCCTCTTCGATCCTCGAGCGCGGTGTGAACCGCAAGGTGCTGTACGTGGCGCTGCTGCTGCATGACATTGGGAAAGGGCGACCCGAGGACCATTCGATCATCGGCGCCAAACTGGCACGGCGTATTGGGCCTCGGCTGGGCCTGAAGCGTGATGAGGTCGATACGGTCGAATGGCTGGTGCGCTATCACCTATTGATGTCCGACATGGCCCAAAAACGCGACATCGCCGACCCGCGCACGGTGCGGGACTTTGCCAAAGCGGTGCAGACAGTCAAACGGCTTGACCTGCTCTGCGTGCTGACGGTCTGCGACATCCGCGGTGTAGGGCCGAACACATGGAACAACTGGAAGGCCGTGTTGATCCGTGCGCTCTACCGTCAGACAGAACGGGCGCTGGAGACCGGACTCGAAGACCTTAACCGTGAGAACCGAGGGACCGAAGCCAAAAAGACCCTGCGCGCCGCCTTGGCAAATTGGCCGCGCAAGGCGCTCCAGCGCGAGACTGCGCGACATTACCCGCCCTATTGGCAGGGGCTACACGTCACGGCCCATGTCGCCTTTGCCGAATTGCTGCGCGATATTGGCAATGATGACATACGCATCGACCTGCATCCCGACGAAGACCGTGGCGCCACCCGCGCCTGTTTCGTCATGGCCGATCACCCCGGCATCTTTGCGCGGCTCGCCGGTGCGCTGGCGCTGGTCGGGGCCAATGTGGTCGATGCACGCAGCTACACCACCAAAGACGGTTTCGTGACCGATGCGTTCTGGATTCAGGATTCCGAAGACAACGCCTTTGAGGCCTCGCGCCTGCCTCGCCTGCGCGACATGATCGAAAAAACGCTGCGCGGCGAGATTGTCGCCCGCGAAGCGCTGAAATCCCGTGACAAGGTCAAGAAACGTGAACGCGCCTTCAAAGTGCCGACGCATATCACCTTCGACAATGAAGGGTCCGAAATTTACACGATCATTGAAGTCGACACCCGTGATCGGCCCGGCCTGCTCTATGATCTCACGCGCACCTTGGCGGCCTCAAACGTCTATATCGCCAATGCAGTCATCGCGACCTATGGCGAGCAGGTTGTTGATACGTTTTACGTCAAAGATATGTTCGGCTTGAAATATTACACGGAGGCCAAGCAGCGCGTTTTGGAAAAACGCCTGCGCGAAGCCATCGCGGCGGGGACCAAACGCGCAGAGGCCTGAGTTCCAAAGCGCAGCCTCGACAGGCGATTTCCTGCCAACCCCAAGATCCACGCTTTGCTTTTGCCCCCCGTTCCGCAAAATCGGTCAGGTACCGGGCATGCCGGGTGTTTTTGATCGAGGACTTTATGACCATCACACGCGCGGCTTTGCCGTCTCGGCGCCTTATGGCTCTTTGCGCTCTTATCCTTTTGACTGCAGCCTGCGCCAAAGCGCCGCCCGTGACCGAAAGCTTTGACTTTGGTGGCCTGAACCCCGACCGGCATTTCATGGCGGTTCAAACAGCTAAGGACATGCGCGCCAAAGGCCAGCGCGTCTGGTGCGTGCCCTTTGCCCGCAATGTCAGTGGCATCCAAATTCGGGGCAATGCCGAAAAATGGTGGGGCAAGGCCGAAGGGCTTTATCCGCGTGGCAAAACACCTGTCGTGGGCGCGGTCATGGCCTTCAGTGCAACGCGATCCATGCCGATGGGCCACATCGCCGTGGTTTCTGAGATTGTCGCACCTCGTGAAATTCGGGTGGACCATGCTAATTGGAAGCGCAATCAGGTCTCGCTGAAAATGACGGTGATCGATGTGTCCAAAGCCAACGACTGGTCCGCTGTGCGCGTTGAAAGCCAACCCGGCAGCTTTGGAAAGACCTATCCGATCAACGGTTTCATCTACCCAACCGGCGCCTGAGCGCCCCACCGCCGGACACAATCGCGGCCCCTCCATGTGGGCCGCGCTGCATTGCGCCGCCTGCCTGCCCGCGCTAGGGAATGTGCAGCGCAACTCAAGGCTCCCCAATGAAACCCATTCGTCTTATGTCCGGCTTTTTCACTGTCGGGGTCTGGACCCTGCTGAGCCGTGTGCTCGGGTTCCTGCGCGAGGTGCTGCTGCTGTCGCTCATTGGCCCCGGCCCGGTGATGGACGCCTTTGTCGCGGCCTTCCGCCTGCCCAACATGTTCCGCCGCTTTTTTGCCGAAGGCGCATTCAATGCGGCCTTTGTCCCG
>Ga0209345_10003065_pt1 | contig 17582 bp, 15 predicted proteins | sample Cruoilmetagenom7_FD_187294 | JGI IMG/M metagenome (GOLD analysis project Ga0209345, IMG submission 187294) | Oil polluted marine microbial communities from Coal Oil Point, Santa Barbara, California, USA - Sample 7 (SPAdes) (version 2) | ecosystem: Environmental > Aquatic > Marine > Oil seeps ...
GAACTTAGAATTGGAAGATGATGAAATTGTTGCATTGTTTGATATTGGCGCGACTACCACGACATTACATGTTATGTATCAAGGACGAAGTATTTATACAAGAGACCAAACTTTCGGAGGAAAACAGCTAACTGATGAAATTATGCAAAGGTACGGTTTGTCAATGGCAGAAGCAGGGTTGGCGAAAAGACAAGGCGGTCTTCCTGAAAGTTATGAAACAGAAGTATTGCAAAGTTTTAATGATTCACTTATTCAACAGCTGAGTAGAGCATTACAATTTTTCTTTTCAGCTACGGAGTTCAATAATGTTGATAAAATAGTATTAGCAGGTGGAACGGCTTCAATTGAAGGACTAGCTGAATTGGCTGAAGAACAAATAGGTGTATATGTAAGAATTGCCAATCCAATTGAAGGTTTTAATTTGGCTTCAAGGGTTGATGAAGTTGCAATTAAAACAGATTCACCAGCACTAATGACCGCAATTGGTCTAGCAATGAGGACTTTTGATTAATGGTTAAAATAAATTTATTGCCGTGGCGTGAAGAAAAACGCCAACAATTAACAAAAGAGTTTTATATTTTGTTAGGTATCGGAGGGGCGATTGCTTTAGTGATAGTAGGAGCAATTTTTTGGATATATTCTCAAAACATTCAATTTCAGCAAGGTAGAAATGCCAGAATAAAAAGTGAAATTACTAAAGTTGAGAAACAAATAGTTGAAATTAAAGATCTTGAAAAAAAACGTGATGATTTATTAGCTAGAAAAAAAGTTATTGAAGAGTTGCAGGCAAACCGAACACAAATGGTTCATTTGTTTGATGAATTAGTCAAAACTATTCCTAACGGTGTTTTCATAGAAAAAATCAAGCAAAATGGTAAGAGTCTTTCTTTAGAAGGGTTTGCGCAATCTCATTCTAGAGTTTCTGCTTATATGAGACAGTTAGAGGCATCTGAATGGTTTAAGACACCCGTAGAAGTAGAATATATAGAAGCAGATACAACATATGAAACGCACGAACAGAAATTTAAATTGGCTGTAAGACTTATCAATCCTTTAACCAAGAAAGATGATGTTGATACTGAAGAAGGAGAGGTGGAATGAATTTCATCGAAGAATTACAAACACTAGATTATACTAACCCCGGTGGATTGCCTTCTTGGGTTAAGTTAGCGGCTGTTGTTTTGTTAATGATTGTTATTGGAGGAGTGGGATATGGATTTCAAATTAAAGATCAAATAATAAAATTAGCAACTGAGGAATCAACAGAGCAGTCAGAAAAAGTTAAATACAAAATACTGCAAAAAAGAGCTTCTCAATTACCAGCTTATAGAGCACAACTTGCTGAAATGGAAGTTATCTTGAATTCTATGTTGAAGCAATTGCCTAGTAAAAACCAAATTTCTGACATAATAGTTGATGTTTCACAAACAGCTTTAGGCAGTGGCATTGAAAATGAATTGTTTAAACCTGGAACAGAAACACTAAAAGAGTTTTATGCTGAAAAACCAATTTCACTAAGAATGATAGGTAATTATCATGATTTTGGTAAGTTTGTCAGTGGTGTTGCATCTTTACCTAGGGTAGTTATATTAACTATGCATGATATTTCGTTGAAGCCAGTGAGTAATGGTAAAAGTGGTGTTTTACTATTAGAAGGAACAGCTAGAACTTATCGATATTTGGATGATGATGAACAAGCAGAGATGGATAGTCAAAAAGAGGAAGGTAAATAGGCTATGAAATTATTAAAAACTTTGTGTATTATTTTTATCATATTTGCTTTGGTATCATGTAATAAAGATATGAATGATTTAGATAAATATTTTGCCGATGCAAAATTAATTCCAGCTCAGCAAATTGAACCTTTACCAGAAATTAATTCTCCAGAAATCTTTATTTACGAAGCAGAAGAACTTAGGGATCCATTTTCAAATGATTTACAATTACTTGAAGAGCAAAAGAAAGAGGTCAATAACTTAGTAGAAGGAGAGGGGCCAGATTTAATTAGAAGAAAACAGCTTCTGGAAAATTACCCTCTTGATAGTTTATATATGGCAGGGACATATGAACAAGATGGCAGCTTGTGGGGCTTAATTGAAGATCCAGAAGGCGACATACATAGAGTATCAAAAAATGATTTTATGGGCCAAAACTATGGGGAGATCATAAATATTGGTGAAGATATCATTGATGTATCCGAATGGATATCTGATGGATTAGGTGGTTGGACAAAAAGAAAAGCTAGTATTGCTTTGAGAGAAGAATTATGAAAAATTTAGTATCTGAATTAGAAAAAATTAAAAAAACAACTATTAATAAATGGCTTGGAAATAGAATGAAATCAAGAACCTACAAGAGAGAGATGTTATCGAATTTATTGTTAACTATTTTGTTAGTTATAGCAACTACATCTGTATTTGCACAAAACTTAGAATCTGTTGATTATAATAAAACTTCAAGTGGAACAATTGAATTTAGGTTTCAATTTGATGGAGAAATTCAGAAACCTAGTGTTTTTATGACAGCTAATCCAGCAAGGTTGGCAATCGATTTAGATGGAGTAGTCAATAAATCAAACATTAAAATGTTATCAGTTTCACAAGGAAATGCTAAAAGTGTACGTATAGTATCAACTAGTGAAAAGACGCGCGCAGTTGTTGATTTAATCAGCTCATCTCATCATGAAGTTGAAGTGAATGGTACAGAATTATTAGTTAAAGTGTTTGCCAATAATGGGATTAAAACAACTACTGCTTCTACAAGTAATCGCTATAGTGTAGAAGGTGTGGATTTTAGAAGAGGTGAAAATGGCCAAGGAAAAGTCATAGTTTCTTTCAATAAACCCGGTGCGATAATAAATTTAAGAGAAACTGCGAATACTATTAAGCTAGAAATTGATTCAACAGATTTGCCAGAAAGTTTAGATAATAAACTAGATGTTGTTGATTTTGCTACACCAATTTCATATGTGGATGTCAGGACAACAAATGGGAATGTTAACTTGGAAATTAGTGCTAATGGTAACTTTGAGCACTTTGAATATCAAACGGGAAATCAATATGTTATTGAAGTTGTTGATGCTACTGAGAATATTGAAACAAGTGCAGAAACATTAGAAAATGAGGTGGTTTATGAGGGTAATAAGGTTTCATTTAATTTTCAAGATATTGCCGTTCGCTCTGCATTGGCATTAATAGCTGATGTGTCTGAATTTAATTTAGTTGTTGCTAGTTCTGTTGAGGGTAGCGTTACATTAAGGTTGACTGATGTCCCATGGGACCAAGCTTTGGATGTTATTTTGGAAAGCCATCAATTAGGCAAAAGACAAAAAGGGAATGTCATTACAGTTTCTCCAGCTGTTGAAATTGAAGAACGTGAGAAGCAATATCTTGAGTCTTTGAAAGGAAAGCAAGACTTTGAACCATTAAAAACAATATATATTCAAGTAAACTATTCGAGAGCTGAGGAATTGGCCACTTTGTTATCTGGGGAAGGTACTGATGATGATTCTAATGGGTTGTTATCGGGCAGAGGATCAGTTTCATTTGATGAAAGAACAAATACATTATTGGTCACTGATATTCCTGAGAAGTTATTGGTGGTTGAAGACCTAATTAGGAAACTTGATGTGGCTGTACGTCAAGTGCAAATAGAATCGAGGATTGTAGTTGCATCAGATAAATTTGGTGATGAGTTAGGCGTTAGATTTGGTGTTAATGGATCAAGGGAAGATGGTTATGGTAACATAATCAGTACAGGGGGTTCTCTTGCGGCACTAGATTCTCTAAATTCTGCAGCAATTAACAACAGACTGAATAGTGTAAGTGGATCAGGCTTACCAACTTTTACACCTGGAACTAATGGTACACCGATAATTGGTCCAAGTTTAGGAGAAAGATTAAATGTAAACTTACCTTCAGCTACTGGAAATGCATCGAAATGGGCATTTAGTATATTGGCGGCTGATTATTTGTTAGATTTAGAATTGTCAGCTTTAAAAACTGAAGGTCGAGGTGAGGTTATATCTACACCCAGAGTTGTGACAACAAATCAATCACAAGCAACCATAAAACAAGGTGTGCAAATTCCATATGAAGAAGCGAGTGCAAGTGGTGCGGCTACGGTTTCCTTTAAAGAAGCTACGCTTTCTCTACAAGTCACTCCATTAATTACACCGGATGATAGAGTGGATTTAACATTAAAAATTAACAATGACTCTATAGGTGAGATAGTACCTACTGCTTTAGGAGGAGCGGTTCCCTCGATTGATACTCGTTCAATTGAAACACGTGTGTTAGTTGATAATGGACAAACAATTGTATTGGGTGGAATTTATGAACAAATTAAAAGGACAGATAGGTCCAAGGTTCCTCTTTTAGGAGATATTCCTGGATTTGGAGCTTTGTTTAGAAATAAAAGCATACAAAATGATAAAGCAGAGTTACTTATTTTTGTAACTCCAACGATAATAAAAGAGAGCTTATAACGTGATATTAAAATATTTTGAAGGTATTAATAAAATGAAAAAAACATTATTGACAGCATTGTTATTTGCAATGATAATTACTTTATCAGCATGCGGTGGCGGTGGCGGTGGTGCAACTGGCGGGAATCCAAATGATGGAGTATCAAATAGCTTAAACATAACAATTACGCCAATTGTTTCATCTCTTCCAGCCAATACATTGGGCTATCCAGCTTTTAATGGCTCCCCATTTCAGACACAAGTGGATATTAGGGTTGCATTTGGAAATGGTCAAGGAGTTTCAACAGGAACTATTGTACATTTTCAAACAAGTAATTCTTCAGTTGCTTTTGTTGGAATACCAGATGATCCTTCTACGACTTCTGTAGATGAATTTTCTCAAGGCTATGTGGGGGTTGACCAAGAAACAATAGGCTCTGTAGCCACCTATTATATAAGAAGTGAAAATACCACTCCAGGCACCGTAACATTTACAGCCAATGCTACTCATCCGACAAATGGAAGAAATTTTGAAAAAACACTAACTTTTACGGTAACAGAGGGACCTGATCCGACTGTTCAACAGTTAGAAGCTGTATTACCAAGAAACTCTTTACCTGTTAATAGTCAAAATACACCTTTCTTTAATGGAACACCTTTCATGCTTGAGGCCGATGTTCAGTTTAAAGATGTATTTGGAAATATCACTAATCCGGCTGTAGATGCAACAAGTGGGACTCCTGTTGTTAATGTTTCTATATCACCTGCAAATGCACTATATTTCACTATAAACGACGATCCTAATACTCCCGAAAATGAATTTATAACTCCGCAGTTAACTCAAGGTTCAATAGAAATGAATTCTGGCCATGGTAATCTATTTCTGTGGTCTAAAGATGTTGCAGGAATAGCAACAGTTACAATGACGACAGTCGAATCAGGTTCAGGTTTTGAAATTTCTAATACTTTTAATATAGATGTTGTCAATGATGGCTCTAATCCAGGACAGCCATCTGCTTTAACATTAACAAATAATGGAGCCGCTCTATATGTGAATGGATCTGGTGGTGCAACAAGTCAAAACTTAAACGTTTCAGTAAAAAGTGGCAATGTACCAGTACTAGATCCTCAAGTAAATAATGTAAAGCTTTCATTAATTACAGATGGTGCTAATAGTGGTGAAAAACTAACGGGAACTAATGTATCAGGTTCTACAATTGAAGGCACAAATGTCAACATTGCAACTGTCAATGGAATTGCAAATATTTTGGTAAATAGTGGAAGTAATGCTAATACTATAACAGTAACTGCAACTGTAGATAGAGCAGATAATAATGTAGATAATGGGATTCAAGATGGTATATCATCTGTTAGTACTTTTATAGTCAGTGATGGAGTTCTATGGGCGTTAGAGTTAGCTAGCCCGGCTTTGGATGCTTTAACTGTTAATGCTCAATTAGATGATGAAGGAACTATTGATTACCAAGACGGAACATATAGTTTGGTTATTAGTGCGATAGCTACAGATAAGGGCGGCAATCCAGCATTACCACAAACATTACAGTTTGGAATGATTAACAGTCCAATTACTGGGTATCCTAATAATGGCTCAGGTTCTTTTGTCATATCTGGAGTTGATGGTAATCCTCAAGAAGGAGGCAAAACATTTAATGCCTCAAATGGGGCTTTTCTTACTGCTGCCGATGGAGCTCAGCCAAGTGATACTTTAGTTGTTTTTGGTGAAGAGTCATTAGGTAATGAAGATTTAGAAAGTGCTGTTACTGTTGCTACTGTAAATTCACAAACCAGTTTGTCTATTGTTGAAAAATTCAACAGAAATGATGGAACTGGAAGTATAAATAATGATTTTGGAATCTTACCTTACGCTATAGGTCGTGCTGTAGATGGAAATATTACAGCAACGGCAGTGATTAATGAAATAGGTGTAGCAACAACTAGGTTAAATTACCCTGTATCTCAATTAGGAAGAATTGCGGCAGTATTTGTTAAAGGTCAAGGTGTTGTTATAAATGGAACCGTTAGAACTGTCACTGATGTAGAGCTGACTGCTTTTCCTGGAATAGAAGGGTTTAATGGACAATCCAGTACATTAACAGTGTCTCCAAATATTATTCCTGGAAATGTTAGTAACGTAGGATTTACAGTATGTGTATCAGATTCAGCGAGAAATCCTCTAGCAGGAAGAGCTGTAAGTTTTACTTATGTAGGAGGAAACGGGCAAGGTGTTATTGATGGTCAATCTGGTTCTGGTGTGCTTGATGAGCGTACAGGAACTAATGGTTGTGCTTCTGGTGTTGCTTCAACCACAGGTGTTCTACCAGGTGCAAATTCTGGTGATACTGGTTTTAATTTCTTTGCTGGTACAATTACTTGTGATTTAGAAAATTCATCAGGAACGACCTGTATGGGAGTTGTCCCTCCTTCAAATGGTGTGTTAAATGCTACTCCATCATCGTTTATTGGAAGAGGATCTGTGAATATTACGTTAACCCTATTTGATGGCTCTGGTCAACCAATTTCAGGAGCTTCTATTGCAGGTTCTTGTACTCCAGTAGATGGAGGTTCTCTTGGGATTGTTTCTGGCCCTTCTGTAACAAATTCAAGTGGTCAATCTTCAGCGATAGTAACAGTTTCTCTTGATGGGGTTGGTGCTGGATTAAGTGGGACTTGTACGTTTGCAACAGCGACAGGGGATCCTACAGTAGATGTTAACTTCTCTGGTGGTGATGCTTGTTCATTAGGGGGCGGTGTATTACCAAGTCCAACGCCTCCTGCATCAGGAACTCCAGGTGGTTGCCCTCCATAATAATCAATTAATAACTTTATTAAAAATGCAAACTTTTAAAGTTTGCATTTTTTTTGGATTAAATTTGGGCATTATTATTGAGAGTGTTAATATCTTTAAGATGAATTATCCAACAGTTAAACAATTACGATACTATATTGCATTAGTAGAACACAATCATTTTGGGAGGGCTGCAGCGTCATGTTTTGTTTCTCAATCAGCCTTTTCTGTTGCTATCAAAGAATTAGAAAATATTTTAAATGGACGTTTGGTTGATCGAACAAATAAATCGGTCACTGTCACTAGTCTAGGTAAGGATACATATCTACAAGCAAAAATAGTCATGAAAGAACTATCAAGTTTAGTTGATATTTCTGGCGGTAGTAAAATGCCATTTTCTAGTAAGTTGTCTTTAGGTGTAATTCCAACAATAGCCCCGTTTTTGTTGCCGAAATTCCTTACAAAGTTACAAAATAAATACTCTGGATTAGAATTGTTTTTAAATGAAGATATGACGCTTAATTTGTATAAAAAATTAATGAAAGGAGATCTGGATGTAATCCTTGTTGCACTTCCATATGGACTAAAAAATATTGATTGTGCGGTATTGTTTAAAGATAAATTTCACCTTGCTTATAGCCCGAAGAGCAAATGGGTAAAAAAACATAACGGTAAATTATTCCCTGATGATGATAGTGTTTTATTACTTGAAGACGGGCACTGTATGAGAGAACACGCACTAAATGCATGTAAACTGAAAACTTATGACAAAGTAAGTAAATACACGGCAAGTAGTGTGCTCACATTAATTGAAATGGTAAAAAGTGACATGGGGATTACTTTTTTACCAGAAATGTCTTTGGATTCTTCTTTGGTAGTTCAATCGAATTTACATGTTCAGAGTTTAGAAGAAGAAAGTTATAGGGATATAGGGTTAGTATGGCGAAAAGGGAGTTTAAGAGAAAAAGAATTTAAGTTGTTGGGTGAATTTATAATAGAAAATCGGAACTCTGAAAACAATTCTGAATCCCACAATATAGAAACACAGTAATAATTAATATGGGCTTAGGTGAACTCTTATCTTTATTATGCGCATTTTTGTGGGCATTTGCTGTTATTTTTTATAAGAGAGCTGGAGATCATTTTAATGCCTATGAAATGAATTTGTTTAAATCAACACTTGTGTTGATTCTTATGATTCCAACGGTGATGATTTTTGAAGGGCTCACTTTACCAATTCTTACTCAATCCCAGTTTTGGATAATCATATTTAGTGGTTTTGTTGGTATTATGCTGGCAGATTATTTTTACTTGAGAGCACTGCAGTTAATAGGTGCTAGTTTAACAGGAATAACTGGAAGTTTATACAGTCCATTTGTAGTGGGTTTATCGTTACTGTTATTAGGTGAGTCACTACAGTTTTGGCAATATTTTGGTATGTTTTTAGTGCTTGCTGGTGTTGTTTTGGTTGGGTATAGAAAAAAATCATTACTTATCAAACACCCTCCAATAAAAGGTTTTATCTATGCAACATTTGCTGTTTTCTTTACTGCATTAGGAATTGTTATTATAAAACCAGTTAGTAATGAAGTTTCCTTTTTTTGGTTAATCCTTATTAGGTCTTTTGGTGGTTTTGTTACCATGTTGATTTATGGGGTTTTATTAAAAAAATCTTTGTCAATTTGGCATGTTGTGAAGGCAAAGGGAGGTAAGTGGTTAATTCTAGGTGCCCTAATTGGCCAGTATATTTCAATGATGGTATGGGTTGCAGGGTATAAATATACAAGCGCTTCTATTGCTTCAATTCTTAATGAAACAGCTTCCATTTTTATACTAATACTGTCGTGGTTAATGTTAGGAGAAAACATTACAGTGCGGAAAGTTATAGGGGTCTTGATTACCATTACAGGAGTCGTTTTAGTTTTAATGATAAAATAAAATCATCATAAAACAACAACTTGACAACCATCAAAGTTTTCAAACCTATAATGTTTATAATGAGCGAATAAACAAATGAGGTATATTATGAAATTTAGTAAAACAATGTTAGCGAGTGCTATTGCACTGATGGGAGTATCTTCTACAGGTTTAGCTGTTGAGAAAGGTGATTGGTTATTACATGTTAGAGCAATTAATATTAGTCCAGATGATAGTACTAGCGCTTTAAATGTTGATGGTTCAAATTTAGCAGGAACTGGAGTAACTGTTGATGATAATAACTCACTTGATATATCAATTGGTTACATGGTGACAGATAATGTAGCTATTGAATTATTAGCTGATTTAAGTAGTAAGCATGATGTCAATGTTTTTGGATTGGGTGGGTTGGATATTCCTGACGGAACACAAGTTGTCGACACGAATGTATTGCCACCAACACTATTTGCTCAATATCACTTCAATCCAAAAGGTAAAGTTAGACCTTATGCAGGTTTGGGATTAAATTACACATTATTTTTTAATGATGATTTAACAGATGGTGCTGTAGCAGCATTAGGTGCTAGCAACTTAGATATTGATTCATCATTCGGAATGGCTGGTCAGTTCGGCATAGATTTTGAAATGAAAAACGAATGGTCATTTAATATAGATGTAAAATATATTCAAATCGATACAGAAGCAACTTTTGATTCTGCTTTAGGACCAGTATCAGTTGATATTGATATAAACCCTTGGGTAATTGGGGTTGGTTTTGGAAGAACGTTTTAAAAATTAATATTATTCAGAGAAGTTCCGAAAGGTCGTTTTGTAATTATATAAAACGACCTTTTTTTATGATTCAGAAATTTCAGTTAATAAATCTTTATTTAATATAGTCATAATGTGCTTTTTATAACAAATAACTTCAAGCTTTTGTAGTTTTTTGAAGATCCTACTTAAGGTTTCTTCGGCCATTCCTAGGTAATTTGCTATATCTCTTTGAGAAATGGGTAAGAAAAATTCTTCATCTGAGTAACCTCTCACTTTAAATCTTTGTGAAATAGTTTTAATAAATAAAGCTAATTTTGCTTTGCTTCCAATATCTAGATGATTCTTTTTACAACTGAATATTTCTTTACTCATAAGCTTTAAAAGGTTTTTTTGAATAACTGGGTAATCTTCTGCGACTTCCAGTAAACCATTATAGGGAATTTTACAGAAAGAACTCATGGTCAATGCTGTAGCAGTGGATTGATATGAATCAGAGTGGATTCCATCAAGCCCCATAATCTCACCAGGTAAATGAAAGCTAATTATTCTCTCTTTACCATTTTCATCTAGTGTCGTGGTTTTAAACATGCCAGAATGAACAACGTATAAAGCTTTGAAGTCGTCGCCTATATTAAATAGTGATTTGTTTTTATCGGTAATTTTTGATGATGCAATAACAGTTTCTAGTTCTTCGAGCTCATTATTTGACAAGCCAGAAGGAAGACATAATGTATTTACTGCGCACTTTTGACATTGAGATTCTACTTTTAATAAATTATTGTTAAATTGATTAATATGATGCTGGTTTATAGTTGGCAATTTTAAATCCATATGTTTTTATTGTATTTTATTATCACATAAAAAAAATATTTATCATTAAATTCTAAAAGAAAATGATGAAAATATTAAAAGTTGACCAATATCAATATCCTTATATTAGCAATTGCTTATAATGTGTCACTAAAATTTACTATAAGAGGGTATTGAATGAAAACTAACTTTAACGACGAACTTGTCAAAAAGTTTGCTCTAGTCACCGTAATTTGGGGAATAGTAGGCATGCTAGTTGGCGTTATTATTGCAGCGCAAATGGCTTGGCCAGCTCTTAATTTTGATATTCCTTTTCTAACCTTTAGTCGTTTACGACCTTTGCATACCAATGCAGTAGTTTTTGCATTTGGTGGTAATGCTTTAATAGGAACATCATTTTATGTGGTTTATAAGACCTGTAAAGCGAATTTATTTGCACCAAAATTAGCATCTTTTGTATTTTGGGGGTTCCAATTAGTGATAGTTGCTGCAGTATTTACACTGCCTTTTGGTTTTACTCAATCAAGAGAATATGCTGAGTTAATTTGGCCAATTGATGTTTTATTAACTATAGTTTGGGTAGCTTATGGTATTGTTTTCTTTGGCACAATTACCAAGAGAAAAGAAAAACATATTTATGTAGCCAATTGGTTTTATGCGGCATTTATCATAACTATTGCTTTATTACATATCGTCAATAATTTACAGATTCCTGTAAACTGGCATTTATCCTATTCAGTCTATCCTGGTGCAGTAGATGCATTAGTACAGTGGTGGTATGGTCATAATGCAGTAGGGTTCTTCTTAACTGCTGGTTTCTTAGGTATGATGTATTACTTTATTCCTAAACAAGCTGGCCGTCCAGTCTATTCTTATAGATTATCAATTGTTCACTTTTGGGCATTAATTTCTTCATATATGTGGGCAGGGCCTCATCACTTGCATTACACTTCTTTGCCTGATTGGGCTCAATCATTAGGAATGGTATTCTCATTGATCTTATTGGCTCCATCTTGGGGTGGTATGATTAATGGTATTATGACATTATCAGGTGCATGGCATAAATTACGCGATGATCCAATAATCAAAATTTTAATTGTTTCATTGTCTTTCTATGGTATGTCTACATTCGAAGGCCCAATGATGTCTATTAAAACAGTTAATGCGTTATCTCATTATACTGACTGGACAATTGGACACGTTCATTCGGGTGCGTTAGGTTGGGTTGCCTTGATGACAATTGGTTCTTTATATGCCCTTATTCCTAAGCTTTGGGGTAAGAAAGGCATGTATTCTAGTAACTTAATTAATGTACACTTCTGGATTGCAACTTTGGGGATAGTTTTGTATATAGCTTCAATGTGGATAGCAGGTGTTATGCAGGGTTTGATGTGGAGAGATATTAATGTAGATGGAACTGTTGTTTATTCTTTTGCTGAAACAGTAAAAGCAACATACCCGTACTATATAGCTAGATTCCTAGGTGGTTTAATGTTCTTGGGTGGTATGTTTATCATGCTATACAACGTAATGAAGACTATTTCACCAAAAAACACAAATGAAGAGATTGTAGGAGAAGTGGCATGAAACATGATATTATCGAAAAGAACATAGGTCTGATGGGAGTGCTAATTGCAATCGTAGTTAGTTTCGCAGGACTGGTAGAAATTGTTCCTTTAATGTTCCAAGCAAGTGTTGTAGAAGCACATCCTAACTTAAAGCCATATACGGCGCTGGAATTAGCGGGGCGTGATATTTATGTTAGTGAGGGATGTTATAACTGTCATTCACAACAAATTCGACCTTTTGTAGATGAAACATTGAGATATGGTCATTATTCACAAGCCAATGAGTTTGTTTATGACAGACCTTTCCAGTGGGGATCTAAACGAACAGGGCCAGATTTGCACCGTGTAGGTGGAAAATTTTCAGATGATTGGCATGAAACACATTTACTTGACCCACGTTCAGTAGTTCCTGAGTCAAATATGCCTGGTTATCCTTGGTTGGCAGAACAAATGGTTGATGCTGAACAAGTAGATGCTGGGATGAAGGTGTTGAAAGAATGGTTTGATCATCCATATACCGAAGAACAACTAGCGAATGCTAAAGCAGATGTTGAAGGTAAAACTAAAATGGAAGCACTAATTGCATACCTACAAGTATTAGGAACTTCTATTCCAAGGAGTTACAAATGATAAGTGGTATATTTACAGCTTTACTCATGATTGCATTTTTTATAATGGTCGGCTGGGCATGGAGTGATAGAAGAACTGAAGAGTTCAAACACATGGCCAATCTTCCATTAGAAGATAATGACTTGGATACAACTAACAAAGAAGGTGAACAAAATGGTAATGTCTAGCGGTTGGAGCATTTGGATTATAGTAATAGTAGTTGCTCATATTGTCGGTTACTCGTATTTGCTTTATTCAACATCAAAAATGAAAGAAGAAGATCACAAAGAAGGCGATACAACAGGCCATGTTTGGGATGATGATTTAACTGAGTTCAATAATCCTTTGCCTAAATGGTGGTTGTATTTGTTTATCATGACCATTGTATTCGCGATTGGTTATTTAGTCCTATATCCAGGTATGGGTAATTATGAAGGAACGCTTAAGTGGACAGAAGAAAAAGCTTGGGCAGAAGAAAATGAAGCGGTCAAAGTGAAAAGGAATGAATTGTTTAGTACTTTTATAGACAAATCAATTCCTGAGATGACTCAGGTTCCTAAAGCTATGGAAATTGGCGAAAGATTGTTTGCTAATCATTGTAGTAGTTGTCATGGTTCTGATGCACAGGGTGCAGTTGGTTATCCAAATTTAGCCGATAATGATTGGTTATATGGTGGCGAACCGGCCGCAATCACTCAATCTATTTCAGGTGGGCGAAATGGAGTCATGCCTCCTTGGGGTGCAGCATTGGGTGAAGATGGCGTTAAGCAGGTGTCAGCCTATGTTAGAGAATTTAGTGAAAAAGGGCAAGACGCAGCATTGGTTGCAGAAGGCCAAAAGAAATTTGCTATGTTTTGTGTGGCTTGTCACGGTGCAGATGCAACAGGTAACCACATGTTAGGAGCGCCTAATCTAGCTGATAACACATGGTTGCATTCTTATGATTCTGGTATGGTAGAGAGCATTATTACAGAAGGTATTTCTGGTGTTATGCCAAAACATTCAGAGTTGTTAGATGATAATAGCATTAAAGTATTGGCTGCTTATGTATATTCACTAAGTAATGAGTGAGTGTAATAACCAAGAAATAGATTTCAATAAACGCCAGCTCAAACGGATATTTTATAGACGTTTAGCTGTCGTTATTTGGGTCTCGTTCTTTGTAGCTGGCTTAGAAACCATGGCTTTTTTTGTCATGTTTGACCCAGAACTTCTTGGCCAATTATCTATCTGGAGTGTTATGCTGGGAGCCACAGAAGGCTATACATTTGGTTTTCTATTCTTTTGGGTCTTTAATCTCACTACAGCTGTTATGGTCGGACTGGTGATGGTTTTACCCCGAACAAAGCTCGCAAAACGAACAGGCCCAAAACCTGAGTAATCAACATTTGCTATAATTAAAGCAATCAGAGAAGTTATAAAATCATGTCTCAAGACGATAAACAGCCTCTAGAAATTCAATTATACGAATCAAGAAAGAAGATTCATCCAAGAGAAACTAGTGGTTTTTTCCAAAGATTAAGAAAGTTATCTTTATTCGCATTATTAGGTGGCTTTTATTTAATGCCATGGATTAATTACGCTGGTCGACAAGCTTTGTTGTTTGATTTGCCGGCTAGGAAGTTCTATATATTTGGTATTACTTTTTGGCCACAAGATTTTATCTTTTTATCTTGGGCAATGATTATTGCTGCATTTACATTGTTCTTTGTTACCGCATTGGCTGGCCGAGTGTGGTGCGGTTTTGCTTGTCCTCAGACAGTTTGGACCGAGTTGTTTGTGCAAATTGAACAATGGGTTGAAGGCAATCGCAATAAGCGCATTAAGTTAGATAAGTCTCCTTGGAATTTCAATAAAATAAGACGACGTGGTTTGAAAATAGTCATATGGTTGATTCTCGCCTTGTGGACAGGCTTTACTTTTGTTGGATTTTTTACGCCAATACGAGAACTAGCAGATTTGGTTATGACTTGGACTCTTGGTCCATGGGAAACTTTCTGGATATTCTTTTATGGATTGGCGACATACGGCAATGCGGGATTTTTGAGAGAACAAGTGTGTTTGCACATGTGTCCATATGCCAGGTTTCAAAGTGCTATGTTTGATAGAGACACCTTGATTGTATCTTATGACCCAGTTCGAGGAGAGCCCAGAGCTGCAGGTAAAAAACGCAGAGAAGAAATTGACAATGTCGGCGATTGTATCGAGTGTCAGGCATGTGTTCAAGTGTGCCCAACAGGAATTGATATTCGTGATGGATTACAATATGAATGTATCGCCTGTGCTGCTTGTATAGATGCCTGTGATGAGGTGATGATTAAAGTTGGGAAAGAACCTGGTTTAATCAAATACACCACTGAAAATGAAATGGAAGGTAAGAAGACACACATCATGCGTCCAAGAATAATGCTTTATATCGTCGCATTAAGTATTATGATTGGATTATTTGGTTATACTTTGTTGTCAAGAAAGAGTATTGCAGTTGATGTTTTAAGAGATAGAAATAGTTTCTTTCGAATGGTTGATGCTAAAACCATTGAAAATGTCTATAAAATAAAAATCATGAATAAAGGAAAGTCGGCACAAACTTATGAGATCTCTGCAACAGGATTCGGTGGCGATTCAAATGTAGAATTAAGAGTAGTTGTTGATGATAAATTTAAAAACAGAGAATTAGCAGCTGGCGAATTATTGAATCTACCTATAAAAATCAGAGCCAATAGATCAGATGTTAAAAGGCGAATTCAAAACATTGAATTACAAATAAAAGTAGTATCCCAAGAGGGATCACCGAATGGTGAAATGGTAACTGAAGAGAGTAAATATTTTGGACCAAAAAAATAAAAACAAAGACAAAAAACCCTGGTATAAATATCCCATGGTTTGGTTTGTCATAGCCCTTCCAATGACGGCAGTAGTTGCATCCATTGCGACATTAGTCATTGCTGCTAAGCATCCACCGAATGTGATTGAGCATAATGCATCATACAAAACCCAACAAGTTGAACAAAAAGATTAATCGATGAATAATCAATGTTTTCATTGTCATGAGGACATCCCAAAAGGAATCAACATTAAGGCTCAAATTGATGGCAATGCAGAACTTATGTGCTGCCACGGATGTAAAGCAGTCGCTGAATTTATTAATGAGCAAGGATATTGCGAGTTTTATGATTATCGGGGCGATTCTCAACCCACGACAAAATCCCAAATAGCAGAAAAAAAATGGATAGCCTATGATGAAGATGTCAATTTTTCTTCATTTGTTAAAAATATATCGGACAACAACTATACAGTAAACATTCGTCTTGAAGGAATTTATTGTAGTGCTTGTGGTTGGTTGATTGATAAGCATTTAAGAGGGTTAACAGGTATTAGAGACGTTAAGTTAAATACTATAACTAAATTGTTGAAAGTTGAATTCAATTTAGATGAAATAAAATTAAGTCAAATACTGACAGCTATAAATTTCTTAGGATATCAACCCGTACTAGACAATAGTGAAGATAGTCACAAACAAGAAATAACAGAAAGAAAAAATGCTCTAAAAAGATTGGTTGTCTCTGGTTTTGGCATGATGTTTATTATGACTATTTCGGTTCCTTTGTACGGAGCAGAATATGCCACTATGGATCCAAATATAAAACGCTTCTTCTTGCTCGTTAGCTTGCTGGTGGCAACAGGTGTCTATTTCTACTCAGGTAAAACATTTCTACAAAATGCCTATAGAGATTTAAAAAACAAACATCTTGGTATGGATGTACCTGTGGCTTTATCCATCACCTTGGCATACGTTGCTAGCACTTGGAACGTTTTATCAAAAAATGGGGAAGTAACCTATTTTGATTCTATGGTCATGTTTATATTTTTCTTATTAGCGGGTCGTTTTGTAGAAATGACAGTGCGACATCAAGGCATGAGCGCTAATGATGCCTTAGGAAATATGGTGCCTTCAAGCGTAACAATTATTAAAGATTCAAAAGAAAAAATAATACCCTATAATTTAGTTAGTAAAGGTGATATTCTTAAAGTCGTTTCAGGAGACATTATTGCTATTGATGGAGAAGTAATAAAAGGTACTGTTAAAATCGACGAATCCATGATTACCGGAGAGTCACAAGCCATAGCAAAGAATATTGAAGATAAAGTTATGGCTGGTAGTAGAGTTGAGTCAGGTTTTGCTGAAATAAAATCTACAGCAATAGGAAATGAAACAATTCTCGCAAGCCTAAGCCAATTGTTAGAAAATGCCCAATTACAAAAACCTAAAACTTTACAATTGGTAGATAAGGTTGCGAGTTGGTTTGTCGCTATTGTTTTATTATTGGCGGCGTTAACTGCCATTTATTATTCTCAAAACCAACCAGACAAAACGATGTTAACAGTATTGGCTGTGTTGGTCGCTACATGTCCATGTGCTTTGTCACTTGCTACACCAGCAGCTTTAACAGCAGCGAGTGTACGCTTAATGAAAAGCGGAATTTTGATTAATAATTTAGATGCTATCTCAAAAATTAATAAAATCAAACAATGGTTTTTTGACAAAACAGGTACTTTAACTGAACCCACCATGTCTTTAATAAAGACTCATGTGATTGGTGATATTTCGGAAGCACAAGTGATAAGTATTATG
>Ga0209345_10003066_pt1 | contig 17579 bp, 17 predicted proteins | sample Cruoilmetagenom7_FD_187294 | JGI IMG/M metagenome (GOLD analysis project Ga0209345, IMG submission 187294) | Oil polluted marine microbial communities from Coal Oil Point, Santa Barbara, California, USA - Sample 7 (SPAdes) (version 2) | ecosystem: Environmental > Aquatic > Marine > Oil seeps ...
ACCGCCATGTGCGAAAAGCTCTTGGCCAATACGGTGATCGAATCCTATTCGGTGGAGCTGGCCTGATGCACGCAGCGGTAGTTGTCTTTCCCGGGTCCAATTGCGACCGCGACCTTGCCGTGGCTTTTGAAGCTGCGGGCGCCGAGGTTTCCATGGTCTGGCACAAGGACAGCGAACTGCCGCAAGGCGTTGATATCGTAGGGATCCCCGGCGGGTTCTCCTATGGGGATTACCTGCGCTGCGGGGCGATTGCCGCGAATTCCCCAATCTGTCGCACTGTGGCGGCCCATGCAGAGCGCGGCGGCTATGTGCTGGGCATCTGCAACGGCTTTCAGGTGCTGACGGAAACCGGCCTGCTGCCCGGCGCGCTGCTGCGCAATGCCGGACTGAAGTACATCTGCAAGACCGTGGGTCTTACGGTTGAGACCACGGCGAGCGATTACACCAATGGCTACGACGCCGGTCAGGTGATCAACATTCCGATCGCGCACCATGATGGCAATTACTTTGCCGATGATGAGACCATCGCGAAATTGCGCGGCGAAGATCGTGTGGCTTTCAGCTATGCAGAGAACCCGAATGGCGCACGCGATGATATCGCGGGCATTCTATCGGAAAACCGGCGCGTGCTGGGCATGATGCCGCACCCTGAGCGGGCAGCCGAAGCGGCCCATGGCAACACCGACGGGGCGGCGCTCTTTCGCGCATTGACCGGCGCGCTGCAGACTGCCTGACTTGAGTGCATCGCGCGTAGGGCGTAGGTTGTCGTGATGAGCGATGCATCCCGTCCCGAACGCAGCAGTATGGCCGTATCTTGGCGGGTACGGTTTGCGATTGCGTTGCTGATGATCTTGGCAGTGGTGACGATTTCGATCACCAACAAACTGCTGACTGACCGTTTTACCGAAAGCACCCGCAACCGCGCAGAATTGCGGATCGCGCTCTACAGCGGCAACCTGCTCGCGGAGCTCCGGCAAAACGCCATCGTGCCACAGCTTCTGGCGCGGGATCCCACGTTGATCGGTGCGCTGCAGTCAGCGGATTATTCGCTGTCGACGCAGCGGCTTATCTCCTTCGTGGAGGAGATCGGCGCGGCGTCATTGATGCTTTATGACATCGACGGGCGCACGGTGGCTGCGACGGACCGTAATCGCCTCGGCTCAGCACATAAATCCGAGCCATATTTTGTCGATGCCATCCGCTCCAACGCCACGATTTTCTCGACCATCCAGCGCGAGCAGGGGGGCTACCGTTTCCTCTATTCACGGCGGATGCAATCAGGGGGAGAGACGCTTGGTGTGATTGCCGTCGAGGTCGATCTGCAAAAGTTCGAGCGGGCATGGGCCGGGATTTCTGACGCGGTCATTGTTATGGACAGCACTGGCGAGATTATCCTTGCCACGGAACCCCGCTGGCGGGGTCTGACAGAGCCTGAAGCGCTGGCCAATCACACGCCGCAAAGCGCAATTGAACGCGCCATTCAGGCCACGACGGATTGGACGGCACTGCCGCCCGATGCCTATTTGCAGGGCGAAGCGGTGATGCGCCTTGAGAACCGGATACCGTTCCGGGGCTGGCGGATGAGCAGCTACACCACCTATGCCTCGGTTCGGGAAAAAGTGAACGGCGTGTTGGCGTTAGAGGTGATGGGCTTTGCAATCCTCCTTGCCTTGGCGTTCTACTTCCTCAGCCGTCGCACTGCCGGGCGGCTTGCCATTTTCCAACGGGAATCGGCCAAACTGCGCGCGCTGAACCTTGCACTGCAACGTGAGATTGCCGAGCGTAAGCGCGTGCAACAGACCCTCGCTGTGGCCGAGCAGACGCTTGAGCAATCGTCAAAACTGGCCGCCTTGGGCGAAATGTCCGCCGCCGTGAGCCATGAGTTGAACCAACCACTTGCGGCGATGAAAACCTATCTGGCGGGCGCGCGGCTGTTGTTAAAGCGAAACCGGCAGGACGAGGCGCTCTCGTCTTTTGGTCGCATCGACGACCTGATTGAACGTATGGGCGCGATCACACGACAGCTTAAATCCTATGCCCGTAAGGGGCAGGAGGCGTTCTCTCCGGTCGATATGGGGGCGGCGCTGGCGTCTTCGCTGTCGATGATGGAGCCGCAGTTGCGCCAGCGGCAGGTTCAGATCAGTCGAATTCTACCGGATAACCCTGTTTTGGTGATGGGGGACCGTATGCGGATCGAACAAGTTATGGTAAACTTGCTAAGAAACGCATTGGACGCGACTAAATCGGAACGAAACCCGCAGGTAGACATTATACTATCAGCGGGGGAGACGGCGACATTGACCGTGCGCGACAATGGTCCGGGTATTGAGGATTTAGACGCGCTGTTCGAACCTTTCTACACGACCAAACAGCCCGGCGATGGTGTGGGGCTGGGTCTTGCCATTTCATCGGGGATCGTAAACGACCTTGGTGGACGGCTCATGGCGCGCAACGGACAGAACGGTGGCGCTGTTTTTGAAATGCAACTGCCTATATTGGCAGATGAAACGAAGATTGAAGCGGCGGAGTAAACGCATGGCTCAGGCAATGAAAATCGCGATTGTAGATGATGAACAGGACATGCGGCAGTCGATCAGCCAGTGGCTGGCTCTGTCAGGCTATGACACTGAAACATTTGGCAGCGCCGAAGATGCGCTGAAAACGTTGGGGCCGGATTATCCGGGCATCGTCATTTCTGACATTAAGATGCCGGGTATGGACGGGATGCAATTCCTGAAAAAACTGATGGGCAGCGACTCGGCCTTGCCGGTCATCATGATCACCGGCCATGGCGATGTGCCGATGGCAGTTGAAGCGATGCGCGTCGGCGCGTTCGACTTTCTTGAAAAGCCCTTTAACCCCGATCGGATGAGCGAGCTGGCTAAGAAAGCCACCAATGCGCGCCGTTTGGTGATGGACAACCGTGCTCTGCGGCGTGAACTGTCCGACGGCGGCCAGCTGATGAAAAAGCTGATCGGGCAGTCGCCAGTGATGGAACGGCTGCGCGAAGACATTCTTGATCTGGGGCAGGCCGATGGTCACGTGCTGATCGACGGTGAGACCGGGACCGGTAAGACACTTGTGGCCCATGCGCTCCACGCAGTCGGCAGCCGCGCAGGTAAGAAATTTGTCCTCGTATCCTGCGGTGCCTTGGAAGAAGACGCGCTGGCGAAACGGCTTTTTGGCCCGATGCAGCCTGAGGATGCACAGCTGCCCGCGATCGAAGAAGCGCGCGGTGGGACGCTGGTATTGGAAGACATCGAAGCGCTCTCTGAAAGCCTGCAGGCGCGTTTGCTTAGCGCTATCAACGAGCAGGGCACACCAGCCGAGACGCGAATCGTTGCGATTTCAAACCTGCAAGAGGCGGGCCGCACATCTGAGGACGCGCTACGTTCTGACCTCTTCTACCGTCTGGCGGCGCTGCGCATTACCGTACCACCGCTGCGCCAGCGCGGCGAAGACATCCTGACGCTTTTCACCCGCCTGAGCGATCAGTTCGCGGATGAATACGGGTGCGACGCACCGCAGGTCTCGGCCCAAGAGGCCGCGCAACTGTTGCAAGCGCCGTGGCCCGGCAATGTGCGCCAGCTGATTAACGTGGCCGAACGCGCGGTGCTGCAATCGCGCCGTGGGTCGGGCACCATTGCGTCGCTGTTGATGAGCGACCATGACGAGATGCAGCCGGTGATGACCACCGAAGGTAAGCCGTTGAAAGAATACGTCGAAGCCTTTGAGCGCATGTTGATCGACAACACTATGCGCCGCCATAAAGGCTCAATCGCCAGCGTTATGGATGAGCTTTGCCTGCCGCGCCGGACCTTGAACGAGAAGATGGCCAAATATGGGTTGCAGCGGTCAGACTACCTCTGACCGCGCCGGTGATCTTTGAGAGCAGCGCAGCTTAACCGCTGCGCTGCTCTGCGATCTCGATTGCTTTGCCGTTCTGATCGGTGATGCAGGACCAGCTTGCCGCCCCGGGCACATTCACCACATAGCGGTATAGTTCGACGATTGGCCGGCTGGTGTTGATCGCGACGCTAGATGCACCGGTCTGTTGGCCCACCGCTGCCACACAGCTTTTTTGCCCCCGCAGGTCTGCCAATGCAGCTGGATCGTCGGCCACGGCGATCTCGTCGCAGGCGGCAAGGCCAAAAAAGGTGAGACACAGCGCCGGGCGCAGAAATTTTTGCATAGGATGCGGTCCTTCAAGGCTTGGGGGCCGCGCGGCGCGGCAAGGCATATCTATTGCGTCACCCCGGCATCAGCCTTGGCGACGGTCTGAATGTTTCCAAGCGCATCCAGCTTGTCAACCGAGCCAAGTTAAACCGCATTTGACTGTTGCTCATTCGATTGACCATTGTGTTTCACCCCCTAAAGCCCTTAACTAGCCGGATAAGTCCCGTAACGCCCGACTGGCGTATGACGACTTTTGACAGTTTCGCTGCTGCGTCACTCCGACACCGGAGGGCAGGCAGACCGATTGGGCCGGAAACGGCCGAAGAACCGCTGATATTCGCAAGGGCTAGCCCGACCGAAGCACAGCTAAATTAATGGATGCAAGCGGCGCGACAAGCCCTTGCGTCGGAGAAGAACCGCGATGACGCGCGCAGTTGCTCAGAGCAGACAGACCGGGGCCAGCACTGGCCTCGCTGTTGTTGCCGCGTCCTCCATCGCCCTGACAAGTCACACCTCCCAGCCCGATGCCCCACCAGGGGCCTTCCGCGCGCGGGTGCTGTGCATAATGGATCTATGTCTAAGAAAATGCTTATCGATGCCACCCACGCCGAGGAAACTCGCGTTGTGGTCGTGGATGGAAACAAGGTCGAGGAATTCGATTTTGAATCAGAAAACAAACGCCAGCTTGCCGGCAATATCTATCTAGCCAAGGTTACGCGCGTTGAGCCGTCCCTTCAGGCGGCCTTTGTGGATTATGGCGGCAACCGCCATGGCTTCCTCGCATTCTCGGAAATTCACCCCGATTATTACCAGATTCCCGTGGCCGACCGACAGGCGCTGCTGGAAGAAGAGCGCGCTTATGCTGAGGCACAAGCCGCCAAGGATGAGGATGACGAAAAGCCCAAACGCACCCGCTCTCGTTCGCGTGGCCGGTCCAAAAGCCAAGCTGCTGAGACCATCAGTGATGATGCAGTAGCCACGTCCGAGGTTTCCGACGACAGCAGCGACCAAATCGCCGGCATGGAAACGGTTGACCTGGACAGCGAAGAGGGCAGTTCGCCCATGGAGCGGGTCGCTGAGACGCCTGTGGAAGAGCCAGAAGGCAACGGCGATGATGGTGACGCGTTCGAAGCGCCCGACGCCACAGATAATAACGCCAACGAGGCGATCGGCAGCGATGCCACGGCCAAGGACGATTCCATCGAATCCGTCGCCGATGAAGACGACAGCGAAGACATTCGCCCCGTGCGCAAGCCGCGCCCGCGTCGGTACAAAATCCAAGAAGTGATCAAGGTGCGCCAGATCCTTCTGGTACAGGTCGTCAAAGAAGAGCGTGGCAACAAAGGTGCCGCACTTACGACTTACCTCAGCTTGGCTGGCCGCTACTGTGTCTTGATGCCCAACACCGCACGTGGTGGTGGCATCAGCCGCAAGATCACCAATGCCGTCGACCGCAAGAAGCTGAAGGAAATCGCGACCGAAATCGAAGTGCCGAAAGGCGCAGGCCTGATCGTGCGCACCGCCGGTGCCAAACGCACCAAGGCCGAGATCAAGCGCGATTACGAATACCTCCAGCGCCTCTGGGAGCAGATCCGCGAGCTGACGCTGAAGTCGATCGCGCCTGCGAAAATCTACGAAGAAGGCGACCTGATCAAACGCTCGATCCGCGACCTCTATAACCGCGAGATTGACGAGATTCATGTCGAAGGCGAACGCGGCTACCGCATCGCCAAGGACTTCATGAAGATGATCATGCCGTCCCACGCCAAAAACGTAAAACTCTATAACGAGAGCCTGCCGCTGTTCGCGCGCTATCAGGTGGAAAGCTACCTGTCGGGCATGTTCAACCCCACGGTGCAACTGCCCTCGGGCGGCTACATTGTGATCGGCGTGACCGAAGCGTTGGTTGCCATCGACGTCAACTCTGGCCGGGCGACCAAAGAAGGCTCGATCGAGCAGACCGCGACCAAGACCAACCTTGAGGCCGCCGCCGAGGTGGCGCGCCAGTTGCGTCTGCGTGACCTTGCCGGGCTGATCGTCATCGACTTCATCGACATGGACGAGCGGAAAAACAACGCCGCCGTCGAAAAGATGATGAAAGACAAGCTCAAGACCGACCGCGCGCGCATTCAGGTAGGCCGCATCTCGGGCTTTGGTCTGATGGAAATGTCGCGCCAGCGTCTGCGTCCTGGTATGATCGAGGCGACCACTCAGCCTTGTCACGCCTGCCACGGCACCGGTCTGGTGCGCTCGGACGATAACCTCGCGCTGTCGATCATCCGCCAGATCGAAGAAGAGGGCACCCGCCGCCGTTCGCGCGAAGTGCTGGTGCGTGCGCCCGTGGGCATCGCCAACTTCTTGATGAACCAAAAGCGTGAACATATCGCCCATATCGAAATGCGCTATGGTATGTCTGTGCGGATCGAAGGCGACCCATCTTTGGTCAGCCCCGACTTCCACATCGAGAAGTTCAAAACTGCTACCCGCACCGTGCCGCCTGTGTCGGATCACGTCGTGTCGGTCGACACTTCCTTGATGGATCAGATCGACGAAGACGAGAGCGCCGCGGAGGCTGAAGCCGAAGAGGCACCTGCCGCTCAGGACGCCAGCCAGTCCGAAGACGGGAATGGTAACGGCAACGCAAATGGCAATGGCAATGGTGAAGAGGGCGATGGCGAGGGTAAATCCAAGCGCCGCCGCCGTCGTCGTCGCAGCCGGGGTGGCCGTGGCCGCAATGGCAATGGTGAGCAGCAAAATGGTGCCGAGGACCAGAACGACGGTCAGCAGCAGGACGCCGCACAATCCGATGACGCGGACAAGAGCCAGCCGGTAGAGGCAGAGACGCCCCAAGCCGAAGGTGAAACCGCGCCTGCCGCCGAAGAAAAGCCTAAGCCCAAGGGCCGTAGCCGGTCGCGCAAGCCCAAGGCCGAAATCGCACCAGAGGCCGAACCGGCCCCCGAAGCGCTTGCTGCCGCCGAGGGCGAAACGCCCAAGGTTGCCGCTGAAGCTGAGGCGGAAGAGACGCCCAAACCCAAGGCACGACGGAGCCGTGGCAGCCGGGCCAAAAAACCAGCCGCCGATGCACCGGCAGAGGGCAGTGTGACAGTCGATCCGGTGACCACCGAAGACGCTGCCGAACCCGCACCAAAGCCCAAGCGCCGCAGCCGCGCCAAGGCGAAACCGGTAGAGCCGGTCGCCGAAGCAACGCCCGACGAAGCAGCAACGCCTGACGCAATGGCCGACGTGCTGCCGACCGAAGCACCGATTGCAGAGCCGGAAATGGCCGCGCCGATCGCGCATGAGCCAAAGCCAGAGCCCACACCCGAGCCCGCTGCCGAGGCACCTGTTGCAGAGACCGCACCTGAACCCGCAGCCGAAGCACCTGCGGCAGAGGCCGCACCTGTGCCCGCAGCCGAACAGGTGCAGGAACAGCCCGCTGAGAAGCCCAAGCCCAAACGTCGCGGCTGGTGGTCGCTGGGCAGCTAAATCACAGCGCAGAAAATAGAAACGGCGGGCCCTCAAGCCCGCCGTTTTTGATTCTCGCCCGGATAAATTTCAGGGATAAGTCGCCCCGCGCTGTGCGCCTAGCCGCCTTTGGTGATGATATAGAGTTCAGCCTTACCCTCGGTCCGGGTTTCGGTCAGCGCATGCCCGGCCTCGGCACAGAAGTGCGGCACGTCAATCACGGCGGCAGGATCATCGGCAAGCATGTGCAGCTGATCGCCCAGTCCCAAAGCGACCAGTCGTTTGCGTGCTTTTAACACAGGCAGGGGGCACAAAAGCCCCGTGGCATCTAGTTTTTCGATTTTCATAAGCTCAGTTAATCCAAGAGTTTCTCAAGGTCCACGATCTTGTGACAATATGACAGGTGACGCCGGGCCTCAGGCGGTCTAGGACTTGGGCATGTTTGATATCAGCCTCCTCGACGCTGGGCTCTTGCCCGCCATGACAATCGCCCTGATCGCCGGGATTTTCAGTTTTCTGTCGCCCTGCGTTCTGCCCATCGTGCCGCCCTATCTGGCCTATATGGGCGGCGTGTCGATTAACGACATGTCCAGCCACGGCACCGCGAGGCGGCGCGCGGTCGTGGCGGCGTTGTTCTTTGTGCTGGGGTTGAGCACGGTCTTCATCCTTTTGGGCTTTACCGCCTCGGCTTTCGGGATGTTCTTTCTGCAGAATCAGGCGCTCTTCGCCAAAATCTCTGGCGTGGTGATTATCGTCTTTGGCCTGCATTTTGTGGGTCTGTTCCGCATTCCGTTCCTTGATCAAGAGGCACGTTTGGACGCAGGTGATAAAGGGGGATCAAGTTTCGGTGCCTATGTTCTGGGGCTGGCGTTCGCCTTTGGCTGGACGCCTTGCATCGGCCCGCAGCTCGGCGCGATCCTGTCGCTGGCGGCAAGTGAGGCCTCAGTCTCGCGCGGGACGCTATTGTTGGGCGTCTATGCGGCAGGTCTTGGTATTCCCTTCCTATTGGCCGCAATGTTCATCACCCGCGCGATGACACTAATGAACCGGATCAAACCCCATATGAAGCTGATCGAACGCATCATGGGCGGGCTTTTGGTGCTGGTCGGTCTGGCGCTGCTGACCGGGGCGTTCACGACCTTCTCCTTCTGGCTGCTTGAGACGTTTCCGATCCTCGCCACCGTGGGATAAAGCCTTATTCTTGCCCCGAATTACGGCTAGACTGTGCCGGATAAGGGGTTGGGCATGAGCGCTGGAAATAAAGGGCAGGTCAAGACGCGTCGGGTGTTCTACATCCCCGGCTATGATCCGATTCACCCGCGCCGCTACCGCGAGCTGTACCGCAAGGAAGGCGCGGCGCAGGCGAAGATTTCTGGCTATGAGATCGGTTTGAAACCCAAGGTGGGCAAGGGGAACTACGGCTGGCGCGTCGATTCTCAGATTGACGGCCGTCAGGTCACCTCACAGGTTGAAGTGTTGGTCTGGTCCGACATCGTGCGCGAAAGCATGAGCAATTCGATCCCCGCGACCTATTGGCAATTGCTGCGTACCGCTTGGGTCTACATCGGCTCGGGCGCGCTTTGGCGGCTGATGCGCCTGCGCAAGGGACCGGTGATTGCGGCGCTCTATCCGGTGGGGATGTTGATTTTCCAAGCCCTGTTGGCCGTTGCACTTGGCCTGCTGACCTATCGCGCCCTCGGAGTGTTGACTGACCAATGGGCGGCGCGGCTGGCTTTTTCGGGGATGGGCGTAGGGCTGGGGATCGCGCTGCTGCGCTGGTTCAAGAAGAAAGACGGCAAGTTTTTCGCCTATTACCTCATGCATGACTACGCCTATTCCGCCGCCACCCGGGGCGCGAACCCGCCGGAGTTGGAGGCCCGCATGGAGCAGTTTGGCCACGACATCGCCGCCGCCTTGGCCGAGGACGTTGACGAGGTGCTGGTCGTTGGCCATTCCTCCGGCGCCCATCTGGGGGTTTCGGTACTGGCCGACCTGATCCGCGCGGGCAGGGTGCCCGAACACGGTCCGGCATTGGGGTTCCTCTCGCTCGGACAGGTGGTGCCAATGGTCTCTTTCCTGCCCCGCGCCGACCGGTTGCGCGCCGACCTGCGCTATCTCTCAACCCGCGATGAACTTGCGTGGGTCGATGTCACCGCGCCCGGCGATGGCTGCGCTTTTGCGCTTTGCGATCCGGTGTCGGTGTCGGGCGTGGCTCCCGACGGCAAACGCTGGCCGCTGGTCTTTTCTGCCGCCTTCACCCAAACGCTCAGCCCCGCGCGCTGGAAGGCGTTGCGCTGGCGGTTCTTCCGGCTGCATTTCCAGTATCTCTGCGCCTTTGATCGCCCGCGTGACTATGACTATTTTCAGATCACCGCCGGGCCGCAGACCTTGGCGGCGCGCTACGCGGACCGCCCGGCCTCCAAATCTCGCATTGACCACGCGGTCAGCAAATACACCTCTGTCGCCGCATGAACCTGCCCCCCAAGCCCCCCGCGCGCCCCGATCGCGTGTCGCTCTGGCGCTATGCCAAGCTGTTTCGCGAGGACATCCTCTCAGCCCAGCCCGCGCGGCTTTATCGGGCATGGATGGCGGAGTTCAAGACGCCGTTTTTCCGCAGCTATTTGATGAACCAGCCTGAACTGGTGAAAACGGTTCTGAAAGATCGGCCTGATGATTTTCCGAAATCCGACCGGATCGGCGAAGGGCTGCGCCCGCTCTTGGGCAACTCCGTCTTCCTGACCAATGGCGAGACATGGAAACGCCAGCGCCGCATCATCGATCCGGCGTTTGAAGGGGGGCGCCTGCGCGAAACCTTTCCCGCCATGTGGGACGCGGCAGAGGCCGCGGCTAAGCGGCTTGAGGGACAAGCGGGGCAGGTGGTCGAGATCGAGGCTGAGACCAGCCACGCCGCCGCCGATGTGATCTTTCGCACACTGTTTTCACTGCCCATCGAGCACGAGGTCGCCCGCGCGGTCTTTGACGAGTTTCGCAACTATCAACGCAGCCAGCCGATCCTGAACCTCGGTGCGCTTTTGCCGCTGCCACGTTGGATGCCGCGCCTGTTTCGCAAGGACACCCGGGCCAGCGCCGCCCGGATCAGGGCGCTGATCACTGACCTGACCCGAGAACGGATGGCGCAGATCAAGGCAGGCTCCGCGCCCGACGATCTTGCCACCAAGATCATGACCCAGGCTGACCCCGAAACTGGCGAGAGGTTTGACACCGAGGAAATGGTCGATCAGGTCGCGATTTTCTTCCTCGCGGGCCATGAAACGAGTGCCTCCGCATTGGCATGGGCGCTTTATCTGATGGCCACGCATCCCGAATGGCAAGAGCGGCTGGCCGAGGAAGCGCAGGCGCTTGAGACTTGCGATTTCGCGGTGATGTCCAAGCTCAAGCTCAGCCGGGATGTTTTTCGCGAGACGCTGCGCCTTTATCCGCCCGTGCCGATGATGGTGCGCGAAAACAGCTGTCCTGAACGCTTTCGGGATCGGGATGTGAAGAAGGGCGCGCAACTGGTGCTCAGCCCGTGGCACCTGCACCGTCACGAACGGCTCTGGGACAATCCCGACGGGTTCGACCCGACCCGCTGGCAGACCGAGAACGGCAAACAGTGCCAGCGCGAGGCCTTCATCCCATTCTCTGCCGGGCCGCGGGTCTGTACAGGCGCGGGATTCGCGATGGTCGAAGGGCCGTTGATCCTGTCGCGTATCCTGCGCGACTTCCGGGTCACGGCGCAGCCCAACCGGGTGCCCGTGCCGGTCGCGCATTTGACCGTCCGTTCAAATAAGGGCATTTGGTTAGCGCTATCAAGACGCTAGCTTCTATCATCGGCTTTGCGTTTCAATTAGAAACGCTGCGAACGGAATCAACAATAGGACGTGGGTGACATGGGCTACGACAAGGCGCAACTTGAGCAAATGAACAGCGGCAAGGGCTTCATCGCGGCGCTCGATCAATCGGGTGGCTCCACCCCCAAGGCGCTGAGCCTCTATGGCGTGGAACCGTCGGATTACAACGGCGACGCCGAGATGTTCAAAGCCGTCCACGACATGCGCGCACGGATCATTCTTGCCGAGGATTTCACCTCTGACAAAGTGATTGGTGCGATCCTTTTCGAGCGCACGATGGATGACACGATCAACGGCAAGCCGGTCGCGCAACTGCTCTGGGAGGACCGGGGTGTGGTGCCGTTTCTGAAGATCGACAAGGGTTTGGAAGAAACAAACAACGGCGTGCAGATGATGAAGCCAATCATGGAGATCGACGATCTGCTGGCCCGCGCGGTGAAACACGGCATCTTTGGCACCAAAGAGCGGTCGGTGATTCACAAGGCCAATGAGAACGGCATCGCGGCCGTGGTGGCGCAGCAGTTTGAGCTGGCCAAACAGGTCTGTGCGGCGGGTCTGGTGCCGATCATTGAGCCTGAGGTGGACATCAACTCCGACAGCAAAGCAGAGGCCGAAGAGATCCTGCGTGGCGAGATCGAAAAGCGCCTGAACGCACTGCCTGAAGGTGAGATGGTGATGCTGAAGCTGACGATCCCTGAAAAGGCCGGTCTCTATGACGGTCTGGCGGGTCACGCCAACGTTCTGCGCGTCGTGGCGCTGTCGGGTGGGTATTCCACGGCTGAAGCCTGCGAACGGCTGGGCAAGAACCGGACGATGATCGCCAGCTTCTCCCGCGCCTTGACCGAAGGGCTGAACGTCAAGATGACGGATGCGGAGTTCAATGAGGCGCTCGGCCAGAACATCGAGAAGATCTACCAAGCGTCGATCTGCTAAGCGGAATTTTTTGAAAATTCCGGGACCGTTTTCTCTAAAAGAAAACGGCTAAACGATCCGCCGGATGGGTTCTCTATTGCAAAATATGATGACCTGTCCGGCGTTTTCCACAGCTTGAAAACCCCGACGTTTCAACTCGCGTTCGAATGCGCGGCGTCCGACGAATTTCTCAATATCTCGCACTTTACGTCGAATGACCTGACCGCGGATCGCCGCCTTTGAGGCAAACATATCATCCAGCCAAGCGGTGGGCGAGAGAGGGGATGCGAGGGCCATGGTCCAACGCTATTCCGCCTTTGGTAAACGTTCCTTTAACGCTCGCAGCACGAATAAACGGATCGCACCAGCAAGCCCGATATCCAGCCCCCGCGCCGCGTCAATCTCGGTCACCAGTGCGTTGATTGGCATGCCGCGCGCGGCAGCAATGGCGCGGAACTCATCCCAAAATTCATCTTCGAGAGAGATAGATGTCCGGTGACCCCGAAGGGTCACCGAATGTTTGCGAGGCCGCGCGTTCATGTCTCGCGCTTATGCGCTTCCAGATTGCGGGCGATCTTTTCGGCGCGCGCCTTCAGCGCTTCTTTCTGCGCTTTGGTCTGGCCAAAACCCACGGCGTTTTCATTCGCGCGGGCTTTGCGGGACGAACGGTCCCGCTCTTTCTTCACCTTGTTCAGGTTGATGGGCGCACTCATTTTGGTCCGATCATATTTTCGGGCCGCACGACCCGTTCAAAGGTTTCAGCATCCACGAAGCCCAGTGCGATGGCTTCTTCTTTCAGTGTGGTGCCGTTCTTATGCGCGGTCTTGGCGACCTTGGTGGCATTGTCATAGCCGATTTCGGGCGCCAGTGCCGTTACTAGCATCAGCGACTCGCGCATCAGCTTTTCGATCCGGTCCGCGTCGGCCTTGAGGTCAACCATAAGATTGTCGGTAAAGGCCGAGGCCGCGTCACCCAAAAGTTGCATGGATTGCAACACGTTATAGGCCATCATTGGCTTATAAACGTTGAGCTCAAAATGCCCCTGAGAGCCGGCGAAACCGACGGCCGCGTCATTGCCCATTACTTGAATGCAGACCTGTGTCAGCGCTTCGCACTGGGTTGGGTTCACCTTGCCCGGCATGATGGACGAGCCGGGCTCGTTCTCAGGCAGGATCAGCTCGCCCAAACCGCAGCGCGGACCGGAGCCGAGCAGGCGGATGTCATTGGCGATCTTGAACAGTGAGGCCGAAACGGTTTTCAGCGCGCCAGAGATTTCCACCATCGCGTCATGCGCGGCCAGCGCTTCGAATTTGTTCGGCGCAGTGACGAACGGCAGGCCGGTAATCTCGGCCATGTTATGCGCCACGGTCTCGGCCCAACCCTTTTTGGTGTTTAGCCCGGTGCCGACAGCGGTGCCGCCTTGGGCCAACTCATAAATGCGACCCAGAGCGTCGCGCACACGGGCGATGCTCATGGCGACCTGATGGGTGTAGCCTGAAAATTCTTGGCTGAGTGTCAGCGGCGTCGCGTCCTGCGTGTGGGTGCGGCCGATCTTGATGATGCCGTCGAATTCTTCGACTTTCTTTTGCAGCGCGCCGTGCAGCTTCTCCAGCCCCGGCAGCAGCACATCCCGCGCGGTCATCGCAGTGGCGATATGCATGGCGGTGGGGAAAGTGTCGTTCGACGACTGGCCCATGTTGCAATGATCATTGGGGTGCACCGGGTCTTTGGAGCCGATGGTGCCGCCCATAAGCTCAATCGCGCGGTTGGCGATGACCTCATTAGCGTTCATGTTGGACTGCGTGCCCGAGCCAGTCTGCCAGACCACCAGCGGGAAGTTATCGTCGAACTTGCCTTCAAAGACTTCGCCAGCGGCTTGAATGATTGCTTTACCACGCTCTTCGTCCAGCGAACCTTGAGCCACATTCGCTTGCGCACAGGCTTTCTTGATCACGCCAAGCGCGCGGACAATGGCGATCGGCTGCTTTTCCCACCCAATCGGGAAGTTGATGATCGAGCGCTGTGTCTGCGCGCCCCAATATTTATCGGAGGGAACTTCGAGCGGACCAAAGCTGTCGGTTTCGGTGCGGGTATCGGCCATTATGCGGCTCCTGCTGTGACTTCTCGTTGTCCAGCGGTTTACCTGCGCGATGCGGCCTGCGCAATGCAGGGATGGCGCTAACGGAGCTGTTGCCCTTACTTTCGGAACGAATCCAGCGAGACGATCTCGGCGTCTTTGGACGGCTCTTCCGCGACTTCCAACTCGTCCTCGTCAGTCTGATCAAGAGTGTTCTCTTCGCTGTCGTCGTCTTCCTCTTCGCTTTCCTGCTGCTCAAACCGCAGGCCGAACTCAACCGATGGGTCCACGAATGTGCGGATCGCGTCGTAAGGAATATAAAGCGGCTCTGGCGCGTCGCCAAAGTTCAGCGTGATCGCAAAGCCGTCAGGCGTGACGTCCAGCCCGTCGTACCAATGCTGCATGACCACAGTCATTTCGCCCGGATAGCGATCTGACAGCCAATCGGCCAGTTCCGCGTCAGGATGCGATGTATCGAAGGTGATAAAGAAGTGGTGATTCCCCGGCAGGCCATTGTCAGAAATATCCTGCAAAACCTTGCGGATCAGACCCCGCATGGCTTCGTGCATTAGGTTGCCGTAATCAATGCTGCGGCTCATTCTTCTCTCCGGTACGGGCGATGGGCAGGGCTAAGCATACCCCATTCACGGGCGAGTGAAAGGGGGCGCGGCGCTAAATCACGCTCAATAGCAAGGCGAGGGCGGTGAGCAGGACCATGGAGGTCACAAAACCGCGCTTAAGCCCTAGCATCAATATACCGGCCACGAGGGTCAGCGCCGCGGCCGTGAGGTTGAAGCTCTCCCAAACCGGGGTGGGCAGGGCAAGGAAGGTCGCCGAGGCGACCCGGTCAAACAGCACATGCAACGCAAACCAAACTGACAGGTTGGCAATCACACCAACGACGGCTGCGGTAATCGCTTGCAACGCACCCGCAATACGCGGCTGCGCCGAAAGCGCTTCGAGGTAAGGTCCGGCAAGGAAAATCCACAAGAAGCAGGGCGTAAATGTTACCCAAAGCGCCAGCATCCCGGCGGAAAGCGCGCCCCAAGGCCCGCTCTGCGCGAAACCTGCCAGCATGCCCACAAACTGTGTCACTAGGATCAGCGGCCCGGGCGTGGTCTCTGCCAGCCCGAGCGCATCGATCATCTGATCCGTGTCAATCCAGCCGAAATCCTGCACCACTGTCTGCGTCATATAGGCCAACACGGCATAGGCACCGCCAAAAGTGACCACCGCGAGTTTTGAGAAGAACAGCCCCAGTTGCAGCAGAAATTCATTTCCCGTAAGCGCCAACATAACAAGCGGTGCCGCCCAGAGTGCGCCCCAAACGAGCAAAGTACGCAGACTGCGCGCAGGGGCTAAATGCACGCTTTCCGGCGCAACCGCAGGGTCACCCGCGATCATGCCGATAACGCCGGCGACAAGGATGATAAGAGGGAACGGAAGCCCCAATACGAAGAGCGCGATGAATGACCCTAGGGCCAGCGCCCAGCCCAGTTGTCCGCGAAGCGCTTTTGAAGAAACCTTCAGAAGCGCCTGAAAGACCACGATAATCACTGCCGCTTTAATCCCTAAGAACGCACTTTGCACCAAGGGCAGTTGGCCATACCACGCATAGAGCAGCGCCAGTACCGCAATGAAGAGCGCCCCCGGGACTACAAAAAGCAACCCGCCCAGAAGCCCGCCTGCCACCCCGCGCAGACGCCATCCCGCGTAAGTCGCGAGTTGCATCGCTTCGGGGCCGGGCAGGAGCATGCACAAGGACAGAGCACGCAGGAATGTCTGTTCGCTGAGCCACGGCCGGTCCTCAACCAGCTCGCGATGCATGACGGCAATCTGCGCGGCGGGCCCGCCAAAAGACATCAAGCCGATCCGGCCAAACACGCGGGTCATTTCGGGCCATGTTGGCGGGATCATTGCGCGCGTCATACCGGCCAATCATGGGTTTCGCCTGCACCATCTCGCGCCCAGCGGTATAGCGCGTCGTAAAGCACCATGCCCGCCTCAAGCTGCGCCAGATCATCGCGGTATTGACGAGATAGCCCCACTGAGATCGCCAGCAGACCAGCGGCCTCGGGGGCGAGGTCATGGCGGTTGGTATCTGCCCCGCGTACGACGGTGGCAAGTCGCACAAGCGCCTGCGTTTGCAGATTAAATTCAGTCAGCATTGTGTCGAAGGTACAGAGTTCGCCCCGGTGCGACCAGTGTACATCTTCAATGTCGAAAGGCGTGGCGTCGAACTTTTCGGCGACGGCCAAGACCTGATCCGGCGCGACAAAAAGGAACCGCGCGCCCGGGTCCACGAAACGTCGGATCAGCCAAGGGCAGGCGATGCGGTCGATCTTTGGCCGATGGCGGGTAACCCAGAGCGTCGCGCCGTCTTGTAGCGGCGGCAGCGCGTCAAACGGGATGCGGGGCGCCGCTGGCAAATCCCGCCAGCCGTACATGCCGCCAGACAGAAACTGCGCGTTGATACCATCTGCGCGCAGCCGCGCAGCGAGCCCTTGGCTCAGCTTTAGGCCGCGCTGGCAAACAACGACGCAGGAACGTCCTGCAAGCCTTTGTTTTAAATAAATTATATCGCTATGGGGATGACGAAATGAACCAGGGATGAGATAGGGATCTTCAGCAAAGTCGGGTTCAATGCAACTATCCACGATAACCGGTGCATCCGGCGTGCCGATCAGACGCAGAAGCTGGGCGGGGGTGATTTCACTTGGGGCGGGCATAGGGCATCCTTTGTTTTCGTAACAGGATGCGATCCTCGGGCCTTAGCCTCACGGGGCAATCGCGGACCCCATGTATCTGGGATAAACCGCAAAAACGCCTTGGTCAATGCTCAAGCGAAAAGCGTGCAAGATGGGGAGTAAGTGCAGGTTTCTGTTGCCAGGTACCTGCGAACCCCGCCTTAAGCTGCAAAGCCTAAGGACTTAGATTTCAGTCGCTGAAACCGCTTACGCGGCCATCGCAACTGGAGCACGATTGTCATTTGCAATTGTACATTTTGTACCGATAACGGTGGTAACTCACCGAAACAAAGCAACCCCTTTAGACGTTCGTCGATCCTATTTCGGCCCCATGATCCCCAAATGAAGGAT
>Ga0209345_10003068_pt1 | contig 17569 bp, 10 predicted proteins | sample Cruoilmetagenom7_FD_187294 | JGI IMG/M metagenome (GOLD analysis project Ga0209345, IMG submission 187294) | Oil polluted marine microbial communities from Coal Oil Point, Santa Barbara, California, USA - Sample 7 (SPAdes) (version 2) | ecosystem: Environmental > Aquatic > Marine > Oil seeps ...
GATAAAGATTCTTAGTGAGTGAAGCTGAAAATTGCAGATTGTTTGAGGGAGTTTGCGACCGAGTTATCTGCAATTTAGCGTAACGAATTTAGAATCTTCAAAATGAATCAAGCCGTGAGGAGAAGATTATTCAAGTCATAAACACTATTGTTGAGTAACTGCACAGGTCGAAATGTTTTGAGGTTTTTGCGCTTGAAGATCGTGCAAAGGCAGCCTGATTGTTAGGGAGATGGGTAATAGAGAAATATTGGGTTGACACTTGGCATAGGTTTTGTTTATAATTCTAACTTTAAGGAACGAGGCCGAAGTATTTATGGATGGGCACTATAGATTTGCCAATTCCGTGCCGGAGTGGTGAAACTGGTAGACGCAGGGGACTCAAAATCCCCCGGGCCTTGCGCCCGTGTCGGTTCGAGTCCGACCTCCGGCACCAGTAATTTCAAGAGGTTAGCTGTTATTGGCTAACCTCTTTTTTTGGCTTTAAGGGGCTTGGAATAAATCCCCAGGCTTTCCCCATGAACATTTCCTGTAGCCGGAAAAGAGGACAGGCCAAGACTTCCGTATCCTTTAACCGCAATTATTCGATCACCGGCGGTGGGCAGTTTGTCCAAAGTCCAAAACATATGAACCAGATATGAAAAAACGATTAAAACAACTCCTTATTGGTATAGGAATCCTCCTTTGTACCCTTGTTTTTCTGTCTGTGGGGACCATCTATTACCTCAAAACAAATCATGCCCTGCGCCTTGTTCAGGGCAAGGTTAATGACCTTATCCCCGGCGCCATATTATGTGAAGTACATGGCTTTTCCTTAATAAAGGGTGAATTCGAATTAAGGCGTGTCTCTATCAAAGACCCTTCCGGTGTCAGCCTTGCAGGTTTTGATCGTCTCTATATCGATCTTTCCTGGACAACACTTTTAAGGGGAGACCTCACTGTGGCAACATTGATTCTGGATGGACCATGGGCTGATGTTCAAATAGATAAAACGGGAAAGATAAATCTGATGCGGGCATTTCCTTCTTCCAAGGCTAAAGAAGAGGGGTCGGAGGGGGGGGAGAACGGGGGAATTCCCATTAATATTGTTCTCAAGTCCTTGAAGCTTATGCGAGGTTCTATTCGTTATAAGGTGGTTGCCGATGATCTCAAGGCTGCTGTGCAAGGTATAGAACTCACCGCAAATGGTAATCTTATAAAGCGGTCTGGAAATTTCAACCTCATGATCGGCGATGGGCGCTTAGACAGTCCGAAAATCCGAACCGAACTTGACGGATTCAGACTGGAAGCAACCCTCAATGAGGACAGGATCGCTCCCCTCGAACTCCAGGTAAGCACTCCCTCGACTAAGCTTACACTCTCCGGTAATATTGCTGACATCTTAGATTCTCCCCTTCCAGACCTTGACCTCCACATTGCCATCTCCCTTCCTGAAGCACGAAAAGCCCTTTCGCTGGAGCCGACCTTGACCGGCCGAGTTTCAACACGTATAACGATTCAGGGCACACCGGATAATCCCCGGGTAACCTTTAATTCTGCCTATGGAGGAGGTGTCCTTTTAGGACAACAGGTTGACCGGATCGGCCTTGACTGGTTATTGAAGGATCGGTTCCTGACTATTAACAGTTTGCAGGCAGATGTTGCTTCAGGGTATTTCAATCTAAACGGAGAGGTTGATTTAAAAGATGCCTTTGTGAATGGTTTTCTTGACCCGCAAAGAGACCTTGAAGCTATTTCATACAGGTTTTTTCTTAAACAAAAGGGGATAAGGCTTGAGAAGTTGATCTTCGGCGGCAATCCTTTGGGAGGGGTTGTTGACTCGGATCTGTCTTTGAATGGAAAGGGGATATCCCCTCAAACCCTTTCAGCAAATATTGCAATGGAACTTTCCGCAAAGGATCTCACAGCCGTTCCTGATACCCCACCCATAGATTTCCATATAAAGACTGTGGCTGGTTTGAAAAAAGGAATCGGAACTGTCGAATACTTTGAAGCAAAAGCAGGCGACATTAAGATTCAGACAGAGGGCAACCTCGATCTTTCTTCTAAAGAAGTGAAAGCAATACTTTCATTGGACGCGCCAAACCTCAATGGTCCCCTGGCGGCCGTTGGAGTTAGGGAAGTGTTTGGAATGCTTGGACTAAAGGCCAACGTGTCAGGTTCATTAAAACAACCTGTCCTTGATCTTGTTATTCAAGGAGATAATCTCCGTTTCCAGGATGTAACCATCGGCGATATTCGGTTAAATACGAACCTGGATCAATCAGGGAGATTGGATATTTCACGGTTCACCCTTGAAAATAAAGGCTCTGCCATACAAGGTTCAGGATGGGTCCAGATCTTCAGAGAAACCATGGCCCTGTTGAAAGACCTTACTTTTCAAGTGAAACTTAAAGGAGATGATATCCTTATAGAGGATTTTGTGGACAATTTTAAAGGAAAGCTCTCAATAGATGCCTTTTGTGAAGGAAGTGCCACACAGCCAAAGGGAAGAGTGAAACTTTACGGGACAGACCTGGATCTTGGCATCCAGAAACTGAAAGCAGTCCGGCTTCTCTCAAAATTTGACGGGGAAAAGGTTTGGTTGACCCCTCTCCAGGTCTTTGTAGCGCCTGGGGAGATTATCGAGACTAAAGGATGGTTTTCCCTTCAAAAGGCTTTTGAACTTTCCATAGTCTCCGAAGGGATCTCTTTGCACAATATTGACAAGGCTCGTGAACAGAAGGTTGCTGAAGGGAAAATGGCCCTCAGCATCTCAGGGAAGGGTACCCTTGGTGACCCTCAAATCGAGGGAGAAATTGGATTAACTAATCTTCGGATCAATGGAAAATCATTAGAGAATATTAATATCCATCTTGACCTTCGCGATCGATTAGCCCTAATTCAGGGGAAGCTGAATTTTGACCTCAATGGATCATACCATTTACAGAAAAAAGACTTTTCAGTCTCCATCATACTTGATGAAACCGACCTTTCTCCCTATTTCAAGATGGCAAGCCAACCCGACCTGAGTGGAATCCTGACAGGGAAGGTTGAGGCCAGGGGAAACATGGAAGCTGTGGATAATCTTGTTTTTTTTGCTGATATCTCGAAAATGGATATCTTCTTCAAAGAAAAAGAGCTTGTACATACCAATGATTTCAAGATCGCTTTTGAGGAAAAGGAAATTTCTATTCCCGCCCTCAACCTTGTGATTCTCAAAGAGGGAAAGGTTGACATTAAAGGAAAGGGCAAGCTAAACGGTCCACTGGACCTTCGTATGGAGGGTCATATACCGCTGGAGGTTGCAAGGCCGTTTGTTGAGGACCTTGCCGATATCTCGGGATACATTCTTCTTTCCGCCGCCATAGACGGAACCCTGGAACATCCTGAGATAGATGCAAAGGTAGAATTGGAAAGTATTGGGCTTACCGTCCCTGTTTTAGAGCAGAGGCTTCATGATTTGAACGGCAGTATTCGGATTACCCCGCAGACCGTCAGTATTGATAAGATCGATGGGCGCTTGGATACCGGTAACTTTGACCTGGCAGGCAAGATCGATCTTGATGCGTTTCAGCCTGTCAAGGCACTTATTCACTTAAACACGAATGCCATTCCCTTGAAAGTCCCCGATATGCTGAATATGCTCTTGACCACTGAACTTAAGTTACATGGAAACCGGGAAAAATCGTTGATCGAGGGAGATGTTGTCATCCTGGAAGGAACGTATTACAAGGATGTCAACTTAAGCCTCATCCGGGCGGTTCGACAAAAAAAACGGGAAGAAGCGCCGCTGCCAAAGGAGATCATTCAGCCCTTTTTCAAGAATATGAGTCTCGATATCTCCGTTAAACGGAGAAATCCATTTCTGGTTGACAATAACCTCGCCTTTCTGGACATCAACCCTGATATTCGCATATCAGGGAACCTGAACAATCCGATCCTAAGCGGCCGGGCCGCAATCAATTCCGGAACAATACATTATCAAAAGAAGACTTTTATTGTGAAAGAAGGCTTTATAGACTTCTTAAACCCTTACAAAATAGAGCCCACTCTGGACATAAAAAGTGAAGTTAAAATACGCAACTGGATGATCTTCCTAGAGATATCCGGCACACCGGATCAGCTCATCTTCAAACTCACCTCTGATCCCCCGGAAGAAGAAGGGGACATCATATCTCTCCTCCTACTCGGCAAAACAACGCGTGAGCTGATTGAAGGGGAGGGGGGTTCCTCTCAGTCTACAGCGCAGATGCTTGCTGAACTCATTTCATCAACTTTCGGGGAGGATATCAAGAGGGCTACAGGGCTTGATATCCTGGAGGTGGAGACTCAAGGGGAGGGGGATGAAGACTCTTCTGACCGCATTAAGGTCACCATAGGCAAGAAGCTTTCAAAGCGGATGACCATGAAGTACGCCACGGAAACAAAGGACGGAGAGATAAGCCAGCGTGCAATTGCGGAGTACAAATTCCTTGAAAATATCTTGATGGGCGGTTTTCAGGACAGTAAAGGTATTTTTGGCGGAGAGTTGCAATTCAGACTTGAATTTCGTTAGGAATGAGGCAGAAATCGTGTGATGCAATCTAAAGAGATTTTTCGTACCTGTTTATTTGTAGTATTTTTTTTATCCTTATTTGTGGGGTTTTTGGCACATGCCTCATCAAAGGACAGGGAACCTGAGGATATATCATTCAGCGACCTGACTATTTCCGGGATTAATATAGAGTTCAGCGACCTTTCTGAAGATAAAACAGAATGGATCAAGATGGCAAGAGATCTGATCTTTCTTAAAGAGGGGGATCCGTTTTCAGCTACTAAACTTCAAGAGTCCCTTGATGCATTGAAGCTATCTGAAAGGTTTCGGGAAATCAATGTAGACTCCACAGAAGAAGAGGGAAATAGAATCAAGCTTCTCTTTAGCTTGACACCTTTCAGGTTAATCAAGGATATAAAGTTTGACGGAGAATTTCCCCTTTTTGAGAGGGAAATCCTCAATACAATGACGATATATACAGGTGATGCTTTTATTGAGGAGGAACTGCAAAAACAGGCATCATTGATTGAAGAGTTTTTTCAAAGGGAGGGGTTTCCCGTTCCAATAGTCAATGTAACAGCCGGCGAAGATCCGGATGATGGTTTTTTTGTCATTCAAGTTGATATAGAAAAGGGCCCTTATTTTACACTTGAACAGCTCATAATCACAGGGAATCGTTCATTTTCAAGCACAAAGCTCAAGTTAAAAATGCATACATGGCGTGTATTACTGGTCCCCGGCAGTGCAAGACGTTTTATCGAAGAAGACCTTAAAAAAGATATCAAACATCTGACCGAATACTATTGGAAGAAAAAGTATCCGGACGTCCATATCCATTTCAAGACAGAAAAGGATTCTCAGGCAAAGAGCGTCACAGTCCTTCTTAACATTGATGAAGGCCCCAGGTATGATATTGTGTTTGTCGGTAATGAGGAGTTCTGGGACAGGACCCTCAGGAAAGATCTCATCCTTTTTGAGAAGGGAAATAAAAATGATCTTGGGTTGAAGAGGAGTGTGAGAAAGATTAAAGAACGATACAGGGTGGATGGATACCTGAATACAAGTGTAGAGATCGAAGAGGAGACAAAGACCGGTAAACACGAAACAATCCGAGCCCTCCGATTTGTAATTGATGAAGGCCCTTGTTCCATTGTCAATTCAATAGAAATTGCAGGAAATAGGGCGTTCGATTACGAAAAACTTCAAAAACAGATGCTGATCCGATTACCGGGGTTTCTTGAAAAGGGGGCCTTTGTTCCGGAAACCTTTGAACAAGACATCAACGCTGTAAAATCGCTCTATATCAGGGAAGGGTATATGGACATAAACGTGAGGGAAGGATTAACATGGAGTGAAGACAAGAGTAGAGTATCTGTCAACCTTGAAATCGAGGAAGGGCCCCAGACCATTGTCTCTTCAGTGGAGAGAACCGGTATCACCGTTGTGTCGGAGGAAGAGGCTCATGAAGCGATCCATCCGAAGAAGGGAAAACCGTTTCGTAAGTATATGATCCGAAGTGATGAAAATGCTTTGTCAGCATTAATCTCTGAAAAAGGCCGTCCCCATGTAAAGGTAAAGGGGGATGTGTCCATCAGCCGCGACAGATCCAAAGCAGATGTGGTATATACCGTAGATGAAGGACAATACGTAGTAATGGGGCATGTATATTTCAAAGGCAACCTTAGAACCAAGGATAAGATACTCCAAAACGAGCTGGAGATCGAGGCGGGATATCCATTCTCTCTTGTAGATATGATCAAGGGGCAACGAAACATCCGAAACCTGGATATTTTCAACTCCGTCCAGTTCAAGACTATCGGACTCAAGGAAAAAGAGGAAGAAATAAATCTTTTTGTTGAGATCGAGGAAAAAAAACCATTTTTCGTAGAAGCGGGCGGGGGGTATGAGACTAAAAAGGGACTCTTTGTTCATGCAAGGGCCGGAGACCACAATATGTTCGGCGCTCATAAGGACGGCTGGCTAGAAGGTGAGGTGAGCCAAATAGGCTATCGGGGAGCGTTAGGTATAAGAGAACCGAGAATTTTAGGCTCTCGGATTTCAGCCGCTTTAGGTCTTTTTTCAGAGCGAAGGGAAGAGTTTAATCAGGATTTTGGGACCGTAACATATGGTTCGTCCCTGTCATTTACCCGGAAATGGTTTCAACGCCTTACAACAGGACTGAGCTTCCGTTTTGAGGAAAGGGATCAGTTCAGCCGTGGGCTATCTGAAGAAAAAAGGTATTTACCTGATCATGGTCCTGATGAATTCAAGTCCAGAACAATTTTTGTCACCTCACCTTCTATAAGTTACGACACCAGGGATTCCTTTGTCCGCCCAAAAAGGGGAACCCTTTCCTCCTTTTCCATGGATATCTCCAATGGCCTTTCCAATCCTCTCGATGATTTCCTAAGGTATCGAATTGACTTGAGATTATACGTCTCTCCACTTAGCCGGTTGACCTTTGCCTTCCTCGGCAGGGCAGGGCACATCGACCCTTTCGGTGAAACAGAAAGTGTTCCCGATGATCAACTCTTTTTCCTCGGTGGAACCTCTGATGTGCGTGGTTTTGATGAAAACCTGCTTCGTTTTGATACAAACAAGGATCCTGTAGGTGGCAGTACCTCAGTAGCAGGGAGCGTTGAGGCAAGGATCGATCTGGGAAAGAACTTCGAACTTACCACATTTTACGATACAGGACGTGTAACCGATACATCTGATGAAATCGGGTCGGATCAGCTTCGTTCTTCAGTAGGAGGGGGCCTAAGATACATTACACCCATTGGAGCAATAGGTTTTCTCTATGGAATCAAGCTCGATAGAAAGGAGGGAGAAAGCCCGGGAAGGCTTCATTTTTCATTGGGTTATACATTTTAGGTAAATTGGATGATACAGGAAACTCCATAGACAAGCGCAAGACCAGAGAAGTGCGTTGGAGGGAAGCTAGATTGAGTCTTGCTCATCCAAAAGGATCAGTAAGTCCTACTTATGGGTCGACCTTGGGTGATCAGGATGAAGCTATAGATTTCCATATATTAAATTTCACTGCGTTATCGGTCGGAACCCTCGACGACGTACTACAATGTACGACTTACTCGGTTTCCTCCCTCTGGCCTTGTGAAATTATAATATCTGAAAATCTATATTACAATATTATAGAAAAGTTGCTTAGGGAATCTGACCAACACTTTTAATTGCACCCCAGTTGTTCAGCTTCCTTGAGTTTATCAATATCAATCCTATCTTGTAGCCTTGCGCTTGCTTCTTTTGCTCTGATAAGATCAGACCGTGAAATGAAAAATATTTTAAGATCATCCAGTTCAACAATTTCACGTTTTTCCCATGCCTCATCAAACTCTATTCCTGGAATCGACATCATAATATCAACCCGCAAAGGCGGACTTCCCATCTGATAGAAATATCCTTTGTGTGCGAAGTCTTCTGGAGTAAGATTTTCCAGTGGCGCACCAAATTCCTTCAATGCCTCATACACGCTATTTGCATTATCCTGATCAGTCGATATAAATACATCTATATCCTTCGTGAATCTTGGTTCGCTGTATTTCATTACTGCGTATCCGCCCACTATAAGATAACGAATTTTATGCTTTTCGAAAAGTTTCAATAGTTCTCTGAAGTCTGGACTCGTCAGCATTTTTTCCTCGAATTAAAAAATAATCACTTAGCATCTCCGCTACTGCCTCAAAAATGACAACATCTCCCTGGGATTGCCAGAAGCGGATATCAAACAAACGTTTATCATCTATTATACGTTGGTAATTTTCTTCTATTTTTCTCATTTCTTTTCCTACAGCCGAACGATGGCGGTCAGAGGCAGCTAAGGTGCCCACTTAATGGCAGTTTTCTATTTTAAGGGGACCGGGTATGTCAGGGGCGTTGCCGCCCCATTCCAACCCAATTCGGTACATTGTCCGTGGGGCTTCGCACCCCGTCATCAGCGCAACGGTAGCACGCCCACGTAGAGATCAGCAGTGAGTATTCTGTAGTGGATAAACTACTTTTAAATACAATCGTTTGATCATAGATATGTGTTGAATGTCAATGATTAGAAGCTACGGCCACCCTTCGGTCCTCCCCCCCTGCCACCACCTCGTTCTCCCCTGCCACCGCCGTAACCTCCTCTGCTACCGTGACTTTCGGTGCGAGGGCGAGCCTCATTCACATTAAGTGCTCTTCCTTTTAGCTCTTTGCCATTTAGGCCTTCGATTGCAGACTGCCCTTCAGCTTTAGATGCCATCTCCACGAATCCAAATCCTTTCGATTGACCACTATACTTGTCTTTTATAATGGTGGCGGATTCAACCTGTCCGAATTGTTCTAAAGCCAGCCGTAAGTCCTCTTCGGTGAGCTCGTACGACAAATTTCCTACATAGATCTTCATTGCTAATCTCCTTTTGTTAATATAATTATAAATTTTCACATCGCCTAATCAGCGGCATGAGATACAAGCGTCATCTTTCTCCTTCCCACTGGATATTATTTCACTCCAGCGGGATTTTCTTCCTGAATTATTCAAAGCAAAACCCTTATGCCAAATTTCACACCGGACTTTTTGAACAATGGATTGAGATCGGCCTTATCAAGTCGACACAATCCTTAAGGTTAGCCACTCTTCTGCTTTCATTCTCTGTCAACCTCTCCGATTCATATGTCATCACTTCTCCGAATTCATGGTCATGCCTGTCATTCCAAGATGCTTTCATCAAATGATTGTCTGTCTTCACCTTCGTGTTATTCCGTTGACAGTTGGCCACAATCTCTGATGTGAACCTGTTTCGAGGGTTGTCCACTCGGTGATCCCAATGCTTCAATGCGTTTGACCACATCCATGCCGTCGGTCACCGTTCCAAAGACCACATGCTTGCCGTCAAGCCAGGCAGTTTTGGTCGTGGTGATAAAGAATTGCGAGCCATTCGTGTTAGGACCCGAATTTGCCATTGATAAAATCCCCGGTTTCGTGTGGCTGAGCGTAAAATTCTCATCATCAAATTTGCTGCCGTAAATCGACCTGCCACCTGTCCCGTTATGATTGGTAAAATCGCCACCCTGAAGCATGAAGTCCGGGATGATCCTGTGAAACGTACTGCCCTTGAATCCAAAGCCCTTTTCACCTGTACACAAGGCACGAAAATTTTCGCTTGTTTCGGGAACAATATCTGTGCGTAATTCAATAACTATTCTCCCTAATAATTCGTTATCAGCCTCAACGTCAAGAAAGACGTTCACACGTTTCATGAAGTTCTCCTTTTTTTAGTGTTGATAAAAAAAATTAGACGTGCAATCATTTTTTATTCTATAGATTTTCAGATATTAAGGGACGGGGACGAAATAACTTCCTCAAGTTGGCGCTCGGATTTAGGTTAGATTTGTTCGATCTGAAAACGCAAAACCGCAGGAATAGTCGAACTATTTTTATAATTTTGTGTTTGAAGATCGGGCAAAGCCTGCCCTCGACCCCGATCGGGGGATGGCCTGAAGATGAGATGCACAAATGGGGAAGTTATTTCGTCCCCGTCCCTAAATTTCACAAGGCCAGAGGGAGGAATCCGAATCCGAGTACGTCGTCGAGGATTCCGACCGATAACGCCGTGAAATTTAATATCTGAATGTCTATGGAATACAGATGTGCGATCTTGGAACCAAAACCGTAATCTATGATACCAGTAATTGTGGGTATTGTAAAACCAACTTCTTCTCTGGAGAGGTTCTACCCTTCAGCAGGAGTTATTTTGAAGGCTTTTCGTCTTTCAAAAGGCTTTTACATCCCAATCAAACTCAAAAAAAGAGAGGAGGGAATGACCACGCAGAGCGTAATTGCAGATACACATTCATCCTTGTGATTTATCGTCAAATATTGTCGAGATCCTCAAATTGGTCTATTTTTGCTACCCCCAATCAGTAACATTGCCGTCCGTTTTGGGTCGAATGCATAGAGCGGTAGGGATTACCTTTATGTTGGATTCTTCATTCTCGCATCTGTTTGAATCTCTAACTCTGTAACTCTGGACGTCTGAACTATATATATTCAACCTACCATTCCATAAAAAAAATATAGCTTAGATGGAATGTGTTGTCAATTTAAAAAAGGAAAGTGGGGGAAATGAGGTGAAAGTGATTTTGACAAACCCGTCCATCTTACCTTGTGAAATTTAATACATTGAGTCTTTGAAAAATAGTTGAAGAATCAAGTAAGTAATTGGCACAGTAATTGCGAAGTCTCATATCCTATTGTGCTTCAGTTCATATCCACGAAATCCAGAAGCATGGATTAGCCAATTTCACATGGTTACCTTACACTGCAAATCGTCCGTAGGAAACCCTAAGTTGGAGTATTATATCTGAAAATCTATAGGCGCGTTCCCTTTCCTGGCCATGAGAGAGGGCAACATTCAAAGGGTAGACAAGATATTATAAATAGAGGAAGGGGGTGATTAATGAAATGAAGCATCTAAAGGTTCTGACAGCGAAAGAGGGTCCTGCAAAGGCAAACAAGTGTGAGGCCAAAACGGAAATTTTTAGCAAGCTCGAGGGAAAAGACCAATAATAAAAACAGCTAACCCATCAAACAACTAACCTTAGCCGTCCAGGAAAGAGAGCTAAATTGAGGGGAAGGGGAACGCGCCTCCCCCCTCCCTCGTAACGTTTGTGGCCTAATTATTCAACCGCTTTCAGGTTTTCCAGAGCCTTAATTGCGTCTTCTCGTAATGGGCTCTGGGGGTACTGCGTCAGGAATTCATGGAAGAGCTTTTGTGACTCCTCCATGTTCCCGTTAATAGCGTTTTCAAGCGAGACTTTGAACTTATCTAGCTCATCAGGGGCAATTTGTGCATCGATCTCTCTACCTTTCCAGTAAAGGACATTTGCCGACTCATCCGTAGCTGATCTTACACCACCCACGGCTGTTGTCACAGCGACTTTCTTCTTAGGCGTTATTGTCTCGATTTTGTTCTTTAACCTTGACCAAAAACCTTCTTTCTCCTTCCTATCCTCAGCATACGATGCGGCCAGGGCCACGAAAATAATCAGACATACTATAAGACTCTTCCTCACCTTGAATACCTCCTTTCAGGCCTATAGGTTTTCATGTGTCAGAAATTTTGAAACTCAATTATGAGCTACAAATTGTCGGGGGGGCTATTCGGTTACTTATTATACGTAAAGCCTTGTCGCAAACCCATATCTACAGATAAGCCGCTATTACACGAAGAACAAATACCTTATGACAAAGTAGTTCATAAGAAGTAAACGAATAGTCCCCCTGGCAATGGCTTAAAGGCATAATTCAAATGAGTTTCAAATAGACAATGGCTTAAAGGAATAATCCTCTAAAAATCTATATTTCCGCCATAAGCTCAAGGGCTATCGCCCTATGTCTTTTCGATACCTCTGGGTTGATTTCTTCCGCTTTTCTGAAGGCTTTCCTGGCCTCATCCTTCATTTTCATTTTCATGTAGCACCTTGCAAGATTGACCCATATGTAGGGATCCAAAGGATCAAGCGCTGTCGCCTCTTCATAAGCTGCTCTTGCGTCTGCGTACTTATCATCAAGGAAATAGGCATTACCTAAATTATTATTTAGGGCTGCATTTTTCATATCATGTGTAAGCGCTTTTTCAAAAATTTTCAAGGCCTCGTCTGTATTGCCCGCCTCTGCATATGTTATACCGAGTTGCATCAGAGCGTTTACGTTTTCCGGATCTGTCCTTAGCGTATCAAAGTATTTCTTACTCATAAACATTACACGTATTTTCAGAATCGTCTTTGTCTCATCGCCGAACCTTTTTTCTATAGCGTCTCTCTTGACATAATCCGGCCTCCAGTTGGACCTGGAGAGGCTCGCAGGCTTGAATTTTTTCCAAGCATCCCTTATGTTCATGGTGTCAAGGCCCTTTCCCTCCCAGTTGTAGTAAGCTTTGCTGCCTGCTTCCCATGCCTTCATAAAAGATGAGCCTACAAGGGTTACTTCTACAGGGATCCAGACATAGCCATCCTGTATGACCAGCATCCCGTCAAGCGTATCAGCTCCCTCATCGCTTTCAATGCCCGTGCAAAACATCATCAGTATGTGGCCGGGATAAAACAGAAGCTTTGTGGGGATACCGATGCTTTCCAGCATCGCTGAATAAAAACTTACCAAATCATCACAGTCACCCGACCTCCGTTTCAAGGTCTCCCTTGGATACTGGATATAATCAACTAAGGCATTCTTCCCAGATGTGATCTGATAGGGGTTACTCGGGTCCTGCATATAAGTCATCCCAAAAACACCGATGGCATCAAATAGAGCAGCGGCGTATAAAAAAGGATCGTTGACATTTCCGTATTGTGTAACTATAGACCTTGTAAACTCAAGAACTGTGGAGTCCTTTGGCGTAATGAATGTGGCGATTCTGTCCCTTTCGTCCCATCCCATACGGTGTTTCTCATATATATTTATTGTATGTCCCTTGGAGAATGTTTTAAGTTTCTCGTTTTCATAGTAAGAGATCTCTATTTCTGTCTGCACAGGGGTGTCTTCCGTAACATTTAGAATCTTATTGTTGAAGACAGCTTTGAGAACAATTTCCTGGGTCTCTCCAGACCCGAGGCCCTCAAGTTCTATCTCAGATGGGAAGTCCATGAACTCTTTAATGCTAAAAGAAATATTGAGCCGGGAGATACGATGCTTTGTGTTGTTCACTACTTTAATCCTACCTATCCCCTCGTTCTCGTAAATCTTGTATGTGTTTGAGAATATATCATGCATCTGAAGCACATCAATTTCAAGGGGTGGTATGGTGGGTACAAGGGTAGTTACCTTTATGGATACCTTTTCGCTTTCAATGCCGTCAATGCTGACAGAACTAAGCCAGTAAGCGTATGTAGTGTCGGCATCGAGAAACATCTCTGAGAAGGTATCGGACTCAGTCCTTCCCACTTCTTTGAGGGAACCCTCCTCTTCTCTGTATATGACATAGTAAGACGTTAGGTCCTTGTTGTTGGATTCCCAAAAGAGGTCAGCGGACCATTCCTTTGCAGTGGCTCTCAGCCCAGAAGGCTTAGAAACCAAATACTTAGTGGGGGTTACGCTTTGGACCTCGCTCTTTACGCTTGTATTTCCTTCCAGTGCAACAGCGCTGATACGATAATAATACTTCCTGCCAGGCAAAACGTCGCAGTCCTTATATCTGTTACCTCTCACAATGGCTATCTCCCTGAACCCCTTGCTGCTGTGTTCGGACCTGTATATCCGGTACGTCTCCACAAAGGTCTCACTGTTCTTATCCCATGTAAGCTCCACAACCCTCATTCCACCATTTGCCACCACGTTCACAGGCGCCTGGGGAGTATAGAGTGTCTTGAATGCCTGAATCCTGCTATTCCCTGTGTCTGATATCAAGACGATAATATTATCTACCACAGCGATAGACGAAGGCCTTTTAAACTCTCCCCTATTGCCGCCTTCTGACCCAAACTCCCTGAGAAATTTCCCTGAATGGGTGAAGACCTTCACTCTGTGTAGCCCGGCATCCAAAACAAGGACCTCGTCGTCCGTTACGGCTATACTCACAGGGTCATCTAACTCCCACTTGGCTTCGCCTTTGCCACCGAATTCATTAAGCATACGACCGTCATTAGAATAGAGCGAGACCGTGTTCTTGTTATCGTCCAGGACATATAAATTGTCATCCCCGTCAAGGGCAAGCGCAACTGGACTCTCCATCGAGCCGCCCCCCCCCTCCTTTCCAATAACGCTCAGAAAAATCCCATCCGTATTAAATGCCTGTACCCTCTCGTTCCCCCTGTCGGCAACGTATATGATCCCCTTTTTTGAAATAGAGATATCCGTGGGATCGGAAAGATAGCCCTCCTTACTGCCCGAAGAACCAACGGAAAGTATCCTTTTTCCATTTTCATCCAGCTTAAGCAAACGTTTTTCCCTCTTGTCTACCAACCAGATAAAACCCTCATGATCCACTGCAACAGAGACAGGGAGGCATTGTGGCACCTTAAAGGTCTCAACCGCCATGTCCTTATTTATGATAAGGATCGCTTTATTGTGTTTGTCAACAGCATATAGCTTCCCCGTGCTTGCCAAGTGTATCTTATCCGCTTTAACTCCGATTTCGTCAAGCCATTCAATGGAGATGGGCGGAGACAATTTTTCGGGCCAGCCTTCACTCCTTTTGCTTTCAGGGAAAAACACCTGCACAACACCCCTTTTGGTGTCAGCCACATAGACCTTCCCCTCTTTGTCCACAGTAATACCAGCCAGGTCCTTAAACTGTGCCCTCTTTGTACCTTGTGAACCGAATTTGAAAAGGAGCTTACCGCTAAAATCGTACTTATTTATCCTGTACCTCGTCGAATCAGAGACGTAGACGCCATCTCTGTCCAGGGCGATCGAATACGGGTTGTTGTTTTGCGCAATGCTTCTTAGAAACTTACCTCTATGATCGAATATCTTTACCCTGCCGTTGTCTTTATCCACTGCATAAATAAGTCCGCTGTGGTCAACCACCACATCCATAGGGTCTTCCAGCAACATCTCTTCTGTGCCTTCAACCCCTATAGAACCCATGTACACTCCATTGGGGCCGAGGATCTGTATCCGGTTATTTCCGTTATCCACAACATATATCAGACCATCGCACACAAAAATCCCCCGTGGTTTGTTGAACTCTTTGGGGCCGTTCCCCTTCTCGCCGAAACTGCCCAAATACTTGCCGTCCTTGGAGAAAATAACCACCTTCCCCAGAGCATCATCGGTGACATAGAGCCAGTCTTTGTAAAGCGCAATTCCGACCGGTCTCTTAATAACAGTCTCTTTACCCTCAGTCTCGCCACGGACGGTAAACAATTTCTTGCCATCCCCGGAAAAGATCTTGACGGTTCCATCTTTCTGAGTCGTATATATCTTCCCCTCTTCGCCGACAGCTATAAACAGAGGTTCGCCCACATTAATCTCGCTTATGAATTTGACACATTGAATCGCGAAAGCAGGTATAGGCAAAGCCAGGATAAAAAGCGCTATTAATAATCTATACATGTTCATTAGCCTCCATCTTGCTATTACGTGTACCCCTCAGAGCGTATACATTAACGGGGATGTGCTTTCCCTTTACAATCACCTCCCCCATGGGCTCTGCGATCACAATCTCCTTCACCGTCTCCAACAAGGACCCGGTAATCACCGGACAGTTTACATCTCTGCTTTCGTCCTGGATCCTGTAAGTGAGGTTTACGTTATCCCCTATTATAGTGTATTCCATCTTTTTCCCTTTAACACCTATATTACCAACAATAACCTCGCCTGTGTTGATTCCGATCCCGAACGACAACGGTTCGATCCCCTCTGATACCCATTTTCTTTGTAGACCTTCCATCCTTCTTGTCATCTCCATAGCACACCTGACTGCCAGTTCCGTATGGTTCTTCTGCTCAAGAGGAGCGCCCCAGTATGCCAGTATCCCGTCGCCAAGGAACTTGTCCAGCGTGCCCTCATACTCTATTATCACATTGGTCATCTCGGAGAGGTAATCATTAAGTATCTTTACCACATCTCGCGGTCTCCGGTTTTCACTGTAGGTGGTATAGTTTTTTATGTCAGCAAACATAATGGTGATTATCCTGCTGTCTCCGCCGACTGTTGCCAGTCGTGGATCCTTTAAGAGTTCGTCCACTACCTTTTTCGATACGTAACTTGAAAACATGGAACGTATCTCATTAGCTTTTCTATCAAGGTAGAAAAATCTCATATAAGCAATGACTGAGTAAGAGAGCGCTACGCTTAAGAAAGGATAAATCATGCTTACCCACCTTCCGGCGAGGAACATAATGTATGAATAAACGATGTGGCCTGCTGCAAGTACCAGCACCAGGGGAAAAGACACAGAAGCTCTGAGTCTTGCTGTCACCAATGAAACAACGATGCCCAGAAAAACTATGGAGAGGAGGTCAATGATCGACTCGACCGTCCCCCGCTGTAGAAAATTGCCCCTTAGGATGGTATCGGCAACATTGGCATTCACCTCGACCCCGCTGCTGTTGTTGGAAAAAGGGGTTACCCGCATGTCGTAAATACCAATGGCCGTTGCACCCACGAATATAACCTTGTCCTTTAATTTTCCTGGTGCTACACGGCCCTTCACTACATCTGAAAACGAGAAACTTACATAAGTGCCCGGAGGCCCCGAATAATTAATTAGCATTCCAGCATCTGTGTCAGTATGGATCACCTTTGATCCTAATGTAACCCTGCAGTCCCCCAACCCAATCTCATCTATTCCCATCACTTCCATGGCCGCAGTGAGGGCAAGGGAAGGGTAAAGTTTTCCCTCGTAAGGGATGACTAGCCTGGTCCACCTTATTATCCCGTCTTCATCAGGAAATATATTTATATGTGAGGTATTTTTTGCCGAGCTTGTTAGCACGGGGATATTATCAATGATTGATGCAACTCTCCCGTCCTCAGAGAACTCAAAAGCCACTCCAATGGTTACTGCCCCGAAACTCTTTATTGATACCGCTAATCCGCCATCAACCTCTGGTGATTCCTCCTCGGGGAAGAGTACATCGAGGAGTACGGCCTTTGCTCCTGACTCTGATAAAAAATTGATGAGTTCACTGAACAAACCTCTGGACCAGGGGAATCGACCCAGTTCTTCAAGGCTCTTCTCATCTATGGCAATTATAACAATCTCCCTGTTGTGCGGTATATGACCTCGCATGGCTTTGAACCTAATATCATATGTCCTGGCCTCAAAGCTATCGAGAAAACCAGTCTGCATATAGTATAGAACCACAACGAAAGCCGCAATAAATAAGCTAAGCAAAACCGTTATGTATTTGAGCTTTTTTGATGACATAATTATTTGACGAAATTATTCAAGCTGTGCAGTTACTCAACAATAGCGCTTATGACTTGAATGATCTTCTCCTCACGGCTTGATTCATTTTGAAGATTCTAAATTCGTTACGCTAAATTGCAGATAACTCGGTCGCAAACTCCCTCAAACAATCTGCAATTTTCAGCTTCACTCACTAAGAATCTTTCTC
>Ga0209345_10003069_pt1 | contig 17568 bp, 17 predicted proteins | sample Cruoilmetagenom7_FD_187294 | JGI IMG/M metagenome (GOLD analysis project Ga0209345, IMG submission 187294) | Oil polluted marine microbial communities from Coal Oil Point, Santa Barbara, California, USA - Sample 7 (SPAdes) (version 2) | ecosystem: Environmental > Aquatic > Marine > Oil seeps ...
AGAGTCCGGGTAACTGAGGTACTACGGAGAGAGAGGGGGGGGGGGGGACATGCGATAAGATGAGATTATGGGCAGAAGGAAGAGCTTTTATAAAACTGTTATATGAAGGAGGATTGAGAATGAAGAAATCGTTTGTCTGTTTAGCCGTTGCTTTTGGATTGATTTTGTTTTCCGTCTCTGTTGGGGCGGAAGAGAACCTGGACCAGAGGATCAAGGACATGGAGGGGAAGATAAAGACATTGGAGGAGAGAAAAGCCCCATCTGAAATCCTTAAGTTCCTTGAAGGACTGAAACTCAACGGGTTTGTTGATACGAGTTATGTATACGATGACAATGCGAAATCAAACACCTTTAGTCTTGACCAGTTTGAGGTGGATATAGAGAAGACGATCTCTGACCGGGCGTCTCTTCGAGCTGACGTTAACTTCAATAAGGGCGACGAAGATGACGGGCTGGATTTTGACGAGATTATGGAACAGGGGTACGTAACGTACAGTGTTCCCATGGGAAGCGGGGTAGATTTCACCTTTGGTAAGTTCAACGCCCCTATCGGGTTTGAACTGCTCGATGCGCCAGACATGTTTCAGTTTTCCCATGCGTTGGTCTTTGACTATGGCCTGCCCACCAACCTCACAGGCTTGATGTCAGCGCTCAACGTTGGAGAGATGATAGATCTCAGCCTGTACATTGTTAACGGTTGGGATGAAAGCAACGACAACAACAAGGAGAAAACCGTTGGGGGCAGGGTCGGTTTTATCCCAGTCGAGGGGATCAACTTTGGGATTTCCGGCATATACGGCCCTGAGAGGGACGATAACAACGGTGACAACCTTGCTGTGATCGATCTGGATGCCACAATAACTACCGTGGAAAACCTTATCATAGGCGTTGAGCTGAACTACGGCAAAGAGGATAATACCAGCGAGAAGACCACGGGCGATGACACAAAATGGTTTGGGGGGCTCTTGATGGCCCACTATGATTTCACTGATTGGATGGGTTTGACCCTGCGGTACGACTACTTTGATGACAAAGAAGGGAGTCGTCTGGGGCTGGTTGCAGGAGGAAATGACGCTGGTAAGGCCGTGAAGATGAATGCATATACAATTGCTTCAACATTTACCATAGCAGATGGTGCGGGATGTCTCGTAGAGTACCGCTATGATTTGGCAGATGAGGATTTCTTTGAGGATGCGGATGGAGACTTCGATGATCACAACCATACTATAGCTGTTGAGTTCACTTACTCATTCTAGAGGCATCCCTGGGAGGTTATGATAAACAGAGGAAAGGGGGTATCCCTTTCCCTCTGTCCGTGAGATCAATAATTATAATAAGTGACACCAAATTTGATGCTCTTCCGCTAACACTTTGATTATTAATCGATGCGACTGGAAATGTATGAAAACCGTAAGTTCTAATCGAAAATGTCATTGCCATCAAATTTTCAACCCATTGAAAACACCACAGTTTTATTTTCAAAGTAATAGCGGAAGAGCATCCCCAACCCTTCCCCCTTTTTAAATGGCACTCTCAGGCTGTTTTGCAACCCCTGCCCGAGCACATGGACGTCTTGGTCACATCAGCGGACTGCCGGGTAGAGGCCATTTCTGTAAAGGGCAGGCCCCATATTGTCGGATTTCAGTCTGATAACCACGCAGCCACTCCGAAGAATATTGAGAGTTGGATAAAGAGCGATGAAGAGTGGTTATCTGAGGGCTCACTTGTGGACACGGTAGATATGCTGAAAAGCGCCGAGAGGATGGAAGAGAAAATAGGTAAACAGTTTGAGGTTATTTTTCGCAATTACATTGAACTCACTTGAGTGTAACTTTTTTCATTTCCCATGTGCCGGTTAAGAGCCGTTTGTTTTTTTACCGTCTGTTGTAAAAGACCATTCCGCATAATGGATACTTATGGAATCCCTTAAAAATTCTCCCTTATCAAGAAAAGTTAAAGAGTTGACCCTACTCTACGAGATCAGCCAGCTTCTCGTATCCGTTCCTGATCCCAAAAAGGTCTTGCCCGGTGTTTTAAACATACTTTATTCCAGAATGGGCATGAAGAGAGGCACAATAACCCTTCTGGACCCTTTCACCCTGGAATTAAATATTGAAGTCGCTCATGGGCTCAACCATCAGGAACGGGAGAGGGGGCGCTACGAAGTGGGCGAAGGGATTACGGGAAAAGTTGTGGAGACAGGAGAACCCATTATCGTTCCCCGCATAGGGGAAGAACCCTTGTTTTTAAACAGGACCAAGGCCCGCCGTGACATGGAAAAGAAGGAGAATATCTCCTTTATCTGTGTGCCTATCAGGTCGGGTACCCTTATTTATGGGGCACTGAGTGTGGACCGGCTTTTCGGCGATGAAGTTTCCTTTGAAGAGGATGTGAGGCTTCTTACCATCATTGCATCGAACCTGGCCCAGGCCATAAAGATCAGCAGGATGATGGACGATGAGAGAAACCACCTGCGCGATGAAAATATAACACTGAAAGAACGGTTAAAAGATCGCTACAACTCATACAGTATCGTGGGCAGCAGCAACAAGATGAGAGAGGTCTTCGAGATGATCGAAAGGGTCTCCGAAAGCGATGCCACCGTGCTTATTCGTGGTGAGAGCGGAACAGGCAAGGAACTTGTGACCAATGCCATCCATTACAACAGTTTGAGGGCGGAGGGACCTTTCATAAAGGTAAACTGTGCAGCCCTTCCGGAAACCCTGATGGAAAGCGAACTTTTCGGACACGAAAAAGGTGCCTTTACAGGGGCCATAGGAAAGAGGAGAGGGAGGTTTGAAAGGGCCCACCAAGGCACACTCTTTCTGGACGAAATCGGTTCACTTCACCTGAATGCCCAGGCTAAAATTCTCAGGGTGCTCCAGGAAAGGGAACTTGAACGGGTCGGTGGAGATAAAAACATTCCGGTGGATGTACGAATTATCGCCGCCACAAATAAGCTCCTGGAAAAGGCCTTGGAGGAAGGAAATTTCAGAGAAGATCTCTACTATCGACTGAATATATTCCCCATATACATACCACCCTTAAGAGAAAGAAAAACGGACATTCTCCTTTTGGCGGATTATTTCCTGCAATTATATAGCAAGAAGTACAACAAAGACATAAGGAGAATTTCCACACCAGCCATCGATATGTTAATGCGTTATCATTGGCCCGGCAACGTGAGGGAACTGGAAAATTGCATCGAGCGTGCAATTGTCCTTTGCACTGATCACGTAATCCACAGTTACTCCATGCCCCCGACCCTTCAAACATCCGAGGCATCGAACACAGTTGTCTCCGGCTCTTTACATGCAGCAGTCGCTACTCTTGAAAAAGAACTGATTATCGATGCCTTAAAAACCACATCGGGACATATGGCCAAAGCGGCAAGGTTACTTGGCATAACCGAGAGGATTATTGGCATCAGAATAAAAAAATATGCAATAGATCCAAGGCAATACCACTAGGTCTCATCAGTAAAAATCGTGCCTCGGTGAATATGGTTCACATTTCACAGGGCAGAGAGAAATAAGAATGCCTCTCTTGTGGATTGTCTTAATCCATATTTGATGGAATCATAAAAAGTCCGTCCTTGGATTTTTTACTCTCGGAATCCGAAAAGTTCTATAAATTCCTTATAAATCTAAGAGTTGCGATCCCCCCCATTGACTTGTGTGCACGTCATTAGGCACGATAATAACTTTTTTACCAAGTCATCATATTTCGTTTCATCAACCATGCCGTCTCACACCCTTGAAATCTTCATTTCAGTAGAAAACACCTGTCATCCTACCATTATGTAGTAAATTATCTTGTTCATTTTCACTGTCCAAATAGATGGAAACAAAAATTTCATCAGTGTTTTTAATTGGTTGTAGTGTTAATTTCGAAATTTTTCTCAGCAGGCACGAATCTTGATATTGAATACTCTTAAATTGAGTGAAAAATATACTTCATAAAAAAGGAGGGTATCTAAAGTGAGAAAAATTGCAATTTACGGTAAAGGCGGGATCGGCAAATCCACAACAACACAGAATACGGTGGCGGGCCTTGCTGAAATGGGAAAGAAGGTCATGGTGGTTGGGTGTGACCCGAAGGGCGACTCAACGCGCTTATTGTTGGGCGGTCTGAACCAGAATACGGTCTTGGACACACTTCGCGAAGAGGGGGAGGATGTGGAGCTTGAGGATGTCCGTAAAGCAGGTTTCAAAGGCACTCTTTGTACTGAATCGGGAGGGCCTGAACCGGGCGTTGGATGCGCGGGCCGCGGTATAATAACATCCATCAACCTGTTGGAACAGCTTGGTGCATATGCGGAAGATGAAAACCTTGACTTTGTTTTTTACGATGTATTGGGTGATGTAGTATGCGGAGGATTTGCCATGCCCATGCGCGAAGGCAAGGCACAGGAGATTTACATTGTAGTATCCGGCGAGATGATGGCCATGTATGCGGCCAATAACATATGTAAAGGCATATTGAAATTTGCTGAAGCAGGAGGCATCCGGTTGGCCGGGCTCATCTGCAACAGCCGCATGGTGGACAATGAAAAAGACATGATCGAAGCATTTGCCGAAAAGCTGGGAACCCAAATGATACACTTTATCCCCAGAGACAATATGGTTCAGAAAGCTGAAATCAATAGAAAAACAGTAATCGAATTCGATCCCGAACATCCCCAGGCAGACGAATACAGGACGCTGGCAACAAAGATGGTGGAAAACGAAAAATTCGTTATTCCTGCGCCTCTTGAGATAAACGAGCTTGAATCTCTTCTCATCAATTACGGCATAGCTGCTTGAAGCAAATCAGCAATGGGATTGCCTCCTGTCCGGGGGAAATAAGGCAAAATATAAACTGGAATAAGAGAATTTAAAAGGATATAAAAATGATAATGATCAGATCCATTGTAAGACCTGAGAAATCCGACAAGGTACTCGCCGATTTGATGGATGCGGGATTTCCTGCTGTAACAAGGATGTCTGTTGTCGGAAGGGGCAAACAGCGCGGCATAAAAATCGGAGAAATAACCTATGATGAACTTCCAAAGGATTTACTGTTTACGGTGGTAAAAGATAAGGATAAGGATTTTGTGATTAAAACAGTTATCAAGGCCGCAAGATCTGGGGGAAAAGGCGCTTTTGGCGACGGCAAGATATTTGTTACTCCAGTGGATGAAATTTATACCATAAGCTCCGGAATCAGGGAAACAGATTCCGGAGAAACAGAAGAGGTAAAGATATGAAAGAGGTTATGGCGATTATTCGCATGAATATGATGAATCAAACTAAAAGAGCTCTTGCAGATGCGGGTATATCCTCCTTAACGGCCAGAGATGCCCTTGGCCGGGGAAAAGGTCTGGTCGATATGACGCTGCTCAAAGGAGCGGAGCAGGGATATGAGGAAGCAATCTCCCAATTGGGGCAAAGCCAGCGTTTAATACCTAAAAGAATACTTTTTATTGTGGTTAAGGAAAAGATGGTGGAAAAAACGGTTAAAACGATAATTAAAGTAAACCAGACAGGAAAATCAGGGGATGGTAAGATATTTGTTATGCCTGTGAGAGATTCGGTAAGAGTCAGGACCGGAGAAAAAGGAGCTAATACGCTTGATGATTAGCAGGAGGGACCAAAGTGGAAACGTCTGTCAAAAAATATGAAGAATTTGAAGAAAAAATCTTGAACGCGGATGATTTTATTAAGCCTGAAAAAGTAAAAGAGGAAATCCTGAGCAAATATCCGCCCAAGGTTGCCAGAAAAAAATCAAAACAGATTATCGCAAACCGGAAGGATACAGAGAACAAACATCTTGAAATACAGGCGAACGTCAGGACGATACCGGGTATTATTTCACAGAGAGGGTGCTGCTACGCGGGGTGCAAGGGGGTGGTTATGGGGCCTACCCGTGATATCATCAACCTTACTCATGGCCCCATTGGATGCGGTTTTTACTCCTGGCTGACCAGGAGAAACCAGACCGATCCTTCAACCACGCCTGACGGCCATAATTTTATGCCCTATTGTTTTTCAACGGATATGCAGGAAAGAGAGATAATCTTCGGCGGGGAAAAGAAATTAAAAGAGGCTATCCAGGAGGCATACGATATTTTCAAGCCCAAGATGATTTCTGTATTTGCTACCTGTCCTGTAGGGCTGATCGGCGATGATGTTCATTCTGTTACAAAGGAGATGGAAGAAAAGCTGGGGATTACCATATTCGGATTCAGTTGTGAGGGGTATAAAGGCGTCAGCCAGTCGGCCGGACATCATGTTGCCAATAACGGACTCTTTCAGCATGTAATCGGCCAGGACAATACCGTCAAAGAAGGGGATTATAAAATAAATTTGCTTGGTGAATACAATATAGGGGGGGATGCCTTTGAGATTGAACGAGTGCTTACAAAGTGCGGCATAACGATAATTTCCACATTCAGCGGAAACTCGAGCGTTGATTTTTTTGCCAATTCACATACTGCGGACTTAAATCTTATTATGTGCCACCGTTCCATAAATTACGTGGCGGAAATGATGGAAAAAAAATATGGGATTCCCTGGTTTAAGATCAATTTTTTAAGCGCCGGCGGCATGTCAAGGTCTCTTAGAAAGATTGCGCAGTATTACGGAGATCAGAAGCTTATTGATCGGGTGGAGGAAGTAATAGCAGAAGAAATGCCGCCGGTAATAGAAGCTCAGAACGAAGTAAGACCCCGGCTGGAAGGAAAACTTGCCATGATGTTTGTGGGAGGATCACGGGCTCACCATTACCAGGAGATGTTCAGAGAGATGGGAATGATACCCTTTTGCGCGGGATACGAGTTCGCGCACCGGGATGATTATGAAGGGAGGCGGGTTCTGCCAAACCTTAAAGTAGATGCCGACAGCAGGAATATCGAAGAACTTTTCATAGAAAAAGATGCCGAAAGATACAATCCCAGGATAAGTGAAAAAGAACTTGAAGAAATGAAAAAAAACGGAATCAAGCTTAGAGACTATGAAGGAATGATGAATGAAATGTCGGATGGCACAATTGTTATCGATGACATCAGCCAGTTTGAAACTGAAACGCTTGTTAATACATACCGGCCCGCAGTATTTTGCGCGGGGATAAAGGAAAAATATACAATCCAGAAATTCGGAATCCCAATGAAACAGCTTCACAGCTATGACACCGGCGGACCATATGCGGGATACAGGGGAGCTATTAATTTTTATCACGAAATCGACCGGATGGTAAACAGCAAGATCTGGGAGCATCTGAAAGCTCCATGGGAAAAAAGTCCGGAACTTGCCGCCAAATATGCGTTTGAATAGTAGGGGCAGGCCCCTGTGTCTGCCCTATCGATGAATGGAAACAAAAAATTAAAGGAAATTATCATGTTATTAAGACACACACCCAAAGAGATCAAAGAGCGTAAATCCTTAACAGTAAATCCTGCCAAGACATGCCAGCCCATAGGGGCCATGTATGCCGCCCTGGGAATTCATGGATGTATGCCCCACAGCCATGGCTCACAGGGGTGTTATGCCTATCATCGCAGCACTCTGACCAGGCATTATAAGGAGCCGGTAATGGCGGCCTCAAGTTCTTTTACAGAAGGCGCTTCCGTATTCGGAGGCCAGTCAAATCTGCTCCAGGCGATTAACAATATTTTTACAATCTATGAACCGGATATTATAGCCGTCCATACCACCTGCCTGTCTGAAACCATAGGGGACGATATCCCTCAGATATTGGGAAAGGCCAGGGCCGACAACAAGATTCCTGAAGGTAAATTCGTTATTCATGCCAATACCCCAAGCTATGTCGGCACCCATGTTACTGGATTCGCAAACATGACCAAGGCGATGGTTGACTACTTTGCAATATCAAACGGGCATAAAGAGCCGAAGATCAATATCATACCGGGCTGGGTAGAACCTTCGGATATGCATGAAATCAAAAGAATTGCCGCTGAACTGGAGGCGCCGATAGTCATGTTCCCGGATACGGAAAATATTCTTAACGGTCCCCAGACCGGCAAATACGAAATGTTTCCTAAAGGCGGGGTTACAATTGATGAATTAGTAAGCGCGGGCAGCAGTCAGGGCACTATCGCGCTGGGCGGCCTGGCATCCGGCTCTTCGGCCAGGGCGCTTGATTCAAAATGCAAGGTTCCGTGTGAAATACTTGACCTGCCGATTGGAATCAAGGCAACCGACCGGTTTGTGGATACTTTAAGGAAAATGGCGGGTGTTAACGTACCGGATACCATCACAACCGAAAGGGGACAACTTATAGATATCGTAACCGATATGCAGGCCTATCTTTACCATAAAAAAGTGGCGTTGGTGGGCGATCCGGATCAGTTGATTTCGCTGACGGAATTTCTGGTATCCATAGATATGATGCCGATTCATATCCTTACTGGAACAAAGGACAAGAATTTTGAAAAACGGATAGAAAAAATAACAGCGGATGTTCCGCATGAAGTAAATATTGCAAGCGGTAAGGATATGATGCTTTACCATCAATGGGTCAAAAACGATCCAGTGGATCTTCTCATGGGGAATACTTATGTCAAGTATATAGCCAGAGACGAGGATATTCCGTTTATAAGGTTCGGGTTTCCCATTCTTGACAGGATAGGCCACAGCTATTTTCCGATCGTATGTTACCGCGGCGGGATGCGAATCCTTGAAAAGATACTGGAGGCGCTGATGGACCGCATAGACCGGGATTCAACGGAAATTGCATTTGATCTTGTAATGTAGGTTATGGACGGAATATGAGAAGCATACAAATATTAAAAGAAAGAAAAAGGCAGATATATCACAAGGGCGAAGAAGCCTTTAAGATAGAGTGCGGAAAAAAGAGCCTGGCCGGTTCCGTAAGCCAGAGGGCCTGTGTTTTTTGCGGATCACGTGTGGTGCTTTATCCCATAGCCGATGCTTTGCACCTGATTCACGGACCGATAGGGTGCGCATCATACACGTGGGATATCAGGGGGGCGCTTTCATCCGGCCCCCAGCTCCATAGGATGAGTTTTTCCACCGATCTTCAGGAAAACGATATTATTTTCGGCGGTGAAAAAAAATTATATCAGGCTCTTGTCAAGCTCATAGATCTCTATCATCCGAATGCCGCATTTGTTTATGCGACCTGTATTATCGGAATTATAGGAGATGATATTGATTCCGTGTGCAGGCGTGTGTCCGAGGAAAAAGGGATTCCGGTGCTGCCGGTTCATTCCGAGGGATTTAAAGGAACAAAAAAAGACGGATACAAGGCTGCCTGCGAAGCCCTGGCGCAACTGGTCGGCACAGGGTCAATTGAAAACAGAGGTAAATACAGCCTTAACATAATGGGAGAATTTAATATTGCCGGTGAAGCCTGGACCATAAAAAAATATTACGAAAAAATGGGGCTTGAAGTGGCTGCAATTTTTACAGGAGACGGCCGCGTTGACAAAATCAAAAAATCTCATGGAGCAAAGCTGAACGTGGTGCAATGTTCAGGGTCTATGATGCGCCTGGCTCAGATTATGGAAGAAAAATACGGTATTCCCTATATAAGGGTATCATATTTCGGGATAGAGGATATGTCAAAGGCCCTTTATGATGTTGCGGATTTTTTTAAGGATAACCTGCAAATCATGAAGCAGACCAGGGAGCTGGTGCGGGAAGAAATCAAGGCAATCTCTCCTGAAATAAAGAAATATAAAAAAATTCTTTCCGGGAAACGGGCTGCCATATACGTGGGAGGCGCGTTTAAGGCCTTTTCCATGATAAAGGCATTAAGAACCCTTGGAATGGAAGTTGTTCTTGCCGGATCTCAAACAGGAAATGAGGAGGACTATAAGCTTTTAAGGGATATGTGCGAGGACGGAACAGTGATAGTTGACGATGCCAATCCTCTGGAGCTTTCCAAATACTGCCTTGAAAAAAAGGTAGATCTTTTTGTAGGCGGCGTAAAGGAAAGACCCATGGCCTATAAATTAGGGATAGGATTTTGTGATCATAACCATGAAAGGAAGATCTCCCTTGCAGGCTACAGCGGGATGATAAATTTTGCAAAAGAGGTTTATTCTTCAGTAAGCAGCCCGGTCTGGCAGTTTGCGCCGGGGAGAAGAGGGGGGTATATAAAAGATGAAAGCCCTTAAAAAAGAAGAATACACGCCGACAAAAAACGCGTGCAAACTTTGCAGTCCTCTGGGAGCATCCTTTGTTTTTAAAGGCGTGGCAAACTCCGTTCCCCTGCTTCACGGTTCCCAGGGATGTTCGACCTATATCCGCAGATATTTGATAAGCCACTTTAATGAACCGATAGATATCGCATCTTCTAACTTTACAGAGGAAACAGCCATATTCGGAGGCGACGCAAATCTAAAGCTGGCTATTCAGAACATTACAAAGCAGTATAAACCCGAACTTATCGGCATTGCAAGCACATGCCTGAGTGAAACCATCGGAGATGATGTGGAGCTGATGCTCAGGGATTATAAAAAAAATGACACAGGAAAAAAACAGCCTGAAATAGTTTCTGTTTCAACTCCGAGCTATTCAGGGACACACATCGACGGCTTTCATGCCGCTGTTAAGTCACTCGTTGATTCAATAGCTGTAAAAGGAAATAAAAAAGCAAAACATATAAATATCTTCCCGGGCATGTTATCACCGGCCGACTTTAGATATCTAAAAGAGATATTTAACGATTTTAAGACAGATTATGTAATGCTGCCGGATTACTCCGATACATTTGACGGGCCTCTATGGACTGAATACCAGAAGATACCTGAAGGCGGGACAGCAATGAAAGATATTGCTTCCATGGGAGATGCGCGTGCAAGCATAGAATTTGGAAGAATCCTTGCCGAAGAAGAGAGCGCCGGAAAATTATTAAAAGAGCGTTTTGAAATCTCCTGTTTTAGTCTGGGGCTTCCAATCGGCGTTAATGAAACCGATCTGTTTTTTGACGCGCTTGAAACAATTACCGGAAAATCTATGCCTGAAAAACATATAAAAGAACGAAACAGACTCATAGACTCCTATGCAGACGGTCATAAATACGTTTTTGAAGCGCGAGCCGCAGTTTACGGAGAAGAAGACCTGGTTGTGGGGCTTGCTTCTTTTTTATCGGAAGTCGGAATCATTCCCGTGCTTTGCGCTTCAGGCGGAAAAAGCGGTCATCTTGAAAAGAAACTTGGCGAGGTGATTCCTGATTTGGAAAAAAAGGAAATAACAATCCTCGATGGCGCCGATTTTATGGAAATAGGAGAAGCGGCAAAAATATCGGCCCCTGATTTTTTAATCGGAAACAGCAAAGGTTACAAACTGGCGCGGGAGATAAAAAAACCTTTGATACGTGTGGGATTTCCAATCCATGACCGGCTTGGAGGCGCCAGGATTATTCATGCTGGTTACAGGGGCGCCCAACAGCTTTTTGATACTATTTCAAATACTATTATCGCTTTACGGCAGGATGATTCGCCTGTTGGGTATACATATATGTAAAACACAAACCTGGGTTGGACGGTTCACGGTTGAAGACGTAGGGGCACGATGCATCGTGCCCCTACTGGAACCGATCATTTTAGGAGAAAGGAGATAAAAATGGATCTGTCAAATCATCCATGCTTTAATGCAAAAATACGAGGAAAATTCGGAAGGGTGCACCTCCCGGTAGCGCCCAGGTGCAATATACAGTGTAATTACTGTTACCGTAAATACGATTGTGTCAATGAAAGCCGGCCCGGAGTGACGAGCGCGGTGCTGACCCCGCATCAGGCCATGATATATCTCGATTTTGTGTTTGAAAAGGCAGAAAATATTTCTGTTGTAGGCATTGCAGGCCCCGGAGATCCGTTTGCAAATCCAAAAGAAACAATGCAGACTTTAACCATGGTAAGGGAAAAATACCCGGAAATAATGCTTTGTCTTGCCACAAACGGCCTGGAGCTTGCACCTTATATTAATGAACTTGCGGAACTTGGGATAAGCCATGTAACCGTAACTTTAAACACAATAGATTCTGAAATCGGAGCTCAAATATATTCGTTTGTCCGTTATGGAAAAAAAGTGCTTGCCCCAAAAACAGGAATGAAAATTCTTTTGGAAAAGCAGCTTGAAGCAATAGAAAAGCTGAAAGAAAAAAGTATAATAACTAAAGTAAATACCATCATTTTACCAGGAATAAATGAGGATCATATCGAGGCGGTTGCAAAAAAAATGGGGGAACTTAAAGTAGACATATTAAATTGCATCCCCTTTTATCCGAATAAAGGTTCTGTGTTTGCAAATCTTAAGGAGCCTCCAAAAGAGGCTGTAAGGAAAATCAGGGAAAAAGCTGCTCAATATATACCGCAGATGTATCATTGCGCAAGATGCAGGGCCGATGCAATCGGTATTCTGGGTGAGGAAAATAGCGCTGAATTAATTGAAAAACTAAAAGAATGTTCGGAACTGCCGGAGATTTACGATGATAAACGTCCCTATGTCGCAGTGGCCACCCTGGAAGGGGCTCTTGTAAATCAAAAGCTGGGCAAGGCGCAGGAGTTATTTATTTACGGTAGAAAAGACGAACAAATAATATTCATAGAATCCCGCAAAACTCCTGAGCCCGGACAGGGACTGAAACGATGGGAAAAACTGGCCGAAATTATAGGCGACTGCCGAGCACTTCTTGTGAACGGAATCGGTCATAATCCAAGGGAGGTTATTTCAAAAAAGGGGATCGACATCCTCGAACTGGACGGAATGATAGACGAGGCAGTCGAAGCTGTTTTCGAAGGCTACAGCATGAACTACATGGTCAAACGGGATGTTGATGCGTGCAACCGGCCCTGTGAAGGCGCGGGGGCGGGGTGTATGTAGGGGCAAGACCTGTGTGTCTGCCCAATATTTTGTATATTTTTTCGTTCCCACGGTCCTCCGTGGGAACGCATATTATTATAATGGAGGAATAACAAATGGAAAAACCGAAACATCATATTTTTGTCTGTTCGAGTTTCAGAGCATCCGGCGAGATAAAAGGGATGTGCAATAAGAAAGGATCAACAGATTTGCTGCCGTATATAGAAAATGAAATCCTCGACAGAGGGATGGACGCATTGCTGACAAGCACCGGGTGCATGAAACAGTGTGACAACGGCCCTGTTATGGTAATATACCCTGAAAATTACTGGTACGGCAATGTGGAAAGTGAAGATGCGGTTGATGAGATTCTGGATGCCCTGGAAGATGGTGAGCCGGCGCCGAATTTCTTATTATGATATCTCCAACGCTTATCAGAAAGGCTGAGCCTTCCGACATCAATCCAATGATCCGGCTTCTTGAACAGTTATTTTCCATAGAGGAAGATTTTACCTTTAACGAGCCTGTTCAGAGAAACGGTCTTGCCATGATGCTGAATGACAATGAACATCGTTGTATCATGGTCGCCTCATCAGGGGAGCAAATCGTGGGGATGTGCAGCGCGCAACTGCTTGTTTCGACAGCGGAAGGGGGTATGGCCGCATTAATCGAGGATATGGTGGTTGCCAAAACGTTTCAAAGGCAGGGGATCGGTAAAAAACTTCTGCACGCAATCGAGAAGTGGGCAGTACAAAAGGGCGCCAAAAGAATGCAGCTCCTGGCTGACAGAAATAATGTGAATGCCCTCCATTTTTATAAAAAACAAAAATGGTCGGCAACAAAATTGATCTGTCTCCGTAAAAAGCAAGAAAGGAGAAATGGATGTATGACAAACTGAAAAAAACACTCATTGATTTAGTTGGAGAAAATGGTCTCCTGGAAAGTGAGGTCAACATTACGGCCAAAATCCTGACCCCAAAAGAAGCCATAGGTGAGACGGAAAGGAAGGATTTCCCTTTGCTTCAGGGCAAAGAGTTTTTGATGCAGGCGGATTTCAAAAATGCCCTGGGCCAGGCATTTACTGATGCCCCGAGTAATTTTAAGGGAAAACTCAAAAAAATACTTGAATTAAAATTAACAGATAACAGTGATCGAGCCCTTTTTATTGCTACTCTCAATGCTGTAATGCGATACCTGGGTACAGTCGAAAAGACCATTCACTGCAAGAATGAGGAACCTGAATTATGCGCCCGAGAGATAGTCAGGACAATTATTGATAAATATGGAGCTGATATCAAGATCGGGATTGTTGGATTTCAGCCGGCCATCATAGACCATTTTTCTGAAAGGTTTCCTGATCAAAATATCAAAGTAACGGATCTGGATAAAAACAATATCAACAAAGAGAAATATGGGATAATTATCTGGGACGGTAGAAAGATGACGGAAAGACTTTTTAAAACATGTGATGTGGTTTTGGCAACAGGCTCGACAGTAGTAAATGACAGCCTGTCTCAGTTGATTTGTTTATCAGACAAATACCGAAGGCCACTCTACCTTTACGGCACAACAATTGCCGGAGCCGGTAAGATTCTGGACTTTAAAAGGCTGTGTTTTAAATCGACTTAAGGCAGAGATTCCCTTTTCCGGAAAATATATTACCGTGTATAAGGAGACTGAGAGTTCAATAAGGGGTAGTCATGAAAAGATCCGTCCATTTGAAAAAGTATGAGGTGTTCCTGTCCATATCATTTTATTTTATTTCTTCTATTGCTTTTGCCCGAGATGACCCAAAAGAACTCCTTGTATTTGCCGGGGTTGGCATGCGGCTGCCATTGAATGAAGTGGGGAAAAATTTCGAGAGAAAATATGGAGTAAAAGTATTATATGACTATGGAGGAAGCGGAAGACTGGGCAATAAAATACTGGTCGGGCAAACCCCTGACATCTTCATCCCCGGCAGTGACAAGTGGTCGAAAATCTTAAAGAAAAAAGGCTATGTAAAAGAGTGTACGCCTGTAGCCTATCATACTCCAGTTATCATTACTCCCAAAGGGAATAGGAAAGTGAACTCACTTGGTGATTTTCTCGACTGCAACAACGGACTTGTATTGGGTGATGACAGGGCATGTGCTATAGGCGGCGTTTCTGCTGCAATATTGAAAAAAGCAGGCCTCGATGTTTCAAAGATGAATATAAGGGCAAAAGGACACTCCGTAAAGCAATTAGTGATATGGATAGAGGCGAATAATGCCGACGCCTCTATCGTATGGAAGGTCGATGCGGTTCAGTCGGGCAGGGTGAGAATCGTTCATATCGCCGGGCAGTGCGATTTCAAAAGTATCATTCCAGCCTGTCAAATGAGGAAACACAAAAAAGAGACACTTGAATATGTTCGTTATCTCTTGAGCGCCGAGGGGAAAGATATCTTCAGAGAACATGGATTTGAGGTGGTGGAATAGATGAAAGGTCTTTCTTTTGACTTGGTTGCATCGATCATGACGGGAATCTTTGTGTGCCTGATTGTGTTTCCCGTTTTTGCCCTCTTTACAACAACTTCATTTGGAGAACTGATATATCAAATCAAGTCTCCGTCCGTTTTGTCGGCGGTTTTCATAAGCCTTGAAACATCGTCTGTAGTGGTATTAATGGCACTCTTCTTGGGAATTCCCACGGCATATTTCCTGGCGATGAAAAACTTCAAGGGCAAAGAGATACTCGATACATTGGTTATTCTTCCTCTTTCCATGCCTCCTCTTGTCGCGGGTCTGGCCCTTCTGATCCTGCTGGGAGGAAACAGTAAGTTTGGCAGCGTGTTAAGAAACCACGGAATCGATCTGATATTTTCTAAAAAGGGGATCATCGTTGCCCAGCTTTTCGTATCAATTCCCTTTCTCATAAAATCAGCGAGGGAAGCGTTTGAATCCATTAATAAAGATGTCATCAATGCATCATTGACCCTGGGGGCTTCAAAATTCCATACGTTTAAAACGGTTCTGATCCCTTTGTCTAAAAATGGCATCTATACCGGAATGATCATGACCTGGGCAAGGGCGTTGGGAGAGTTTGGCGCTACTTCCATGGTAGCCGGCTGCATTCCATTCAGAACCGAAACAATGACTGTGTCAATTTATCAGAATGCCATGTCCGGGGAGATGAATTCCGCGATTGCTGTTGCCCTGTTTTTGTCAGTATTCTCTTTTACTTTGTTGTTGATATTCAAATTACGGGTCAGGGGTCAAACAGAGAATGAGCGTTACACTCAATAAAATTTCAAAGAGTTATAATGGTCGCAGCGTGCTGAAAGATCTCAGCCTGAAGATCAGGAAAGGTGAATTTCATGTGCTGTTAGGTCCCAGCGGTGGCGGTAAAACAACCATACTCTCTGTAATAGCGGGATTGACCAGGCAAGATAGCGGCTCTGTATTCATCGGCAAACGGGAGGTGAGCAACCTTTCTCCCGGCGAAAGAAGAATCGGTTTTGTCTTTCAGGATTACGCCCTGTTTCCTCATCTGACTGTTTTTGAAAATGCCGCCTATGGACTGAGGGTCAAAAAGGTAAAGGAAAGTAAAATACGTCGGAAGGTTGATTGTTATCTGAGCAAAGTACACCTTGAAAAGGAAAAAGATAAATTCCCGCAGCAGTTAAGCGGAGGGCAAAAACAGAGAGCGGCTCTGGCCAGAGCGCTCGTTGCCGAACCTGAAGTGCTTTTAATGGATGAACCGATGAATAGCCTGGATACCCTGACCAAAGAGACAATCCGGAATGAATTGAAAAGTATCCATCAGGAAATGGAAATGACCACGGTCTATGTTACCCATAACCAGGATGAGGCAATTCTAGTAGCAGATCAGGTTTCAGTGCTTCACCACGGAGAAATAGAACAGATTGAATCCCCTGATGAACTATTTTATCATCCTAAAACTGAATTTGTAGCCCGGTTTGTCGGGATTAAAAATATTTTAAAAGTATTCCCTATGGAAATAAGCAACAGCGAAGCCGCAGTACAGATCAATAGTGACGGCCTGGGGCAACCTATTAAGATAAGGGTCAAAAGATACCCTATTCTTGAAAAAGGAAAAGAGATCAATCTGTGCATCCATCCGGATAAAATTATCCTGAAAAGAATAAACGAAGCGGTTGATGTGAATCTGAATCGAATCAGTGGAAAAATAATGGACAGGACAAAAAACAGTCGAGATTTTAGGACAATGGTTGATATTGGAGGTATGGTGCTCCATGCAGCAACCAGGGGAGGCCTTTTCGATTTTGAGGCTAACGAAAATGTGTGGGTCTGCTTTGCCCCGGATGCACTTCACCCATTATGCGGGAAAAAGAGCAGAGTTCCCTTGTCCAAGAGGAGATGCATGAACAGGCTGTATTCGAAATGAAAGGAATTATTGATTCCACTTTACGAGAAGGTGAACAGGCTGCCTATGTCTCCTTTGACCCGGCGCAAAAGTCAGATTTACCGCTTGCCGGCTACTTATTTCGATAGAACCCCTTCCCATGGAATTCCAACAGGTTTCAGGTGTCAGGAAAGAGAAAAAAAGATCTGAAACGTGAACACTGACACCTGAAACCGAATTTTAACGTGTACTACTCAGGCGTGAAAGCGAGAAATGTCTTCATCTTTTCACCTTCTCCCCTGTGAAGAAAGCCAACAGTCAAAGGGATTCCCACTTTTATGGTTTCCGGATTTTTTGTGTCCACACCTTCAATACGTGCATCAACCTT
>Ga0209345_10003070_pt1 | contig 17567 bp, 15 predicted proteins | sample Cruoilmetagenom7_FD_187294 | JGI IMG/M metagenome (GOLD analysis project Ga0209345, IMG submission 187294) | Oil polluted marine microbial communities from Coal Oil Point, Santa Barbara, California, USA - Sample 7 (SPAdes) (version 2) | ecosystem: Environmental > Aquatic > Marine > Oil seeps ...
CAACCGGGGAAATCGTCGTTCTGTGCCATGGGGCCTCCTGTCTCTTGGCGCTCTATATGGCCCCCATGGTCAGGCGGGACAAGGGCAGCGCCGCTTGTGGGCGGCTGGGGGGCGCGATAGCGTGGCTGCATGCAAGATCGCGCCCGTGTTGATATCTACCTCGAACCCGCGCTGCGCGAGAGTGCGGAGGCCGGGGCGCATAACTTTATCCGTAGAGTGACGCATGTGCTGGAAAACGCCCGGTTTAGGGTCGCATTTCGCGACAGCGGCGGGCCGGTGCGGGATCCCGATGGTTATGCTCTCAGCCATATGACCCCTGCCCCGACCGCCCGAGGTTTGGTGTTCCGCCGCTGCTATCACTACCCGTTCTGGCAGATCGAAGCGCGGCCTGAACGCTGGCTTTGGGATGTGGCGCAAGCCCAGTTTAACCCTGCGCAGGTTCAGGCCAAAGCTGCGGGGCAATTCTATCGGTTTTGGCAAAACCGCCTCTTCGCGGAAGCGCCTCAACAGGTGCGGCGTGACGGGCCGATCTATGTGCCCTTGCAGGGGCGCTTGTTGCAGAGACGGTCTTTTCAGTCCTGCACACCTATGGAGATGCTGGAGCATACGCTCGACCATGGCGATAGGCCGGTCGTTGCGGCCCTGCACCCAAAGGAAGACTACACGGCGCAGGAACAGACAGCGCTCGAAACGCTTGCAGCGCGGCACCCCCAATTGCAGGTCACCATGGGCGAGATGGAGCGCCATTTGGCCACCTGCGCCTATGTGGTGACGATGAATTCCGCAGCCGCCTTTTCAGGCTATTTCTTCGGCAAACCCGCACTGTTTTTCGGTGACATCGACTTTCACCATATTGGGGTCAAGGCCGACCTTTCCGACCTTGAGGCCGGCTTTGCAACAGTGGCGCAGGCCAAACCGGATTACGCGGCCTATCTCTACTGGTTCTGGCAGGAAAATTGCATCAACGCGGGCCGACCGGAGGCCGAAGAGAAGATCGCTGCCCGCTTGCGCCGCTTTGGCTGGCCCGTTTAACGTCAAAGAAAAGGGCGCCCCGAGAGGCGCCCGTTTTCTTCATTTATCTTAAGCTAAGCCCTTAGAATCAAAGGGATTCTTCGATCCAGCTTTGAAGGGCCGCTTTGGGGCGTGCGCCGGCAAGGTTGGATACGACCTGACCGTCTTTGAAGATGAACAGCGCCGGAATACCACGCACGCCGACTTGAGCGGGCGAGTTCGGGTTTTCGTCGACGTTGACTTTGACGATCTTCACGCGACCGTTCATTTCATCCGAAAGCTCTTCCAGCGAAGGGCCGATCTGTTTGCACGGGCCGCACCATTCGGCCCAAAAATCGACCAGAACCGGAATGTCCGAATTTTTAACTTCGGCGTCGAAAGTGTCGTCGGTGACTGCGACGGTTGCCATGATGCTCTCCTGACAGGAATGGGTTAAGGCCTGAACCTATGAACGCGGGGCACTGGCGTCAAGATATGGCAGGGCGCTCAAAGCACTTGTCACGATATTGTCGGGCAACACCATGAGCGTCGGGGCGGCTGTCCAAAGGATTGCCGTCTCAATCCGCCGGTCGGGATAAATTTGCCGCAGCATATGGGCATAAGCGCCCATTTGGCGCAGCAGCCCGTCCGGGCAAGCATCGGGCGTGCCGGGCACAACGCGGTTGGTTTTAAAATCCACAGCCAGAATATGATCTTCGGCGATCACCAGACGGTCAATGGTGCCATGCAAACGCTGGTCGCCCAAGCAGCCGGTGACAGGTACTTCGGCGAGGGTTGTTGTGTCGAACAGCGGGGCAAGGGCAGCAGTGTTAAGCACGACGCCTACTTCATCCTGCGCACGGGCGATGCTCTCTGCAGGATGATACCGTCCTAGCCGCGCGAGGAATATGTCACGCGCATTGGCATCCATGAGGGGCAGATGTTCGAGCAACTCATGCACCAAGGTGCCATAGCTGAGCGCCGTGTCCATATCGAAACCGGCTTCGCCTGCAAGCGCTTTGGCCCCTCCCAAATCGGAGGGCGATAGCGTTTTGACCTCTTGCGATGCTGATGGTGCAGGGCGGGTGAAAGTAGGGTCTAATTTGGGGCTATTTCGCGTCTCTTTCGGTGTTTCGACCACTTCGAGAGCGTCCCAATCGCCCTGTTGATAACGCAACGTACCATCTTCGGGTATCGTCTCCGCCTGCAAGCGGGTCAGTGCCGCTTCGGTTATTTGAAACCACGAGGACTCATCCTTCGAAAGCTCACCCGCCGCTGCGACGATCAGCCATTTTTCGGCGCGGGTCATGGCGACATAGAACAGCCGCAACCGTTCTTGCAGGGCGGCTTCTTTCATCTCATCCGTGCGGGCGCGCATGGGTTGTGGCATGTCATCCGCTGCCGCTTTCCAAACTGGGATGCCCTCGACGGTGATGATTTCATCCTTGATCGTCACGTCACGCCGCCCTGTGTCTGGCAGAATCACGATGGGGGCTTCCAACCCTTTGGCCCCATGCACCGTCATCACTCTGATTTGGTTTGACGCAGAGTCGATCTGGCGTTTGATCTCCAGATCATCGGTCTGCATCCATTGCAGGAACCCTGTCAGGCTCGGGACCGCTCCACGCTCATAGGACAGCGCTTGGCTCAGCATCGCGTTGATCCCGTCTTCGGCCTCCGGCCCCAGCCGTGCAAGCAATTTGCGGCGACCATCATGGCGTGTGAGGACGCGTTCAATCAAGTCATAAGGGCGCAGGTAGTCCACTTGAGCACGCAGATCGCGCAACACGGCAAGGGTCGGAGCATGTTCCTCGGTTTGGGTGCGCAGTGCCTGCCAAAGGTGGTCTTCTTTGCGGCCATGCGCGAGCGTGAAAAGCTCTTGCTCCGACCAGCCAAAGAGCGGTGATTTTAACGCGGTAGCCAAGGACAGGTCATCGTCGGGTGTCGCCAAAAACGACAGGATTGCCGCCAGATCGCGCACCGCGAGTTCCGCGCCAACCTTCAACCTGTCCGCCCCGGCGATGGGCAGTTCCGCCGCTTTGCAGGCGCGGATGATCTCGGAAAACAGGGCCGAACGACGCTGAACGAGGATTAGAAAATCGCCCGGTTGAATGCGCCGCCGCACCAAGCCGTTCTTGCTATCATCAGGCAGATAGTGTTCTTCGGTCGTCAGCTCCTTAATCCGCCCCGCGATGCGTTCGGCCAATTGCACCGTGTGGTGCCGCGCGCTGCGGCGGTCGACGGGATCGGTCCAATCGCCTTCTTCGTCGGGTCCGGCTTTCTCAATAAACGGCCAAAGATCGACGCGCCCCGGCAGACGGTCTTTGAACGCCTTATGGCCCCCGTCATTGGCAAAACCGCTTTGGATATCAGGGTCAAAGACCCCATCCACCGCCTGCAGGATCGCCGAGGACGAGCGGAAGGAATAAGCAAGACTGCGCCTTTGGAAGAACTGGCCTGCCTCCCCAATCTTTTGCTCAAAGGTGACGCCTTTGCGATCCAATTCCTCCGGATCGGCGCCTTGGAAGGAATAGATCGATTGTTTCTTGTCGCCCACGACGAACAGCGTGCGGTCCACATCGCTGCGCACCCCAGCGCCACTGTAGAACTCATCGGTCAGCCGCTCAATCACGTCCCATTGCCGGGGCGAGGTGTCCTGCGCTTCATCCACAAGGATGTGATCGATGCCACCGTCGATCCGGTAAAGCACCCATGCCGCCACGGCCTTATCGGTGAGCAGAGCGCGGGCTTTGAGGATCAGATCGTCGAAATCGAGCCAGCCGCGTTTTTGTTTCTCATCGGCATAGCGCTCAAGGAAACGGGCGGCGAAACGGTGGAGCACATAGGATTTGCGCGCCGCCTTCAGGGCGAGCCGCGTTTCGCGGGCGTCCTCAACCCGTTGCATCAACTGTTCAAGCTGCGGCATTTGCTCGGCGATGACCTTTTGCGTGGGCTTGGTCGGGAAACTGCCGATTTTGGCAGTAAAGGGTGCCTTTGCGCCACTGCCAGTCAGCAGAGTGCTTTCTAAATGCGGGAGTGCTGACAGATCATAGCTGTCGATCTCCTGCAGCGCAGCGCCCGCTTTGCCGTCATTTCCACCTTTGGCCAACAGATGCGGAATGATCTCGGCCATCATGGCGGCTTCGCTACCGAGAAAGACTGATGCTGCAATCTTTTCCTCGGTCAGGTCTTCGGGTTGGTTGAAAAGCGCAAGGATCTCGGGCCGGGTCCGTTCGGTGGCAAAGGCGTCGCGCTGGCCGACGATGCTGCGGGTGAGGCTGGCGAAATCTTCGCCTGTGTAATGGCGCGCGACGTCAGCCACCAAAGGCGCATCCGCTCCCTCGGCCATTTCGTCCACGATTTCTGCCCGGAGCAGATCGGCGGCGCGGTCTTCGATCTCGGTGAACTGCGGGCTGACCTGTGCTTCGAGCGGGAAGCGTCGCAAAAGCGCCGCACAGAAGGAGTGGATGGTCTGAATTTTCAAACCACCCGGCGTTTCAATCGCGCGGGCGAAAAGCGTGCGTGCATTGCGAAGCTGATCCGGCGACAGATCACCCTGCACACCAAGATCGGCCAAGGCGCTGCGCAGCGCCGCGTCCTTCAGCATCGCCCATTCGCCCAAGCGTTTGAACAGGCGGTTCTGCATCTCTGACGCGGCGGCTTTGGTATAGGTCAGACATAAGATGTGCTGCGGTTCGACATCATCAAGCAGCAGCCGCGCCACACGGTCGGTCAGCACGCGGGTCTTGCCCGAACCCGCATTGGCCGTCAGCCAGGTGGAGGCATCAGGGCGGGCCGCATCAATCTGGGCGCGGGTGGCGTCATCAAATTCGCGCATCATTCCAGTTTCTCCGGTTTGGCCGCAGCGGTGCCGTCCCATTCGCCGAAACGGGCGAGTTGGTCAAAGTTTCCGGCAAAGGCGTCGGTCTGCACCATCCGGCGGGAGGTGAAGCCCTGGCCTTCGTCAAGATAGCGAGAGAGCAGGGCGTGCAGCCCGGCCAGCACCTCTTGCGGGTTCTCTTCTTCTAGCGGGGCAGGGACCTCGACAGGTTTGGAGCCCAAACCGATGAAGGCCGCATGGGCGACATGCGCCACGCCGACTTCGGTAAAGCCGCCACGCTCCACCATGGCCGCTTCGATCAACAGTTGTTTGTCGAACAGCCGCTGTTCCTTTTTCCCCGGCGGCGTGCCGGTCTTGTAGTCATAGATCAGCACATCGCCGTCTTCGGTCTGGTCGATCCGGTCGGCAAAGCCGCTGAGGGTGAAACCGAGGTCTGCGAACGTATAGCTGCCGCGTGCGCCTTGCTCAAAAGCGACGGGGCTGGAGAAGCTGGCGCGATGACGCTCGTGAGAAATGAACCAATCCGCAATCCGGTCGATCCGCGCCAACCACATCGCACGCGCCGCAGGCCAGGGGGCTTCTTCTTCGAGAACCTGTGCCGCGATCTCCAGCAATGTCTCGCGGGTCAGGCGCGCTGGGGATTGGGCCACCAGCTTTACGAAATCCTCCATGATGCGGTGCAAGACGATGCCGCGCACGGGCGCGTCTGGCGATTGCACCAAGGGGTTCATCGGACGCAGTTTCAGGCTGTGTTTGGCATAGACGGCATAGGGATCGCGGATCAGTGTTTTGATCTCAGTCACCGAAAGCTTGCGCGGACGGGCTGCGCGTGGGGGGCGGGGGGAAGGACGCGGCGCGGGGGCGGTGCGCTCTACCGCTTCCAGCGCGCGCACCTGATCCAGCCAATACGCTCCGCGTTGCTGCATCGCCTGCCAAGCCTCCGGCCCGCCTGTCTCTCCCAGACCGCCCAGCAGATTGCCCAACCGGTTGAGCCAACGTGACGGCACCATCTCGGCCTCATCCGAACGAATGGCGCGGGTGATCCAGACCTCGGGGCTGGCAATCGCCTGTTGATAATCATGCGCCGACAGACCGATGCGCCGTTCGGGCAGCAACAGCCCGGCTTTCTCGCGCATCTGACGATTAAGCCACGGATCAGGCGGCGGCGCTTCGGGCCATGTGCCTTCGTTCAGCCCGCCAAGGATCACCAGATCGGCCCCCTGCACGCGCGCCTCCATCGTGCCCCAGATCATAATGTCGGGATGCGGGGTGTCGGCCTCGCGGACCTCTTCTTGGGACAGCAATGCACCAAGCAGATCGGCATAGTCGGCGGCATTCATCGCGCCGCCATGCTCTGCGTGGTCGCTCAGGTTTGCCATGACGTCCTGCGCCTTGGTGCCTGCACCATGTTGCCAAAGCAGATGGGCCGGATCGGCGCTTTGACCTGCGGCAATTTTCTCGGCCAAAGCCAGATGGGCCGCAACGCAATCGGGCAGAGGGCGTTCGCCAGCGGCATCATGGCCGGGGAAAGTCTCGCCCACCCACGTGATCCAATCGCGAAAGCCGCTGGCGTCTTCCATCCGTTTTGCGATTTTCTCCCCCAACGCCTCTAGCCCTTCGGCATCGGGATAGGGCAGCCCACGGCGGCGGATTTCGGCTTCCAGCCTTTGGGTATAGAGCTGGTGAAAGTTTCGCCCGGCGCCGCTGTGGCTCAGGGGGTGTTTCAACAGGGTAAGCAGCGCTTCTGCATCAAGTTTGCGCAGGAAAAGCGCGGCCACATGGCGCAAGAACCGCCCCGGAGGAGACAGTTGCAACGGCATCCCGGCGCTGTCATCGGGCAAGATGTTCCAACGGTCGAGGGCGGCGGTGACCTGCCGGGTGAGCATCCGGTCGGGGGTAATCAGCGCGGCCTTCACGCTGTCTTCGGCGGCTTGGCGCAGCCGCAACGCAATGGCGAGCGCTTCGACACGGGGCGTGGGCGCTTCGATCAGGGTGATGTCGGCGGTGGCCGCGCCGAGTTCTTTCAAATCCGGCCCTTCGTTGAGCCACGCATGGGTGACGGGGGCAGGCCGCAGGGAAAGCGACAACAGCTTGTTCCGCGCAGCAGAGACCGGGGGCATTTCGCACCATGTTTCAACTGCGCCGCGGGGGACGTTGAGCATATTCATTAGCTTGCGAAAACGGTACTGCGGGTGGTCTTCGGCCAGCAGCGCTTGGTCCAGCTCGTTCCAGACGGCGGTCGGCATTTCAAAGTCGAAACCGGGCAGGATGATGGCGCCTTGGGGCAGGCGGGCAACGGCTTCCATCAGCAGGGCGGTTGTCCCGCGTGAGCCGGTGGACCCGGCGAGGATGACCGGGTGCTGTGGCGGGGCGTCCTGCCACCGTGCGATGATGCGGGCGACCAGTTGACGCCGCCGCGCCTCGGCATCAGGGCGGCTGGTGGTTTGGCCCAGATAGTCATGCGCGATGGCCAGGAAACGCTGCGCGCGTTCCCAATGGGCCGAGAGGTTGCCCACGTCCAGCCCGGCGACCGTCTCGGGTGAGACACCTTCGCCCTGCATTTCGTCGATCAGCGCAGCAAGGCTGTCCGAGAGCGCATAGAGCGAAGCCCGCGGGGCGAGGTCCGGTGCGGCATCCAGAAGGCGGGACACCAGTTGGATCAGTTCCAGCCGCCGTTGCAGCGGCGGCGTGGGCGCGGGCAGGGCGATGCCGGGGGCCAGCGCGTCAAGGTCTGTAATCAGCCGAATGCGGGGCAAGAACCCAGCCGGGCCGGCGTCAAAGTCATGGCGCAGACGGCGGGCCATGCGGTTGGTGTTAACGATCAATTCAACGCGGGCCATCGCCTCGGGCGGGCCAGCTTCCAGCCTGTCGCACAGCCCGCGCACCAGTCCGCGCGGAAAGTCGACACCGGGGGCAAGACCGAAAACGCGGGGGCTGTCTTGGGGCTCAAACATCGGCATTCGCCAACAGGCTCTCGGCCAGTGCGATGCCGTCCGGATGCCCCACATCGCACCAACGGCCGGGATAGGGCAGGCCAAAAAGAGTGTCGCTTTCCAGCATCATGTCCCACAAGAGGTTAAGCGAGAAAGCCTTGGCCTCAATCTGGGCCAGCAGGTCGGTCTTGATGATCTGCACGCCGCCATAGACATTCCCCGGCCCACGCTTGAGCCGGCCATCAGCGCCAAGAGCGAAGTCACCGCCGCCCCCATGGCCGAGCGTTTGCGGCAGGGGGACGGTCATCAAAAGCGCATCCATCTGCGCGGGCTCCCAGGCGTCGCGCAAGAGCGTCAGCGGGTTCGGCCCGGCCCAGATTGCGTCACTGTTCATCGTAAACACCGGTCCATCACCCAAAAGCGGGAGCGCATTTCGCAGCCCGCCGCCAGTGTCGAGAATCTCGGGCGTCTCCGTGATTGTCGAGACGCCCTGGGGGCGCAGATGTGCATCGAGTTGTTCGGGCAGATAATGCAGGTTCGCCACAATACGCGCAGGCGACACGCCATGCGCTAGGTCAAGCGCGTGGTCGACCAAAGGGCGGCCAGCGACGGGCACCAAGGGTTTCGGCAGGTTCTGTGTAAGATGTTTCATGCGCGTGCCGAACCCGGCCGCGAACATCATGATGGCTTCGGGATACTCGCGCATTGGCTTTTCAGATGCTCCAAAAATTCTGGGGTCGGGTGGGGCAGGGCGGTTGCGATGCTTTGCGCCACGGGGGCAAGTACAGGGTGGCGCAGATTGTGTTGCAGATGGTTCCAGACCCGTGGGATCAGATCGACATAATGCGCTTTGCCGTCGCGCAAACACAGGCGGGCAAAAATGCCGAGAATGCGCAGGTTTCGCTGCGCGCCGAGCAGGGCATAGGCGCGGAGGAAAGAGACTGCATCGCCGCCTGTTTGCGCGATGTAATGGTCAATCATCCGTGCTTCGATTTCTGGTGCGACATCGCGACGGGCGTCTTGCAGGATCGACACAAGGTCATAGGCCGGATGCCCCAGCAGGGCATCTTGGAAATCAAGCAAGCCAACGCGGGAAACCCCTCGCCGCTTCGGCAGCCACAGCAGGTTTTCCGCATGGTAGTCGCGCAGGATTACCACCTTTGAATCACGATCCAATTCCTGCGCCAGCGGGTGGAAAGCATCGGCAAATGCCGCAGCGGATTCGGGCCGCTGTGCCGTTCCGTAGTATTCAAACGCAGGCGCGGCCATGTCGGTGAGCCAAGTGGCATCGCAGAGCGGCACGTCGGGCAATGGGGCGGTATGCAGTTTGACCAGCACTTCAATCGCCGCCCGATAAAGCGGTTCCTGCCGCGTGGGGTCATCCGCCATCAGCCGGGCAAACAGATCGTCGCCGAGGTCTTCGAGCAGCAGTAGGCCATTGTCTGTGTCGGCTTGGTATATTTCCGGCGCGCTGAGACCGATTGTCTTGAGATGTGCAGCGATATGAATAAAGGGCCGCACGTCTTCGCCGCGCGCTGGTGGTGCATCCATCAGGATGGCAGTCTGACCGTCAGGTTTGCACAACCGATCATAGCGCCGGTTTGACGCATCGCCCGCCAGCAGTTTGTGCGCAGCGTCGGACCAGCCGGCGTTTTTGAGAAAGGTATTGATGAGTGCCGCGCGCGACGTCATGACCGCCACTCCGACAGCTTGCTTGCCCAATCCGGCTGCGTCCAACGCGCGGTTAATTCCCGGCGATCGTCATCGTCGCCGGATGCAAGGTTAAGGTGCAGCGCTTCGGCGGGCGCCAGCGGTCCAAGACGGTCAGGCCATTCGACCAAGCAGATTGCATCGTGGAATGCCTCAATCAGACCCAGTTCTTCGATTTCATAGGTGGAGGTTAGCCGGTAGAGATCGGCGTGCCAGATAGCGCTGCTTTGGCTTTCGTAGGTTTGGACCAGCGTAAAGGTGGGCGAGGGAATATCCTCGGGATATTCCAACAGTTCACCGATCAATGCGCGGGCGAAATGAGTCTTGCCAGCGCCGACATCACCGCTGAGCAGGACCACATCGCCGGGCCGGAGCTGACGGGCTAGCTGACGGGCATGTTTGGCCGTATCTTCGGGGCTGTTCAGCCTGAGAGAAAGGGTTTGCGCGGACATGCCCCATGCTTAGCGTCCCGACACGCAGCCGCAAGATCAAAGCGGCCCGTAACGCCTCGTACAAGGCTCATTTGGACGGTTGTCGCCGATCCGCCTTAGAACGCGAAAGGGACGGTTCATGCCGTGGTGAAGGGGACGTAGCGGGGCGAAAACGGACCAGCGTCGCGCCAAAGGAAATGGCCGTAACCTCGCAATGCAGCGGTGCAGCTTTCAGTGGAAAGATCGGCATGCTCCACTTTGCGCGTTCCCCCCGACCAGAGACAAAATCGGCAATGTCAGGCCAAAGCGGGTTCGGTGCTGAATTATGCCGCCAAACGGCAATCGCGTCCGAAATTGTGATATCTACAAAGCTGTTTTCCGGATCTTGCTGCCAAAGGTCACGGTAGGCCGCGTTGCAAAACGTCAGAACGCCAGAAGCTGAGAACACCGCAAAGCCGTCATCTAGCGTGTCGATCAGGCTTTGGCTGAGTTCAAGTTCGGCACGAAAGTTGCGGGTCAGGGTCACTTCGGCGGTGATGTCTTCTATCAAAAAGGCAGTGGCGCCGTCGGGATGCGGGCGGCCCCGTACACTGTATGTCTGACCGGATTCAAGCGACCATGTTTCTTGATAGCGTCCATCTGTTGCGGCGGCGATCACCTCGGCAATCTCTTGGCGCCAGTTCAGGTAATTCTTAGGTTCCGGCATGCGCCGGTTTTCCCGCAACTGGTCAAAGAAAGACACCATCGTAGGCCGGGCGCTAAGAAACGGGGCAGGCAATGCGGTCAGATCAACAAGCGCGGGATTAAACAGCGCCAATTGGCCATTTCGATCGAATATAGCGAGGCCGATAGACAGGTGGGCAAAGGTTTTGGCCAATGTTTGCACGAAATTGCGCTGGGCTTCTTCGGCGGCGACAACGGCATCGATGCATGTGGCATGGTAAATTTGCACGCCGTCCAGCGAGGTTGTTGTCAAAGCGTACCAGCGCGGCGTTTCCTGCGCGTTGCCCTGCAAGCAGACGCGGTTTGGATGTTCCGGCTCGGGCGTGCTGAAAAGCGCCGCGCCGCTGGCGTCAGGCTGGTCACTCGCATTCTGCTTTAGCAGCGCATAGGCGCGGTTGTGCCAAACGATCCGCCCACTGACATCGGTCTGCCAAGCGGGGTTGGGGCTGCAATCGCTGGCCCGGCGCAGGGCTTTTAATTGCCCCCGCGTTTCCTGTGTGATGTCCGGGTCGGTGCGCGCCAGCGGTAGGTGGAGCCAGCACAGAGCATCCCGCCAGCTGATGCGGACTTCGCCGGGGCTGTCGCCGTCTTCGGCTTTGAGGGTCAGGCTCCCAGCATGGCCGCTGCGCGGGGCTGCAGGAAAGTCGGGAAACCGTGCCAAAAGTGCGCTGCGAATGTCCTCCCACTCATGATGGCCGGGGGCCAGCGCGTAGCGCGTTAAGGCTGTGTCGGACCCATGCAGCAGATAGCCATCTTCGAACAGCAGGCTCATATCACCACCCCCCGGCGGCACGGGGGGTGGTGATATGGGCATGCGTAACCACCATAGAGCAGCGGCGGCTGTCAGGCAGGTCGCGGCCAGCACGATGAGGAACTCCTGCAATGCCATCACGGAAAATCCTTTCGGCAAATGCGATCGTTTCATCCTGCCGACACAAAGTTAACATATCGTTAACGCGTCACGGATCGCGACAGGAGAGGCAGCTTCTAGGCCACAAGATGACGGTTCTCGCCCGTCACCGCGTCGTCGGGTCCAAGGTCGAGCAGGGCGCGCGGCCAGACAACTTCGACAACCGCACCGCTGCCTGCAGGGGGCAGCCCGCGCAGCCAGCCGCTGTCTGATCCATTGGCAAACCGCAGCCGTCCGCCGCCGCGCTCCAAAAAGGTTTTGGCGATGAACAGCCCCAGCCCCATGCCTTCATACTCAGGGCGTGCTGGGTCGGCGATGGCGCTGCTGCGGCGGCGCAGGAACGGGTCACCGATGCGACCCAAATCCTGTGGCGGAAAACCCGGCCCGTCGTCGATAATCCGAACGGAGATGGTGTCTTGGGACCATTCCGTTTCAATCCAGACAGTTGTTTCAGCAAAATCCACTGCATTCTGCACGAGGTTGCGCAACCCGTGGAGGATCTCGGGTTTGCGTGGAATGGTCGGCGAACGCCCTTGACCCACAACCATTGGGTTGTCTGAAAAGATGACGGATTTGCCGCGGTCAAGATGGGGTTCGGCGGCCTCTTTTACGACAGCGGTCAGTGGTGCGCGTTGCATGTGCAAATCGTCCTTCCCCGAACGCCCCATGTCGCGCAGAATGTCCCGGCAACGGTCCGCTTGGTCACGGATCAGCGCTGCGTCTTCCGCAAGGTCTGGCAGATCTTCAAGGTCGCCCAACAATTCTGTGCTGGCTAATTTGATTGTCGCCAATGGCGTGCCCAACTCATGCGCAGCCGCAGCCACAACACCGCTGAGGTCAGACAGTTTCTGTTCGCGTGCCAGTACCATCTGCGTGGCGGAAAGGGCATCGGCCATAGAGTGCACTTCGGACGTGATACGCCGCGAATAGGCGCTGGTAAAAACGATGGCGATTAGCAGCGCGATCCACTGACCAAAAACAAAGATCCCCGGCAGCTGCAGCACATCGCCCGATTGCGTTACCAAAGGCAGATACCACACCGTCAAGACCGAGGCGGCCACGATCGCGGTCGTGCAGAGCACCAGCGTGGAGCGTAGGCTGAGCGCAGTGGCCGAAATCGTCACCGGAGCCAAAAGCAAGAGCGCAAAGGGATTGTGCAGCCCGCCCGTCAGCCCCAAAAGCGCCGTGAGTTGCAGCAAGTCAAAGAGCACCATCGCGAGGTTTTCTTTCTCTGACAGGCGCTTGTTTTGAGGAAAGACAAACCCCGCCACAAGGTTGCCCACCACCGACACACCAATCACCAGATAGCAAAGGCCAAAGGACAGTTGCAGGGCAAACACCCATTGCGCGACCGACACGGCTATCAATTGCCCCGAAATGGCGAACCACCGCAGCAGGATCATGGTGCGCAGGCGGATCCAGCTGGCGCGGGTGCGCCCGCTGAGGGGCCGTATGTCTGGCTGCGTCATCTTCGCCCCTTCACGTCATTGCGTCTTGCATCGCATGCATTCTAGCGTAGGTCTGCCGCGAAACACGATCAAGAGCGCCAATCGGCGCAGGGGACTGACATGAAACAGATGATTGCATTTGGCGCGGTTGGGGTTGCAGCGATTTTTCTGGCGGGCACTGCCTTTATGGTTTTGCGCGGCGAGGATGACGCCTATGCCTCCTGTCGGTCCAGTCAGGTCGCGGGCGGCGATATTGGCGGGCCGTTTGAGCTGGTCAACGCGTCGGGTGACACCGTGACCGATGCCGAGGTCATTACCGAGCCTGCGTTGCTTTACTTCGGCTACACCTCATGCCCAGATGTTTGCCCGCTTGACGTGGACCGCAACGCCGCGGCGACTGAGATCCTCGAAGAGCGCGGCCAAAGCATCACCCCGGTTTTCATCACCGTAGACCCTGCGCGTGATACGCCGCAGGTGGTGGGCGAATTTGCCGAAGCCATGCACCCGCGTATGGTGGGCTTGACCGGATCGCCGGAGCAAGTGAAGGCCGCGAGCCAAGCCTACCGCACCTACTTCAAGCTGCATCCACCAGAGAATGGTGAATACCTCGTTGACCATTCGACCTTCAGTTATTTGGTGATGCCCGGCGAAGGGGTGGTCGATTTCTTCCGCCGCGACGTTCGGCCTGAACAGATGGCAGATAAGATTGGTTGTTTCCTCGACCAAAGGTGAAATTGACCCTAGGCGGCTGCCGCTCCATATTAGGCGCGAGAGGGGACGTTGATGCCTGATATTTCCGACCTTGGTCCAGACCGCACATTGCTGCTTGTGGACGATGACGAACCGTTTCTGCGTCGCCTCGCCAAAGCGATGGAGAAACGCGGCTTTGAGGTAGAGACCGCCCTTTCTGTCGCGGCGGGCAAAGCCATCGCCACCGCGCGTCCCCCGGCCTTTGCCGTGGTCGACCTGCGGCTTCAAGATGGCAACGGGCTTGATGTCGTCGAAGTGCTGCGCGAACGTCGGGCCGACGCCCGCGTGGTAGTGTTGACCGGCTATGGGGCGATTGCCACGGCGGTGGCGGCGGTGAAATCCGGGGCGACGGACTATCTGTCCAAACCGGCTGATGCCAATGACATCGTCAACGCGTTGCTCGCCACAGGGGGCGATCTGCCGGAGCCGCCGGAAAACCCGATGAGCGCCGACCGGGTGCGTTGGGAGCATATCCAGCGGGTCTATGAGCTTTGTGATCGCAATGTCTCGGAAACCGCGCGGCGGCTGAACATGCATCGGCGAACGTTGCAGCGGATCTTGGCAAAGCGCTCGCCCCGCTAAAGGTTGAACCGCTTCCAGATTTTATCGACCCTTGTGCCATCGGCGAGGGTGCAATCGGGCAGGCGTCGAAAATTTTCGAACCCGCGGCTTTGATAATACGCCAAGCCGCCCGTATTGTCGGCGCGGATGATCGCGTGAATATGGCGATAGCCAAGATCTCGCGCCGCTTGTTTCGTCTGCTCGAACAGGGCCGAGCCGACGCCAAGACCTGTTTCGCCCATGCGCACAAAAGTCGCGACATCCACCCCACCTTTGGGCAGGTCGGGGTGCGGCTCAATATATTGAAAGCCCTTAAGCGCGCCGTTGCTATCCTCGGCCAGATGCCAAGCGCTATCGGGTGCGGCCATCCAGCTTTGCACCTCACGCGGGGTGACCGGAGAGACCATCACAGTCGTGCCGCCCTTAACGATGATCGCGTTGAGCAATGCCGCCATCGCGCGCGCGTCCAGTGTCGCCGCACGGCGCAGATGGATCACGACATCTCGCCCAGTACCGCTTCAAGTCGAGCAGTGAAGTCATTGCGCACTTCAACAGGCGGACGCAGCAGGATGTGAAGCCCGTCCATCAGTGCCGCATCCGGGCGGCCAAAGAACCGTGTGGCTTCGGCTTCGGAGAACCCGGCGATCTGGCTGGCCTCCATCCAAGCACTAACGCGGTCAGCCTTTTTAATCTGCTGTTTGACCCTAACAGGCAGGTTCGCTGGCAGGCCAAAACGCAAATGCACGGCGGTGGTCAGGCGATCATCCAATGCTGAATAATTTGGACCAACAGCGGCCTTTACGGGCGAAATCATGTCGCCAATCACATATTCCGGTGCGTCATGCAGCAGGGCAGCCAAGCGCCATTTCGCGGGGGCGCGGGGCGCAATCCGGGCAAAGACCGTTTCGACCAAAAGCGAGTGTTCGGCAACGGAATAGGCATAATCCCCGCGCGTCTGGCCGTTCCAGCGCGCGACAAAGGCCAGCCCGTGGGCGATGTCTTCAATCTCAATATCCACCGGGGTCGGATCCAGCAGATCAAGCCTGCGGCCTGAAAGCATCCGTTGCCATGCGCGGGGTTTCTGGGCCATCGCGGCTGGTCCTTCTCTTGGCAATCCTTTGGGAACATTTCCCCTTTAAACCTGTTCATCCCACGAAGGAGATAATCATGAAACCTGTTTTTTCTGGTCTGATACTTGCAGTTACATTCGGCGGTTTTGCCGGTATCGCCCAAGCAGAAGAAGTCTGCATGCCCCAGCACGAAATGAAGTCCGCCCTGATTGATTGGTACGGCGAAGCGCCAGTGCCAGGTCAGGCAAAGGACAACAGCCAGCTTTGGGCATCGGAAGAGGCAGGCACCTGGACATTGGTGAAGTCTATGGCCGACGGCAATGCTTGCGTGATGGCGCAGGGCCAGGACTGGATGGAAGGTGCGACGGGCAATAAGCAACTGGCCGCTCTGCTGGACTAAGACAGACAAACCATATGGATTGAGAATTCTTTGCGAAGATGCTAGGCGGCCTCCAACACCTTCAGACAGGAGCGCCGCATGGCCAAGGACTATATTGTTAAGGATATCAACCTCGCGGCCTACGGGCGCAAGGAACTCGACATTGCCGAGACCGAAATGCCGGGCCTGATGGCTCTGCGTGAGGAGTATGGTGAGAGCAAACCGCTGAAAGGCGCGCGGATTGTCGGGTCGTTGCATATGACCATCCAAACTGCCGTTCTGATCGAAACGCTCGTCGTACTTGGCGCGGATGTGCGTTGGGCGTCTTGTAACATTTTCTCAACCCAAGACCACGCTGCCGCCGCGATTGCCGAAGCTGGCGTTCCGGTCTTTGCAATCAAGGGCCAAACTTTGGTTGAGCATTGGGACTACCTCGACAAATCCTTCATGTTCCCGGATGGCCCGAACCTGATCCTTGATGATGGCGGCGACGCAACGCTCTACATCCTGCTGGGTGCGCGGGTCGAGAATGGCGAAGATGAGCTGATCGCCGTGCCGACCTCGGAAGAAGAAGAGGCGATTTTCGCGCAGATCAAAAAGCGCATGGCCGAAAGCCCCGGCTGGTTCACCAAGATGCGCGATCAGATCAAGGGCGTCTCCGAAGAGACCACAACGGGTGTGCACCGTCTTTATGATCTCGTGAAGCAGGGCCAACTGCCGTTCCCCGCGATCAACGTGAACGACTCTGTCACCAAGTCGAAGTTCGACAATAAATATGGCTGCAAAGAAAGCCTCGTGGACGGCATTCGCCGCGCCACGGACACGATGATGGCTGGCAAGGTCGCTGTTGTCATGGGCTATGGCGACGTGGGCAAAGGCTCCGCCGCCTCGCTGCGCGGTGCCGGTGCCCGCGTGAAGGTTACCGAAGTCGACCCGATCTGCGCTCTTCAGGCCGCGATGGACGGTTTCGAAGTTGTGCTGCTCGAAGACGTTGTGTCCTCCGCCGACATCTTTATCACCACCACAGGCAACAAAGACGTGATCCGCATCGAGCATATGCGCGAGATGAAGGATATGGCGATTGTCGGCAACATTGGCCACTTCGATAACGAGATCCAAGTCGCCAGCTTGAAGAACCACAAGTGGACGAACATCAAAGAACAGGTGGACATGATCGAGATGCCCTCTGGCAATCGCTTGATCTTGTTGTCCGAAGGCCGCCTCTTGAACCTTGGCAATGCTACTGGACACCCGTCGTTCGTGATGTCTGCTTCCTTTACCAATCAGGTTCTGGCGCAGATCGAGCTGTGGGAAAACACCGATAAATACGGCAACGACGTCTATATCCTGCCAAAGCACCTTGATGAAAAAGTTGCCCGTTTGCATCTTGATCGCATCGGCGTGAAACTGTCCAAACTGGACCCGGAGCAGGCGGCCTATATCGGTGTATCGCCGGACGGACCGTTCAAGCCCGAGCACTACCGCTACTGATCGGCAAACTACTGCCACTTTGATAAATGATTAAGAACGCCGCCCGCATATGCTGGGCGGCGTTTTTGCGTTTTTAGAACTAAATCACTGATTTATCACATCTTTGGCCCCCTCTCGGCGGGTTTGGGCCAAATACCGCGCGCCGGATATGCGTGTTGGAACATCCGACCGCTAAGCCGTGTTTCTCCCCCAGACCTACACCGTAAGGAGTTTGAAAAATGAAACGTACATTCTTGAATTCGACCGTTGCTGCCCTCGCCCTGACCGCAGGTGCCGCATTTGCGCAAGACGTGAACACACCGACTGACGCGGCCGCCGAAGCTGAAGCGT
>Ga0209345_10003072_pt1 | contig 17540 bp, 16 predicted proteins | sample Cruoilmetagenom7_FD_187294 | JGI IMG/M metagenome (GOLD analysis project Ga0209345, IMG submission 187294) | Oil polluted marine microbial communities from Coal Oil Point, Santa Barbara, California, USA - Sample 7 (SPAdes) (version 2) | ecosystem: Environmental > Aquatic > Marine > Oil seeps ...
TCCTCTGAACCAATGACGAAATCCACACAGCATACGCTCAAACTCGCATCGATTTTGACGCTCGGCGTGCTACTCCAGGGTTGCTCAGGTATCCAGCATCCTTCAGAGGACCACGCGACCAAGCACATCGGTATGCCAGCCCAGTTCTCAGAGGTTGAACTTGGTACGGGTTCATCCGAAGACATCGCTGGTGGGTGGCTCGGTAGCTTCAATGACCCGGTTCTGGAGTCGCTCGTTCAAGAAGCATGGGATCACAACCCGGATCTCTACATCGCAGCGTCTCGATATCAAGAAGCCGCAGCAAGTCTGCGAGTCGCAGCTTCATATCTCTACCCTGAGCTTAACGGTGGGGCTGGGACGCGGTATCAATACAACGACGGGGATTCTGATACGGACCGCTACAGCGGTTCACTGGATGTGTCGTGGGAGCTCGATCTTTGGGGACGGCTGCGTTCCGATCGAGCCTTTGCCCAATCTGTTACCGACGCTTCGGGACTCGAATATGTACAAGCTCGACACTCAATCGCCGCAGCGGTTGCTCAGGGGTATTACGGAGTGATCACCGGTCGTTTGCAGCTCGCGATCAATCAGCAGCTCTACGATGCAGAGCGTTTCACCGCCGAGACGACGCTTCAGCGCGTGGATGCTGGCTTGGGAACTTCGCTGGATGCAGACCTTGCCGAATCGAGTGTTCGATTGGCCGAAGCAGCGGTGCAGAACAATCTCGCGTCGATCAAAGAATCACAGAGAGGGATTGAGCTGCTGCTTGGACGCTACCCGTCCGCAGAAATCGACACGGCATCTGAGGTGCTCCCCACAATGGACAGCGGGTCTTTCGCGGTGGGGGTGCCAACCTCGCTGATCGAACGGCGCCCAGATATCCGGGGCGCCGAACGCCGTGTAGACGCCGCGTTTTATGATGTGGAATCCGCAAAGGCCGCCAAGCTGCCCCAGCTCACACTCTCCGCGGACGCGACGGCGATGCTTGATCCTGCCGAACTCGTATCCTCGATTGCCGCTGATTTGTTCGCGCCAATCTTGCAGGGTGGTCGACTCGATGCTCAGGAGCAAGCGGCGAATGCTCGCCAACTCCAAGCGATCGGGAACTTTGCTTCCGTTGCCCTCCAAGCGTTTCGAGAGGTCGAAAGTGCGCTCTCCAATAGCAGGGCACTCGAGAAGCGGGAAATATTGCTTGATGACGCAAGCAATCGGCTCCAGCGAGCGGGTGACTCAGCGATCAGCCGCTATGACCAAGGCTTGATGACGATACTCGATCTTCAGCAGATCAGAAGACAGGATTTCGAAACACGCTCACTGCTGCTCGCGGTGCGGTACGAACAGATCGTACAACGACTGAATCTCTATCTCGCGCTAGGTGGTCCGGTTATAAGCGGTCAGCCGAGGGATGGATCAGAGCAGGCGCAGTTCGAGCAACCGGATATGAATGAGATGATAAACAGCGAACTGCATGTCGGTATTCAAGAACACACGAACGAACGCAACGGGAGCGATCCGGAGACACAACATGGCGAAAAATAATGCTCAAAACGGCGAACGAAAAGCGTTGATGCTCCACCATCTTGTATGGAGAGGGTTGGTTGCGATCGTCCTTGTCGGTGTGCTCGGCTACGCGGCATACTACCTGACAAGTGATCACCACAGTCCAGCCCCGCACCAGGTGACGGCACCAAGCGGTGCATTCCCGGTGAACTCGATCGTGATCGAGCCAAAGGATATTCCGCTGAATCCCAGATTCCTTGCGCAGACATTGCCCTCCGCGATCGTTCCGCTCCGCGCCCGGGTGAGTGGATATCTGATGAGCCAGAACTTTGAAGAGGGACAGGTTGTCAAGGAGGGAGAACTGTTGTTCACCATCGATCCCGAGCCCTTCAAAGTCGCGCTGAGGCAGGCAGAAGCAGGGCTTCATGCGTCCGAGGCGCAACTGACCCGAGCAACCCAGCAGGTTGAACGCTTCAAGAATCTTGCAGAACTCCAGCAAGCAGCCGCCAATGAACTCGAGCAAGCGCAGGAATCCCAACGCATCGCCTCAGCATCCGTCGAAACACAGCGGGCATACATCGAACAGGCCAAGCTCGATCTGGACTACACAACCATCGAATCACCCATCACCGGTGTCATCGGACTCCGGAACCAGGATGTCGGAAGCTATGTCGGTATGAATACTGAATCACTCCTCGCGACCGTACAGAAGGTTGACCCCCTGTATGTTCAGTACAGCGTGAGTGAGCAGGACCTCCTGCGCTGGCAGCGAATGACCGACTCGGGAGATCTGACCGATGTTCCCGTTGAACAACTCGAAGTGCATGTGATTCTCCCTGATGGAGGCGAGTTCCCGCATCTTGGACGGATCAACTTTGTCGATATCGCTGTGGACCCATCGACCGGCACAGCGGTCATCCGCGCCAGCGTGCCCAATCCCGATCGCACGCTCCGCCCCGGACAGTTTGTCCACGCAGAAATCCGAGGAATCACGCGTCTCAGCGCGATCACCGTGCCCCAGTCCGCCGTGTTGCACACCCCGACGGGCGCCGTGGTCTATGTCGTCGACACCGAGAGTCTCGCCCAGATGAGACCCATCACGCTCGGGCAATGGGTCGGAGCAGATTGGGTAATCGAATCCGGTCTCGAATCCGGGGATCAGGTGATCGTGAATCACCTGATGCAAGTCCGTCCCGGGATGAAAGTCAGCTCGTCAAATGTGGATTCAGGTGATGAATCTACAACAGGCAACGATCACGAATAGAGGTATCCAAATGTTCTCTAAGTTCTTCATTGATCGTCCGGTTTTCGCGAGCGTGCTCTCGCTGCTCATCCTGATCGCAGGCAGTGTGGCCATCATGGTGCTCCCCGTCGCGCGATACCCAGAGATCACGCCACCGACAATCAACATCGACGCGGTCTATCCAGGTGCGGATGCTGAAACCGCAGCGACCGCCGTCGCTGCACCCATCGAGCAGCAACTCTCCGGCGTCGAAAATCTCATCTACTTCAGCTCAACAAGCTCCAACAGTGGGTCGGTGTCGATCACCGCGACCTTCGAGATCGGAACGGATCAGGATCTTGCTGCGGTCGACATCCAGAACAAGCTGAGTGTTGCAGAGCCGCAGCTCCCCGCGGAAGTGGTCCGCAACGGCATCACCGTCACCAAAAGCTCAACCAATATTTTAGGTGTCGCGACCCTTTCCGCGGATGACGAGAGCGGGTACGACGACCTTTATCTGAGCAACTACGCAACGATCAATCTCCTCGATCGGCTCCGCAGAATCGACGGAGTTGGAAATGTCCAAGTATTTGGTTCCAAAGACTACTCAATGCGGGTCTGGCTCGATCCGGATCGGCTCGCAGTCAAAAACCTGACCGTGAGCGACGCTGTCGCCGCGGTGCGAGAGCAGAACGCCAACTTCCCTGCGGGAACAATCGGGCAGCGTCCAAGCGGATCGGAAGTCGAACTCACCATCCCGGTGATGACGCGTGGTCGGCTGAGCGAAGTTTCCGATTACGAGAATATTATCCTCCGTGCAAACGAGGACGGCACGATTATCCGTCTGAAAGATGTCGCACGCATTGAGCTGGGTAGCCGGAGCTATGAGTTGTTCGGTCGTGCCAATGGCAAATCTTCGACGCTCATTCTTCTGTACCTCCAGACGGGTGCCAATGCGCTGGACACGATGAAACTCATCCGAGCCGAGTTCGACGATGCCCAACGGAACTTCCCGCAAGGGATCAAATACAACATCCCCTTCGACACGACCGAGTTTATCAGCGCGTCGATGGAAGAGGTCATTCATACCCTGGTCGAAGCGGTTGTTCTTGTGCTCATTGTGGTCTTCCTGTTCCTCCAGAGCTGGCGTGCGACGCTCATCCCATTGCTCGCGGTCCCAGTCGCGATTGTCGGCACTTTCGCCGGAATGCTCGCGCTGGGATTCAGCATCAATACCCTGACCCTTTTCGGGCTTGTGCTCTCGATCGGTATCGTGGTTGATGACGCGATTGTTGTGGTAGAAAATGTCGAACGGATTATGGAAGAAGACGGACTGAGCCCACGCAAGGCGACGGTCAAAGCGATGGAGCAGGTGAGCGGTGCGCTCATCGCGATTGTGCTTGTTCTATCAGCCGTCTTTGTTCCCGTCGCGTTCATGGGTGGGCTCACCGGTCAGCTCTACAAACAGTTCGCGGTGACCATCGCTGTCTCGGTCGCGATCAGTGGTTTGGTCGCGCTCACGCTCTCGCCTGCGCTGTGCGCGATCCTGCTCAAGCCTTCACACCATAAAAAGAAGTTCTTTTTCTTCCGTATCTTCAACGGCACATTCAACGGCGCGACCAATGTGTATGTCCGAGGCGTCGGTCTCGCGGGGAGGTACTTCCTCGTCACACTGGCAATCTTTAGTATTCTCGTATTCTCACTCTTCCGTGTCCAACAGTCGGTCCCCAGCGGGTTCTTGCCTGACGAGGATCAGGGATATATCATCGCCGCGGTGATCCTCCCCGATGGAGCTTCGCTCGAGCGCACCGATCTGCTTGCCCGGCAGACAGAAGCGTTCCTGCTTGAGCATCCCGCAGTCGAGAATGTCACTCTCCTCGGTGGACTCGATCTGATCTCCGGACGAGTCAACAGCACAAGTTCCGCAACGATCTTCGTCACACTCAAGCCATTTGATGAACGCAAAGATCCTACACTGAGCGCTCAAACCCTCGCTGGCGAGATCATTGGACGGTTCGGAGGCTCACCAGAAGGTATGGTGATCGCCTTCAACCCCCCGGCGATTCAGGGACTCGGGATAACCTCTGGTTTCGAGATGCAACTCCAGCAACGCGGCGGCGGCACAATCGCCGAACTGGCTGACACAAGCAATGTATTGATCGCCGCAAGCGCAGAAGATCCAGATGTCGTCGGTGTCCGCGGGACAGTTCGCGTCGCGGTACCCCAGCTGTTCGTTGAACTCAACCGTGACAAAACCAAAATGATGGGCGTCGAGATCAGCCAGGTGTTTGACACACTGCAGGCGTACTTCGGCGCGTTGTATGTCAATGACTTCTCGAAGTTCGGAAGAATCTGGCGCGTGCAGATGCAAGCTGAGACCGAATACCGTGACAGCCCGGAGGACATCAACAGGGTCTATGTTCGCAATATGAAGGATCAGATGGTCCCACTTTCAGGCGTGATCAACTCCAGCTTCCGAACCGGACCCAACATTGTCACTCGATTCAACGGCTTCCCCTCAGTCCAGATCAACGGCGCCCCCGCGCCGGGCGTGAGCTCTGGCGATGCGATCAACAGGATCGCTGAACTCGCCGAAGAAAATCTGCCGACCGGGTATGGCTACGAATGGAGCGGTGAAACCTACCAAGCACTCAAAGCGGGCAACCAGACACCGATTGTGCTCGCATTCGGTCTCGTCGTGGTCTTCCTTGTGCTTGCTGCCCAGTATGAGCGATGGTCGCTCCCAATCGTTGTGCTCCTCGCGGTTCCCATTGCAGTACTGGGCGCCTTCATCGCGATCGCATTCCGTGGGCTCGCGCAGGACATCTACTTCCAGATCGGGCTGCTCACACTCGTCGGCCTCGCAGCAAAGAACGCGATCCTGATCGTTGAGTTCTGCGTCGATAAGGTGCGTGATGGAATGGAACCAATGGAAGCGGCTCTCGAAGCAGCCCGATTGCGATTCCGTCCGATCGTCATGACCTCGATGGCGTTCATCCTTGGTGTAGTTCCATTGGCGATCAGTTCAGGCGCTGGTTCAGCCGCCCGGCACAGCATCGGTACAGGTGTGATCGGCGGGATGATTGCATCCACCTTCATCGGTGTGTTCTTTGTCCCCGTCTTCTTCATCCTGATCCAGCGGATGAGCACGCGTTTAAGCTCGGGCAACAGCGAAGCTCTCGAAGAAAACGATTCGACAGAGTAGTGCCAAGCGGGCGAGATCAGGACTCTACAAAGTCAATAAATCGTTCCATTCAGACGCATCACACAAAGTGTGATGGGTTTTATTGTGATGTTGTCAGTGTTGCAAGGTAATGGTGTGGCTTGATTTAGCTGTGTTTCTAAGATGGTTGGTTTCAAAATGAAACCATATTTCATGTACGCTTCAGCCTGATTCCATACCCAGACACCAATATCTCTACATAGCCGGTCGGGAAGTCCGCAATCCGGCACCAATCAGCCCGAAAGGGATTCACAGAAAGGGGAATCAAATGAACTCAATCAACACAGCCAACACGACCCGCCTCAAAGCGGCAAGCAGACCGCTCTGGGTATTGCTCTGTCTCTCGGCCTTTGCCGGATCGAGTGTCGTACTCAGCGCATGCAACACCGTCGAAGGTGTCGGGCGCGATGTCGAATCAGCGGGAGACTCGATCGCTGACACCGCTGGCGACGCGAAGGACTGATCGGTCCGATGGTGGTTGGCAAAATGAGCCAACTTTCATGCACCGATCATCGGAGCCTCATTTGAGTCTCCGATAGTACAAGTGAGGCCCGGGTACAGGACTCGGGACTCAGACAGAAAATCATACAACTTCGGGACCACAAGGCCCCGACTACGAAAGGAAAGAAATCATGCTTCAATGGGCACTTACATTCTTCATCGTCGCGATCATCGCTGCAGTCTTTGGTTTTGGTGGTATTGCCGCCGGAGCCGCGGGCATCGCCAAGATCCTCTTCTTTGTATTCATCGTGCTGTTCTTGCTCTCGCTGCTGAGCGGTCTCGCTCGTCGCGGGGACAAGTCGGTCAAGATGTGATCGTGCGATCGCATCCAAAATGAATCCATTCCAACATAGGTACACTGCGGGTATCCAGCTTTGGATACCCGCACAACGAAAGGACATGCCATGAAAGGCCACACGAAACGATCACTCGAAGCCAAGGACCTCCTGCGTCTCGCGGCTCTGGGACTGATGACCACCATGCCCGTGCTCGCATTGACCGCGTGCGACAACAACGATGGTCCAGCCGAGGAAGCGGGCGAAGCTCTTGACGATACGGCGGATGATGTCGGAGATGCCTTCGACGACGCCGCCGATGAGGTGGACGACGCAATCGATCCATAAAGCATCATCGTCACGATACAGTCTCGATTTTACATTCCGAATTTTACGAACCCAAACCAAAGGAGAACTCCAATGGAAACCATCACAAACCTGAACGAAGATACGATCAAAGGTATCCAGAACCTGATCTCGATCAATATCGACAGCTCAAAGGGATTCACATCCGCCGCTGAGCATATCGAGAATGATCAGATCGCCAGTTACTTCCGTGACTGCGGCAAGGAACGCCTGCGCTTTGCTCATGAACTCCAGGTCGCGACATCCATCAACAACGAGGAGCCCGAAGATGATGGCTCGCTCAAGGGCACAGTGCATCGCTGGTGGATGGATATCAGATCCACAGTGACCGGTGGAAACGAGCACACCGTGCTCGCTGATGCCGAACGAGGCGAAGACGAGATCAAGGAACTCTACGAGAAGACGCTCAAGGACACCGCAGGAAGCCCACTCAACGGTGTTCTGCAGAGCCAGTATGCACTGGTCAAGAAGCGTCACGACCAGATCCGCGACATGCGCGATCAGCGAGCGTGAATCAGTGATTCTCGGGCAGTGAATCCGCAGTCGCTAAGACTGCTGCAACGCTGCTGATGCGATGACAACCAATGTCCCCTGGCGGCGTGAGGTTTTGTATGAGCCTCCGTCGCCTTTTTTCTATATATACTGTACCAGCATTCCACGATCTGCATGGATCCACTCGCTCACAAGGAAAAACGAACAATGTGGTTCATTCATCTCCTCTGGTACCTCGGGTCACTTGCTGTCATTACGGCAACACTATTCTCAGTCCTCCCGGGTAAATTGTGGTGGATGCGTATCTGGGACTTCCCACGCATCCAAGTCCTGTGTGTTGGGTTAGTTCTCCTTCTTGTCGCCCTTCTTCTATATCCTGAGGATTCATCGCTGCAGATCGTGTGGGTGGTGGTGATGATCATGTTGAGTCTCTCCATCATCGGGCAGCTCAGATGGGCCGCACGGATGACTCCGCTTATGACTCCTGAAGTGCGAGGAGGTAAACATTCCAACACAGATGGAACCCGGAGTGGTTGCGCTCGAGTCGTTGCCGCGAATGTGGATTACACCAATAGCAAGCGACAATCTGCTATGGAGATATTGGTTGAATCCGAGGCAGATTTGATGGCGCTCGTGGAAGTTGACACGCAGTGGGGTGAACTGATTGAATCATACAGCGAGACATACCCATATCGAGTCACAGAGTTCCGTGAGAAGGGGCGTGGGATTGCCCTGCTCTCCAAACTCAAGCTCGTAGAGCCTGAAATCCAATACCTCGTCGAGGATGATCGACCTTCTATCTGGGCGAAGTTGCACACTCATGGAGCAATCATCGGCGTATGTGTGCTCCATCCCCCTCCACCTGGACTCAAGAAGCGATCAGAGGATGAGCGTGTGTCAAGCAAGCCAAGAGATATTGAGCTCATGATTGCCGCGAAGAGAATCGCGGATTCAACCATCGAGCACTGGATCATGGTGGGGGATTTTAACGATGTTGGATGGTCACGGACAACAGAGCAAGCGAAGCAAGCCGGCGGCTTGCGAGATCCTCGAATCGGTCGCGGGATGTACAACACCTTCCCCGCGCATCGCCCGCTCCTCCGCTATCCGATCGATCATGTACTGGTGACCGATGCGTTCCGAGTGGAGCGCCTGACCAGGCTGGAAGATATCGGATCAGACCACCTTCCGTTGCTCACGGAGTTGTGGATTGATCCATCGTCATAAACCCGGGAGTGATTTTCCAAACCACGCCCGGAGTATGAAAGCAATCTTGTAAGTGCAGTGCTTTAAGTCTTAGTAGATGTATTTGGCGATGCTGGGTCATCTGTGGTACCCAGTGAGTCAAGTAGTGTTGAAGCAATTCCAGCCGCAGCAACGCCTCGGCTGATCATCTTCATGGACTTCCTTGGGCCGATCAATGAGAAGGCCAAGAGGGCCGCGGAACCCACGGCAACCGGGTTCTTCATTCCCGCTTCGATCGCGGTGTCTTTCATTGACTCAAGACCGTCAAACAGACCTTTATGTGCTTCATCTTTATCTTGATCGGGGTTTGACGATGCCGCGTTGTCCAAACGGTCTTTCGCGTCCTCGGCTTTCGCCTTGGGTTCCTTTGATTCGTCGGTAGGTTTCACATCACTCTCGGATGGTGCCTTCGAATCAGCTCGGAGTATGTAGTACGCACCTGCCAGGATCATGCACGCAACCAAGTACCCGCCTCCAATGATGGCAAGCGATGCGGCCCATCCGATCTGGTCGCTGAGTGCGATCGCCGCTCCCGCGGTCGCCATCAGTAGCCCGAGCACCGCCATGAATGCGATCGCAACCACGGCGACAGAGCCGATGAGCAAGCGGGTCAACCGCTTGCTCATCAGCTCCGCCTCGGCGCGGAATAGTTCTGATCCGCCCTCGAGTATTTCCTTTGCTCGCCAAAATATCATGGGTTATTTCCGAGCCAAGAGACGGCCAGCGATGACGCCAACACCGAGAGCCAAGACCACAGCGGTGGTTGGTCTCTCAGCCACCTGGGCACGCACGGATTCGTGGCACTTCTTCGCATTCTCGCCAAAGGATTTGGCCATTTCTCCTGCGGACTCGGCGCTGGTCTTGACCGCTTCGATCGCGTGCTGCGTCGCGTGGGTTGTGAGTTGGCTCGCGTCCTCTTTGAGGACATTGAGATCATCTCGGACCGCCGATGCATCACTCTTGAGATCGGTGAGGCCCTCTTTGAGGTCCTTCGAATCGTTCTTGTTTGTTGATGACGTTGATGACATGGTTGCTGATGTGTTCTGCATGGTGATTTCCTTTCTGCAGTGTGTGTATGAATAGAAAAAGCTGTCTGCATGCTTACCGCGTGCGTGGCTTGTGGTTTGATTTCAATGGGACATGGTCCTCGCGCTCATGATTGAGTTCTTCGCGCTCTTTGCTGCGGAAGAACATCGCCCAGACGACCGGGTTGCCCGCAACGGCAAAGATCATCCCCAGCCCAAGGACCAACAAAGCCTCGTCGAACCCCCACAGTGCGTAAGTCGCCCCGCTGATGGCCAGCACAGCCACCAGAGAACCAGCGGCGAGGATCAAGATCTCTTTGGAGCGAATCGTCGGATACGCAGGACGCCCGTCAGGAGAGTCCTCTCGGATGCGTTCCTCCATATCCTCAGCTTTGAGTTGCTCGATCTCTTCGTTAATCTGTTCGCTTCTTTCTGGTGAGAAGGGGACATGAGGCTCGGTTGGAGTAGGAGTAGAGTGTTTCATTGGTAGCTCCTTTCACATAGTGGATACCATTTGTTGATTTGAATCCCCGCCGAGAACTCTCGTTCCCGGCAGGTTTATGTGTGTGCTGTGGCCTGCACATACAAGAGGCGTTAATCTACCCACGCCGGCGTCATATCATTCCACAGTGCCCAGGTGTTCGTGTCCTGGTTCACATTCCAAGCGGCGGTCTGTTCCCGACCATCAATGCTTGCTGTCCGGCCTTGGATGCTCACGCGGTCACCCTTATTCAGCTCAAGGCCCTGGCGATCAATGTACCAGTTTGGACCGAGGATGACTTCCCGATTTCCTTCGGGGGTCTTGATCCACATCGAGGTCGCGGTGATCGCACCGTTTTCAAGTGTGGCCGTATCCATACGGACGAACTCGCCGGTCACGCGGACAGACTTGCCCTTCGAGAACTTGGTCACCATTGCAGAGTCCTTGCTCCACTCGTTCCCGGAAGTAGTGGTGCGGTCATTCGATCTCGAATGCCCGTTCATGCCCTGCCGTTCGCTGCTGGAGAAGTTTGGTGCTTCAAGACCAAATCGTTGATAAGCACTCTCAAGCGATCTTGCTGTCCGGAGCGTACTCAGATCCTTCGGCATCGGCTCTGCCTGCCCGAACTCTTGCTCACTTGATTCACTCCACACGGTCATATCCGCAGCGATGTGCATCGCTGACCAAGGGACCAAACTCACATCATCGCCCAAACCAAGGAAGTTATCGTTTGGGTCAAACCCGAAGAATGCGATGCGTCCAGAGCTGGTCTCAACAATGGCGTTCTGAATCTCGCCACCGGTCGATCCGCCGATCTCGACATTCTGACCGATCAGATCCGAGAGGAGTACGTACCGTGCCGTCTTGTTGTTGTTTGACTTCCAATACACACTCCCGTTGGTGTCGCGGAGTTTGATGTCCTTCCCACCAAGGCGCGCCTCGGTCGCAATCAAACGACCGTTATGGTTCGCGGCGACCAGTTCAACGCGGTCATTGGCTGATGGAGTATCGCCCAAGCCCATGATGTACCATGATGGGCCGAGTACAACCTCGCGAGATTTTCCGTTCTGATCATCGAAAGTAACGATGATATCTTCTGTATTTCCTCGCTCGTCACGCCTGATTTCCTTGACGGTCCCGTTGAGCTTCATCGTTTTCGATGACGCGAGATTCTTGTCGCCATAGCTTTCGGTATCCCAACCGTCCACCACGCCTCTGATCTCGTCCATCCAGTTGGACTGACTCAAATCATTCCAGTTGTCAGGAAGGAACTCGATCTGACGCTCGGCCTGTTCCTTGGTCATTCTGATGCTGAACTCTTCTTCAGTTGGCGAGTAATCAAGCTTGTTGTACTCAGCCGCGAAGAGGTTCTCACCGATATCCAAGATCCCGCCGTAGCCGATGACGGCAAAGGCAATGCGGCCTGTGCCGCGGTCGATGATCAGATCATCGATCGATCCAACCTCGTCATCATTGAGGCCCATCACATCAGCGCCCAGAATCTGATCCGAGCGGACAAGTGTCAACCAAGTATCAGCATGTCGCTGGGTATCAGCGCGTTGCTGGGATTGCATCCGTTGCGTGCGATCCTTCTGACGATCAGGATCAGCATTGATTGCCAATGCAGACCCAGCACTCATCGAGAGAGCGAGCGCAGCTCCAACAACGGTGAGCGATCGGGTAATAGGACGGTTCAGTACTGTATTTTTCATGGTGGTATTCATTACTCTACCTTTCGATGGGCCGTGTTTCGTGCATGCGATTCGGTAGGCCCTGTCCCGTTCGCATGTACATATATTGGGGGCCGCATCTGAACCCACCATGATCGATACATGAAATCGAACTCATTCTTGAATGTAGTTTGGAAACACCGAGTTTTAAAGGAGTTCAAAGCTGTTAGAGAACAACTCGTGCTTACTCTGCCGCTTCAGTGTCCGTGTCATTTTCTTGCCTATCCCTGATTTCTTTGGGATTAGATGGCTCGGTGTACGAACCGCTCATGGTCTTTGTGGCAATGACCGTGATCGCTTGGAGCAAAATCAGCAACGCGATCGCACTGGCGACTAGAAAGATGACACTGATCGCGTCCCAGCGTGATCGGCCGCTATTTGATACCAAAGCAAACCCACTAAGCAGGGTAATGGCACATACGGAAGCAATGAGTGCTCGCAGTTTGACTGATCGAGAGGCAGGGAAACGCATTACAATCAGTATTGGCTGTCTGCATGAATGTACTTTAAACTCTGGATGAAATATCCTTCATAATGCAAAAAACTCCCCGTTCTATGGGTATTTTATCAAAAGGGAGCGGGCAGTTCAGGAATCGTCGATGGATCTCCAAGGCAGCTCAATGGTGAATGTGCAGCCTTGCTCTTCGTTGTTCGTTGCGGTGATGGATCCGCCGTGGAGTTCCGCGATCCCCTTCGCAATCGCCAAACCCAAGCCGTGACCACGACCAGACCGATTCGGGCCCTCAACACGCGCGAAGCGATCAAACACTGTATCGATCCGTTCAGCCGGAATGCCTGGGCCTTCGTCACTCACATGGATCAAGACCAGATCTCCACTCTGCTCTAGTTTAATCCGCACCGTCCCCCCCGCAGGGCTGTAGCCGATCGCGTTGCGCACCAAATTGTTGAGCATCGTGATCAGCAGATCCGGGTCGCCACGGACGGCCAGTGAGAGGGAATCTTCGTGGTCCATCAGCACCGGATCAAGCTCAATTGCGTTCTGGTGCGCCATCGCAACGCAATGATCCATCGAATCCATAACCAGATCGTTGAAGACCAGCATGGATCCTCCAACCTTTCCAAACCCGTCCTCGATCCGTGTAAGTGTCAGGAAACTCTCGATCATCCGTCCCAAGCGTGACATTTCATCGCGGACGGAGTGAACAAACTCTTTCACTTCCTCGTTGCTCTCATCGAGATCGAGTGTCTCAGACTCAATCTGCATGATCGCGACCGGTGTTTTGAGTTCGTGAGAAACATTGGACAGGAACCGCGCTTGGGATTCAAAAGCGTTGCGGATCTGTGTTCTGGATTCATCAAGCTGCGCCACCAGTTCCATAACTTCGGTGCTGTTCTCTTCCGTCTTCAACGGCTGTGCCAAAGATTCTGGGCCGAGACCCTCGATCAGTTCACCAATCCGAACAAGCGGGGCCACGGCGATCCCGGAGATGAACCACCCAGCGATCAAAGCAAGAAATGGTGCCGCGAAAGAGGTCAACAGCAGCGTCTGACCCATCTGCATCACACGCGATTGGGCATATTGATCATCAGTCGCTTGGAATACAATGTACGCTTTGCCATCGCGAGCGACGACGCGTTGGAGCACAACAATCATGTGATCCCGATCAAACTGTGACGGGACCTTTGACCAATACACATCCGGAAGAATCACCGCCCCCCGGTTATCAATCGCTTGCTGGATCGAGTCCAGATCAGGCTGCACAACAGCACGCCCCTGCTCCAAAATCCGCCCGCCTGTGGTATCAAAGACATCAATATAGTACGAATGGAAATCGACCTGTTTGAGTTGGTTGGATTCCATAGTCTGCAGCTGCTCTCGTGACAGGTCGGGGAGCCGTGCCCTGATTTCCCGCGACACTCCAGCAGAATGCCGCTGAAAGAACTCATCGAACGACCAGTAGATCGAGTTGCTGAGAAAAACCCACACAACAATCGTGCTCACCCACTGGATCAGCGTGAAGATCAGCACCACCCAAAGCGAGAGCTGAACGCGGAGCGAAAGCCGAAACTTTGAACGCTGATTGGGATCCAGAAGCCGGTGCACAATCAGTCCAGCACGCCAAAGCGGTAGCCGGCCCCCTTGATCGTGTGGAACAACTCGTGTTCAAAACCACGATCGAGCTTCTTTCGCAGCGAGGACATATAGACATCAATGACATTGCTGCCAGGCGAGTAGTTCATGTCCCACACCTTCTCGGCGATCTGTGCCCTCGACAGCACACGATTGGGATTCCGCATCAGATACTCAAGCAGAGCGTATTCCTTATTGGAAAGCTCGTGTTCCTTCTCTCCGCGTTTGGCCATGCGTGTATAAAGGTCCAGTTGGATATCGTCGCATTCAAGCACCCGTCCTTCCGAGGCCTCCCCTCGACGGAGCAAGGCACGGATCCGCGCCAGCAGTTCCTCGAACTCAAAGGGTTTGGTCAAATAATCGTCCGCACCCGCATCGAGCCCAGCGACTTTTTCGTCGGTTCCAGACAACGCGGTCAACATGAGGACCGGGGTCTCCACACAGCGACGCCGGAGGTTTCGACACACATCCACGCCGTCGCGATCCGGGAGCATCAGGTCCAGAATGATGAGGTCGTACGGGGTCGATCCCACAGCGAGCTCTTCACCTTCAAATCCGGACTTTGAAACATCAGCCGCATAGCCGTGGCTATCGAGGCCCTTTTGAATCGCGCCAGCCATCTTCGGGTTGTCTTCAATGATCAGGATCCGCATGAGACTATTGTATGACGATTTCCATCCCCGACAACAAATTATTTTTTGTGGACTCACTGGTCCCGGGATATTGTGAGACGGTGCAGAATAATGCGCATAGCACTTTAGAGGCATGGAAGTTGTTTTTTGGGTACAAGAAGCGTGCATTTGCGCAACGACGCATCGCCCGATTGGACTCGTATTCCGATCTGCCAGTAGGTGATGGTTGAATGAAATTAAAATATATTCATTCCCGGTCGATACGCACCGCATAAATCGGATGCGTTGGATATGCGATCCATGGCACCGCGAATCTTGAAATCACTGGAGATCGCCCCGATCAACCCGAGCCTAGCCAAGTACTCCCAGATTCCGTCCGCACCTTGTGGAGTATAATTTTCAACCGATGATTTCATCACAAAGCAGCGTGCCCGTTGTGTCCTTCACGAACTCTCTGGCCTGCTATGACCTACACTTCTTCATCAAACAACACCGCGTATCCAAACTCGATTCAATCAATATCCAGCCGTCGATTGCCGTCGAGTATTCGCGGCAATTGTGCTAACGCTCCCCTGCATCGAATGCAAAGGGACCTGCTGCACCGGTCATCGAGGTGTTCTCCTCGATGACGGGTCGATCCTGCCGTTCATCGATGATCGCTGCCCCCATGTCTCCGCCGAGGGGCGATGCGGAATCTACGAAACCCGCCCGCAAGGGTGCCGAGATTTCAACTGCTGTGACCACCCCAGCTATGTCCGGACACACCCACATGTCGCGGCTCTGCTCTCAATCAACGGCATCACCGTCGCAGAAATTATGTAGTTCGTCGGGCAATCCATAGGGATCTTCGGATCATCGCCTAAGTCCAAGACTGTGCGACCGCTTCAGCGATTTTGATCCCGTCAATCCCAGCGGACAGAATGCCACCCGCGTACCCAGCCCCTTCGCCAGCTGGATACAGCCCCTTGGTATTGATGCTCTGGAAGGTCTCATCACGCTTGATCCGGATGGGTGAGGAAGTCCGCGTCTCGACCCCGGTCAGCACCGCGTCGTTCATGTCGTAGCCACGGATCTGTCTCGCGAAAGATTTGAACGATTCACGGATCGCTTCAATCGCAAAGCTTGGCAGGCAGGTCGAGAGATCCGTCGGCGTCACGCCGGGTTTGTACGATGGAATCACACTACCCAGCGAAGTGCTGGGGCTCCCAGCGATGAAATCCCCAACGCGCTGAGCGGGAGCCGCGTAGGTTCCACCACCTGCAACGAATGCTGCTGATTCCCACTTGCGTTGGTAATCGATCCCAGCAAGCGGTCCATCAGGATAATCAACCTCAGGCGTAATCCCAACAACAATCCCCGAGTTGGCATTCCGCTCCGCACGCGAGTACTGACTCATCCCGTTGGTGACGACCCGGCCCTCCTCGGAGGTCGCCGCGACGACGGTACCACCGGGACACATACAGAAGCTGTAGACGTCGCGTCCATTCTTCGCGTGGTACACCAGTTTGTAATCCGCAGCTCCCAAGATCGGATGCCCCGCATTCTTCCCAAACCGGGCCGTATCAATCAGCGACTGCGGATGCTCGATCCGGAACCCAAGCGAGAACGGCTTCGCCTCGATGTACACCCCCCGATCGTGCAGCGTCTGAAAGGTATCGCGTGCACTGTGACCAATCGCGAGCACTACATGATCGGATGCAATCCGGTCGCCGCTGGAAAGCACAACCCCACGAATCTGCCGCTCGCCATTGCTCAATGTCTCAATATCAAAGTCCGTCACCCGGCTCTCAAACCGGTACTCCCCCCCAAGCGACTCGATGGTCGCTCGCATATTCTCAACCATTTTGACTAAGCGGAAAGTCCCGATATGCGGATGCGCCTCGGTCAGAATCTCCTCAGGAGCGCCCGCTTTGACAAACTCGGTCAGCACCTTGCGCCCCAGAAACCGCGGATCCTTGACCTGGCTGTACAGCTTCCCATCTGAGAAAGTCCCCGCGCCGCCCTCGCCGTATTGCACATTGGACTCGGTGTTGAGGATCGATTTGCGCCACAACCCCCAGGTGTCCTTGGTGCGTTCACGAACCACCTTGCCACGCTCAAGAATGATGGGTTTGAACCCCATCTGCGCCAAAACCAACGCCGCGAACAAGCCCGCCGGTCCAGCACCGATCACCAAAGGCCGAGATTCCAGTTGCTTTGGTGCCTGAGCAACAAAGCGATAATCAATGTCAGGACTCTCCCGGACTTCATGATCATTCTCAAACCGTTTGAGCACACCCGATTCATCCTGAACCTCGACATCCAACGAGTACACCAGCATTATCGCGTGCTTTTTGCGAGCGTCATGAGCTCTTCGGAAGACTGTGCATGAGATCAGCTGATCCGGCGCGATGCGGAGCCGAGCGATCACCGCTTTGGCGATCGCATCGGGGGAATGATCGAGCGGGAGTCTGATTTGGTTCAAGCGGAGCATAGAGACGGAGCATATAGCATGATCGATCGAACATTCCAGAAGTACGCTCATCCATCTCAGACCGGCATCGCCAATCGCTCCGGGTGATATGATCCGGGCACTATGGAAAATACACTGGATTTCGGAGTTGTTGGTCTCGGAGTGATGGGGCGCAGTCTCGCCCTCAACATGATCGATCACGGCATTAGCGTGGCTGGAGCGGATCTATCCCCCCAACTGGTCGAGTTATTCACCACCCAAGGCGGATCATCAGCTCGCGGATTCGCATCCGCGCACGACATGG
>Ga0209345_10003073_pt1 | contig 17538 bp, 12 predicted proteins | sample Cruoilmetagenom7_FD_187294 | JGI IMG/M metagenome (GOLD analysis project Ga0209345, IMG submission 187294) | Oil polluted marine microbial communities from Coal Oil Point, Santa Barbara, California, USA - Sample 7 (SPAdes) (version 2) | ecosystem: Environmental > Aquatic > Marine > Oil seeps ...
TCGCGCGCCAAACGGTCCGGCACCGTGCACGGTATTTGACCGCCAGCATATCAACAAAAAGGGAGTATCTGTAGCATTTCCCCGCTTCGTCTTGCTATTTCGCCTTGAAGGGCCGAGATGCTCGGGGCTGATTTCCAGCCGGAACTATTGACTGTTTCGGTACCCGCCCCGCCAGAACGGCCTGATTTAACCAAAACATATAAAGTCATCGCACAATGAAATACCGTCCGGAAATTGATGGCCTGCGGGCTTTGGCCGTTATGCCAGTCATTCTCTTTCACGGAGCTGTCCCCGGCTTTTCGGGCGGCTTTGTCGGCGTTGACATCTTTTTCGTGATCAGCGGGTACCTGATCACCACGATCCTCATGAATGATCTGGAGCAGAACAGCTTTTCGATGCTCAGGTTTTACGAACGGCGTGCGCGCCGCATATTGCCCGCACTGTTCTTCGTCATCTTGTGCTGCCTGCCCTTCGCTTGGGCATGGATGCTACCCTCGCAACTCGAAGACTTCGCAGCAAGCTTGGTCAGTGTCGCATTCTTTGCGTCTAACATCCTGTTCTGGCAGGATACCGGTTATTTCAACGCGGCAGCAGAGCTGAAGCCGATGCTTCACACCTGGAGCCTTGCCGTTGAAGAGCAGTATTACATCATATTTCCGCCGCTCCTTTACGTCATCTGGCGCTGGCGCCAAAGATGGGTATTGCCGTTCTTCATCCTTGTTTTTCTATGCAGCCTCGGCTTGGCTCAGTGGCTTACCCAGACAGAGCCGTCAGCCAGCTTTTACCTTTCGCCCATGCGGTTTTGGGAAATTCTGGCCGGATCGATATGCGCCTATCTTTTAAAGAACCATGACATCCCGACCAGCAATATCGGTGCCGCGACAGGTGTGGTTCTTATCGCATTATCCATCGGCCTGTTCACGTCCGCGACACCAAACCCCAGCCTCTGGACGCTGTTGCCGACAGGTGGCGCTGCCCTGACCATACTTTTTGCGCGCGAAGGGTCGATGATCGCAAAATTGCTCAGCTTGAACCCTTTTGTCCGGATCGGGATATTAAGCTACAGCGCCTATCTTTGGCATCATCCGATCTTTGCCTTTGCCCGCATCCGCTATGTGGAAGAGCCTCACGGGTGGTTTTTGGCAACGCTTATCATCGCTACCTTTGTGCTGTCCTGGATCAGCTGGAAGTTCATCGAACAGCCCTTTCGCGCCACGTCATCGTTTTCGTTCTCGCGGGGGCGCATATTTGCGATGTCCGGCATCGCCCTTGGTGCATTGATCGCATTTGGCACCAGCGTTTATCTTCAGAACGGTGTGCCGACGCGCCAAACGCCTGCGGGTGAATCCTTTGCAGATATGGCTGCGATGGAAGAAAACCTTGCCCCCAATCCGGGGCTGGGATTTGACTGTGTAGACGAAGAGCTTGTCCTTGTGGACACTTGCCGCACCAGCCCCCGCCCACCCATCGCACTCTGGGGCGACAGTTATGCCATGCATTTGGCGCCTGCTTTGGTTGCCAGCCCGACAAAGCTGGACTTTGTCCAATTGACGGTCAGTTCCTGTGGCCCCTTCCCCGGTTTGGTTGTCAAAGTCGATGACACCTATTGGAAGGACTGCATGGCGTTCAACGATGATGCTTTAAAATGGATCGCAAACAGTGACCACATCAACACGGTCATTCTGGGCTCTGCCTATATGCCGGTCCAAGAGGATCTGTATCTGCGCAACGGCACAATGGTCGCGCCCGAGGCCATACACCGGACGCTTGTTCGCAACCTGCTAAGCACTTCGACATACCTGCGGCAGCGCGGCAAGTCGGTCGTGCTTGTGTCCCCGCCACCGCAGAACGGGGTAAGCTTGGGCCGCTGCTTTATATCACAGCGCGTCATGGGATTGCCTTCAAACGCTTGCGACTTTGCCGAAACCGACCAAACCGATCGCAATCGCGCGATCACAGCGATCCTCAAGGACGTGGAAAACGAAATTCCCGTTGTCTGGTTTGATGATTTCCTGTGTGAGGGCGGCATCTGCAAGACTGCTTTGGAAACCATCAGCGTCTATCGGGATTCCGGCCATCTGTCGGTACAGGGTTCAAGCATTCTTGGCAGACGAATGGATTTGATGGGGATCGTACAGCAAGAGGCCACAGGCGCACGTTAAACATCAAGTATATTCTTGTCATACAGCCCCATTCGAGAAATCCAAAGCTTCCGATCCCTAATGTCGTGGCATCGCCTCTGAAAACGCTGCAAGTATTAGTGTGCCAGACCGTTTCACTAGGTTGCGTGCAGTGATCAAAAGATCAAAGATCACCAGACCATTGCCAGTCAATTATCGGCCACACCAATCGCCGACTTCCCTTAAAGGCCCCTCTATGCAGTTTATTGAAAACAAGACTTTTGATGAGATCAACGTTGGTGACAGCGCGGAGCTGACCCGGACATTGAAATCTGAGGATATCGAACTTTTTGCGGTAATGTCGGGTGACGTAAACCCCGCCCATGTCGATGATGAATACGCCAGTTCGGACATGTTCCACAAAGTCATAGCGCATGGCATGTGGGGCGGTGCGTTAATATCCGCCGTTCTCGGCACCGAACTTCCGGGTCCGGGCACGATCTATCTGAACCAGAACTTCAATTTCCTGCGCCCTGTCGGCTTGGGCGACACAATCACCATTCGGGTGACTGTCTTACAAAAAGACGAAAAGCATCATCATGTGATACTGAATTGCGTGTGCATCAATCAAGACGGCGATCCCGTGATTGAGGGTGAGGCAAAAGTGATTGCCCCTACGGTCAAAGTTTACAGACCGCGCACCCAGTTGCCTGATGTGCATCTGCATGAAAGCGGCGCCCGTTTCAACGAACTGATCAAGGCAACATACGAATTGCCTCCTGTCCGAACTGCCGTTGTGCACCCTTGCGATGCACTATCCCTTGAAGGTGCGTTGCAGGCGGGTCTGCAGGGTATGATTATTCCGGTGCTGATTGGCCCGACAGCCAAGATCAAAGCGGCAGCGGCCGAGTTCGGCGGCAACCTCGACAACATCGAAATAATTGACGTACCGCATAGCCATGCAGCAGCTGAAACGGCTGTGGCAATGGCGCGTGCGGGTAAGGTTCAGATGTTAATGAAAGGGAAAATCCACACAGATGAATTGCTGAAGCCTGTGGTCGACAAAGCAACCGGCCTGCGCACTGAACGGCGCATGAGCCATGTCTTTATCCTTGATGTCCCAAACTATCCCAAGCCGCTGTTGATCAGCGATGCCGCGATCAACATCTTTCCTGATTTGCAGGTCAAACGCGACATTGTGCAAAACGCGATTGATTTGGCGCTGGCCCTTGGGATCGACATGCCGCGCGTTGCTTTGCTTTCTGCGGTTGAGACGGTAACCCCCACTATCCCTTCGACGCTGGATGCGGCAGGCCTGTGCAAGATGGCAGATCGCGGGCAAATCACAGGCGGTGTGCTGGACGGTCCTTTGGCCTTTGACAATGCAATTTCCAAAGCGGCGGCAGAAACAAAAGGGATCCAATCTGAAGTCGCTGGACAGGCGGATATTCTGATCGTTCCTGACCTTGAAGCAGGCAACATGATCGCAAAACAGTTGATCTATCTGGCTGGCGCGGATGCGGCTGGCGTCGTTCTGGGGGCACGTATCCCCATCGTTCTGACCAGCAGGGCAGATGGCGTGCTTTCACGGCTGGCATCGGCGGCAATGGCACAGCTTTATGTGCACCATGAGGCAGGTGGCACCCTGCTATAGCCGCGAGGTTGAAGCAGAAGGCAGCCGTCAAATTTTGAAACGGCTGCCAGTCAGATTGCTGCGGTGGTTTACCGGTTCCCGAAGGGATTGAGAGACTGCGTCACGGGAATCCCTTGCCCGCTCAGGGTCGATATTTCACACTTTGGCCTTGGCAGGCATCATTCACTCCAGCCATGGACATGCACATCCCGCCCCGAGTGTCCCTTGAGGATCTTTACCGCAAGCTCTTCCTTAGCTTTGTCTGCCGTCCGGACCCAAAGCAAGATACCGCCCTTCTTGATCTGATCCGTATAATAGGCTCTGTGGTGCTGATCTGCACGGCGGGCCAGCAAGATGCCAAGAACACCGGCTGGACCGCCGCCAATTGCAATCGCGGCAATTGAGGACGCCAACGTACTTAACGGGGTCAGCATCGCCGTCATTGCGATAGCCGATCCAAGAAAAAAGAACCCGCCCGCGATGGCACCTTCGAATTCGCCCATGGCCTCTTCTGACACAAATGCCGCGCGGGGAGCTTCAGGATTGTCCTCCAACTCGGACGCGTGCCAGTAGGACGAGCCAAGCTTCTCCTCCATCGCTTTTTTGTCGCCCAGCAGGCTGATGTCCCCCCGGCTAAAACCCGACATGCGCAGGTCATATATCGCGGCCTGAAGTGTCTCAAAACTATCGAAGACACCGACCGCTTCAGGGATATTTATAAAGGTTTTGTGATGCTCTTTGGCGTCAGTTTTCATTGCGTTACCTCATTGCTTTCCAGCAACGATTAACGCCGGTACGCGGTAATCTGATTGATGCATATCAATTGACAGCAACAGTACCGGATTGTCCGCTGTCTTTGGAGGCCGGTTGCATAGAAATATGCCATTCACCGCGATTCAAGAAGAAGGCAGATGTTGATCACGCAGCACCGCTGAATGCTCGTGGCGGGCCTGAAAATAGAAAGGGCCGCGCATTCGATCTGAAGCGCGGCCCAATTATTTATTCGGATAAATTACCCGATGATTTTGTTCAGCGTTTCTGACGGGCGCATAACGGCAGCTGTTTTAGCCGCATCCGTGTGGAAATACCCGCCAAGATCGGCCGCCTGCCCCTGAACTGCTGCAAGTTCGGCAAGGATCGCGTCTTCATTCGCAGCCAGAGCCTCTGCAATGGGGGCGAAATGTGCTGCAAGTTCCGCATCGCTGGATTGTCCGGCCAAGGCTTCGGCCCAGTAGCGGGCGAACCAGTAGTGGCTGTTGCGGTTGTCCGGCTCACCCACTTTGCGGGATGGCGAATGGCCATTGTCCAGAATACCTTGGGTCGCTGCATCTACGGCCTGCCCCAAAACACGGGCTTTCTCGTTGCCTTTGCTATCTGCAAGGAACGTCAGGCTTTCACCAAGCGCGCAGAATTCACCCAGACTGTCCCACCGCAGGTGGTTTTCTTCCTGAAGCTGCTGCACGTGCTTGGGCGCAGAGCCACCCGCACCGGTTTCAAACAACCCGCCGCCGTTCATCAACTTGACGATAGACAGCATCTTGGCGGATGTCGCCAATTCGAGGATCGGGAAGAGGTCTGTCAGGTAGTCGCGCAGCACATTGCCTGTAATCGCAATTGTGTTCTCGCCTTTTGTGATCGTTTCAAAGGACGCGCGGGTGGCCTCGCGGGGTGCCATAATTTCGAACTTGTCAGCAACACCTTTGGCCTCGAGGATCGGCTTCACATAAGCGATCAGCTCGGCATCATGGGCGCGGTTCTCGTCCAGCCAGAAAATAGCGCGGCAGCCTTCGGCTTTCTGACGGTCAATTGCAAGGTTCACCCAGTCTTCGATCGGCGCTTTGCGCGCAGAGGCCGACCGCCAGATATCGCCTGCCTCGACTTTGTGCTCGTGCAAGACAGTGCCGTCCTCAAGGATCATCTTGACGGTGCCTGCTTGGCCGATCTCAAATGTGGTCGGGTGCGAGCCATATTCTTCGGCTTTTTGCGCCATCAGGCCAACGTTCTGGACAGTGCCCGCTGTGGCCGGGTTCAGCTTACCGTTCTCTTTGAAAAACTTGATGGTCTCGTCATAAACGGGCGCATAGGAATTATCCGGGATCACGCAGTTGGTGTCGGATTCCTTGCCATCCGGTCCCCAGCCCTTACCGCCGGCGCGGATCAGAGCAGGCATAGACGCATCGATAATCACATCGGAAGAGACATGCAGGTTGGTGATGCCCTTGTCTGAATCGACCATATACATTGGCGGACGTGAGGCCATGCAGGCTTCAATATCAGCCATAATGGCGGCATCGTCTTTCACGCGGGCCAGCAAATCACCCAGACCGGAGTTCGGGTTCACCCCAAGATCGCGCATCGCATCGCCGTGCTTTTCAAACACAGGTGCCAGAAACGCTTTTACGGCGTGACCAAAAATGATCGGGTCAGAGACCTTCATCATGGTTGCCTTCATGTGCAGCGAGAAAAGCGTGCCTTCGGCTTTCGTTTTCTCGATCTCGCTCGCAAGGAAATCCTGCAGCGCTGCCGCGCTCATGAATGTGGCATCGACGACAGTGCCAGCGGGATAGGCAATGCCATCCTTGAGAACTGTTTCACCTGCATCCGTTGTCAGCACGATTTTCGCGGTGGTGTCTTTGTCCAGGGTTGCGGAAACTTCGTTCGAAAAGAAATCGCCCCCCGACATAGCTGACACATGGGTTTTGCTGTCAGCAACCCAATCACCCATCCGGTGCGGGTTGTTCTGTGCAAAGCTCTTAACGGCTTTGGCGGCGCGGCGATCAGAGTTACCTTCGCGCAAAACAGGGTTCACAGCAGACCCCTTGATGCCATCATATTTGGCACGCACTTCTTTTTCAGCGTCGGTTTCAGGCGCCTCGGGGTAGTCCGGCAGCGCAAATCCTTGTGATTGAAGCTCTTTGATAGCGGCGACAAGCTGCGGCACCGATGCCGAAATGTTCGGTAACTTGATGACGTTTGCATCAGCCGTTTTCACCAAACGCCCGAGTTCGGCCAGATCATCCGACTGGCGCTGTGCCTCGTCCAGATGCTCAGGGAAAGTGGCAAGGATTCGGCCTGCAAGGCTGATATCTTTTGTGCCGACAGACACGCCTGCGGCGGCTGCAAACTTCTGGATAATGGGCAGGAATGAGGCTGAAGCCAGTTCCGGCGCTTCGTCGACTTTGGTGTAAATGATATCGGACATAGGAAACTCCTTGAGACGGGATTTTCCCTCTCATAGCTGACCCATCCGAAAACGTCGACAGTATACCTTCGTATACTGAAAAAACTGCGCATCTTGGATCAGGTGTTTATGGCTCGGTTTCTTACCACTGAAGCCTCTACGTCATGAAATTCATGCGAACGAGGCCAGCCGAGCTAAAACCTGTGCCAGCCATTCGGCTTGGGTTCCTTCACTGCAAGCAGTCAAACAAGATCAAGCGCTGGCTTCAGACACTGCCCCGCAGCGCGATGTATCAGCTGAATTTTGCGATCGACGACCACGGCCCGGCAAATGCCCTGAAGTCAACAGCCCCTATCATTGTGATTTTCTGAACGAAATGGCTGCCTTGCGCGTTAACAAGTGAAATCAATGGAGAATTCATGCGTATTTTATTTGCAGCAGTAGCAACCTGTCTTTCAACTTCGGCATTTGCTTTGACACCGACAGACGTTGAGGATGCCCAATATGCCGGAGGCGAACTGCCCTCGGGTCAATCAGGGATAGTTGTGAAACTGCAGGTCCTGCTTGATCGATCCGGTATCTCACCTGGTGTGATCGACGGGTACAAAGGAGGGATGAGCGAGAGCGCCTTGCGCGGGTTCGAGGCCCGTGAGGGATTGAAGGTCGATGGCATTTTGGACAGTGAAGTTTGGTCAATTCTGGGCGGACAGGCTGCCGCCCCAATCCTGATGAAATATACGATCACGCCCGAAGACGCGGCCGATCTTACAGATAAAATTCCAGATAACGTCGCCGAGAAAGCGGCGATGGATAAGCTTGGCTATACCAGCGTGACCGAAAGCCTCGCCGAACGGTTCCACATGGATGAGGACTTTTTGAAACAACTCAATCCTGAATCTGACTTTGCCGAAGGCGCTACGATCACCGTCGTCGATGCAGGCGAAAAGATGTCACAAGAAGTCGCACGCATCGAAATCCGAAAATCGGATCGCCGTGCCGTCGCGTTTGACCAAGACGGGAATATGATTGTGAATTATCCCGTAGCGATCGGTTCGGATCAGACGCCGTCGCCCGACGGCTCTGTCGAGATTACAGCCATCGCAATGGACCCCACCTACAGTTACCGGCCCGATGTCAATTTCACTGCAGATGGCGTGAAAGAAGACCTGACCCTGCCCCCGGGCCCGAATGGTCCGGTTGGCTCCGTGTGGCTTGATCTGTCGAAACCGACCTATGGGCTGCATGGCACCGATACCCCGTCAGAGTTGTTCAGCGCAGCAAGCCACGGATGCGTACGCTTCACAAACTGGGACATCGAAGAGTTAGCGTATCTTGTCAGTCCCGGGGTCACAGTGGAATTTGTGGAATGATCAGAGCCTGTCTGCTAACTCTTGCGATGGCTCTTCCGCTTGAGGCGCAAGAGTTGGCACCGGAAACCTCAAAGCTTCCCAAGGTTAGTGATGCATTAACCGAAGTTGATGCACCGTCTTCCCCCAGCATCGAAAACAGTGCTTCGGAAAGCGGTGATGTTGCGCCGGGGATGCGCGATCAGTTGCGCGTCAGTGATCAAGAGTACGCTAGGTGTCTCGCAGATTTAGATGAATTGGGTGTTCAGTATACCGAAGTTGCCCCGATCATACCGGACGACGACAAGGACTGCGGTGTCTTGAGGCCGCTCACCATCACCCACGTCGCGTCTGATATCGAGATCCTGCCACCGGCTACAGTTCGTTGCGATACGGCACGCGCCCTCGGCAGGTGGACACAAGATTTTGTTTTACCTGCAAGTACACGCCTCTCTGCACGCGGCGAGTTGACCGCTATGGAAAACGGATCCGGTTATGTTTGCCGCCGCCGTAACAACCTTCCCGATGGAAAGCTGTCAGAGCATGCATTCGGGAATGCATTCGATTTGATGGCGTTCCGATTTGCAGATGGCTCTCGCATTGCTGTGCAGCCGCGTGAAGCTGACGGGTCAATGGAAGAAGCCTTTCAGGACGCGACGCGCGGTTCTGCCTGTTTGGAATTTTCGACTGTGCTTGGGCCAGGATCGAATGCGTCACACGCGGATCACTTGCACTTCGACATCATTGCTCGGAACAACGGCTTTCGTCTGTGCGAGCAAGGCGGAGCCGATCCTGAGTGACAATGATCGCTACGTTGTCGGTGACTGGCAACATCCCCGTAAATCGGATTGGCTATTGCTCCTTTGGTGAGCATCTCGTCTGCAATCATATGGTAAAACCAGCGATCGCGACGGGCAGCTCGACCCCGTAGCGACGCCCTGCGCCCGACCGTTCTGGACGTGATAGCGCAACACTTCGACCCGCGAGGGTGGGTGATGTAAATAAAGCCGCAAGAGCGGACCTCCATCAACAAGCTAACCAATGTCTCATTAATGACAAATGCGTCAGCGCATTGGACTTGCCCCAAAGTCGGCTTCCGTGCGTTTTGCTGCAAATATGCGTCTCGGATTGACACGCGGATAGAACGACGGTTCGCCGCGAGGTCAAATATATATATTAATAAAGGGAGAGCATGCTCCCCCTTTACTCTGACAGTCGGCGTATCATCACATCAGAATATGGCGCGTGCGATGCGGATCAGCTGCAAAGTTTCAAAAGCGCTGTCGTGCAAGGTCACCAGCTCACCATTCACAACCGCATAGTTATAACCCGGCTCAAGCTCCGGCAGCTTGTAAGCTTGACGCAATTCGCGCTGCGTCAGGGCAGCCGTCGGCGCAACACGCAGACCTGCAGGCAGGTTTTCGACCCGCGCCAGTTCATTAATCCGCAAGAGTGATGTGTAATCTTTATCGGTCAGCAAAACGGGCTGACCGTCTATCAAAGCATAGCGGTTGCCTGATGGTGCGGGACGAAGCCCGTATAGCGATGCTATCTGGTCCGAGCTGAGCAGCAGGTTATCATAAAGAGGCACGTTAGCGCCCAGATACTGGTCGCGCTGTTCGAGATAGATTCGATCAAGCCGATCATCGTCATAACCCACCCACTCGTCATAGGTCACGCCTTGTTTGGCAAGACCGGGAGGAACGCACGGAGGATCTTTCTTTGCGAGCCCAGGGGGACAATTGCGATATGTCAGGAGTTGCTCGTCAGAGACATCGAAGAAGTCGATCTGGGACCCCAACAAGGCAAGCGGCGCGGCACCAAGCAACACGGTCATGTCACGCCCCCGGGGGGCAATCACCTGCAGGACTTCATCTGAAATACGCACACGGTCTTCTTTCGACCGTTTAACCTTGGCTTCGATCTTGTCGGAGTTATTTTTGTCAGACTTATTTTTGTCGGGCTTCTGGGATTTATTGACTTGCTTGGCCTTCTGCTTGTTTCCCTTATCCGCCTTTTTGTTATTTTTAGCCTTCTTCGGCTTGTTCTTTTTAGCTGCCTTTTGGCCCTTATCCTTGTCGTTTTTTATTTCAACAATCTGATCGTCCTGCAATGTTGGCAAGGTCACAACGGAAAGCGCAGACGTTGGCAGAGAAACGCTTGTCGCGAGAGCGGGTGTGGTTGCACAGGCAAGCAGCGTTGCAAGAGCGAGGGGCATATGTCTCATATTTGGGCCTTCATATAATTGCGACGGATCAAACAGGCTGCATCCATCCGCAATGCGCCTGATTGTCGAAGTAAAAAAACTACTCATTTGGCCTGTCACCAAGGCGCAAAATTGCAGGGTACATAGGTTAACGAATGGGACGTAGACAAGGTTCCTGTGAATCCGGCACTATTGCCCTCCCCCCTCCGAACCAAAATGAGAACGAAGCAAAAACCGGACTGGTTCGTTCGGTGGCGTTATGGTCGTTTGCTCTTAACATTATCGCAGGCCTTGCGTTGACCCAAAATGCAGGGTCGGTCAATTTTGGGCCCATTCTTGCCAGTCGGAACGTGCGTGACGAACGACCGGTGCCAGTCTATTTGCCTGATGTACACGTCTGGCAAACCGATCTGATGCGAGATCACTAAAGCCCCATACAATGGTCGAATATTGTGCGTGCATCTCTTGATTGTACAATTGTACCCGCGAGAAGGACCTGATGGTGAGCGCCATCACGTCGAGAAGATCATGCAAATTCTGGACGGTCATGCGTCTGGTTGAAACAGTCACGTGGACGCTTCCGGCGGCAATGCGTCGAGCTTTACAGCGTGGTCTTGACGCGCATTGATCCTGCCCACATCGTCAAGGACACCGAGTGTCGCACACACCGCGAGCAAGAGCGGTATCTCGAAACGGTATTGGACATCTACAACTGGAACAAGGCCCGCGCTGCGCGACTTTACCGTTCAGGATGGCGAAACCCCAAGCGGATCTGGAAGCTTCTGACTGCGCTTCAGGAATTGAAGCGTTTTGAGGAAAACAAGGGCAAGCGTCGCCCGATTGGGCAGGAACATGGCGCCGCCAAAAACAGAAGATCGTGGACGGAAAAGCGCAAAGCGGAGGCGGCAGATGTCGGATATTCGACGCAGCCCACACAGCTTGTGCTGGCCACAAGGATGTCAGGCAAAGCCAACATGTCGGATTTTTCTGGCATGGACCAACAAAACGATGATGGTCGTGGGCCCGAACAACTCGGCCCATGACATCTGTGCCGCCCTATGGGAGGCGAATGCCGATGTGACGATGCTCCAGCGACCCTCAACCCATATCGTGCGGTCCCACACGCCGATGGATATCGGCGGGGTGGCTTGTCTAGCGAAGAGACAGTGGCCTCAGGGATGACCACGGAAAAGGCCGATATGGTCTTTGTCTCACTGCCATACCGGATCATGCATAAGTTTCAGACCCCGCTCTATGACCAGATAAAGCAGCGCGACGCCGGGCTCGACGCAGAACCGGAAGCCGCCCATGCTGCCGGTGCTCATAGAAGCTGTCGCGTGGGGCTGAGCGGAAATACGCGACAGTAAATATGAAAGCTGACGTGCCTCAATGGGCGTTCAGATCCCACTATCACAATGTCTCTCCTTCGATGAAAGCGCTAGCCAGCACAGAAATCACTCGATCTTGAATGGTACGCTCCCACGGGTACTGTGATCGATTTTGATCTCTTTTCCAATCGGGGGAACGGAGCGGTGAAAGCAGTCTGCACGCTCACAAATACGGCAACTGGAGCCAATCGGCTCAAAGTTCTGCTCATTGGTTAAGTCTAGATCGTCAGCATAGACGACATGTCCTGCATGTTTGATCTCACAACCCAGCCCAATCACGTATTTCCGCACAGGCGACTTAAACCCCGCAACGCGTTTGGTTTGATCAAACGCGAGAGACAGGTATTTTACGCCGTCCGGTGTTATGGCCAGTTGACGCAATATCTCACCCGGAGATTGAAACGCATGATGTACGTTCCACAGCGGACAGCTGCCCCCGAAACGCGTAAACTGTAAGGAGGTAGCACTGTGGCGCTTTGTAATATTGCCGGCCTGATCAATACGCAAGAAATAGAACGGTATGCCCCTGTTCCCGCCCCGCTGTAGTGTGCTTAATCTATGGCATACCTGCTCTGTGCTTGCATCGAACTGGAACGCAAGCTTTTCGAGATCGTGCCGTTGTTCTTTCGCGGCACTTGCGAAATCCGAGTAAGGTAAAAGAACTGCACCTGCAAAATAGTTGGCAAAGGTCAAACGACAAACCTCACGCGCAGCCTCGGTGTGAAAATCCGCCGCATCAAGCAGGTTTTCAACAAGCTTACTCTGTTCGATCAGGCCCACTTGGTAAGCCAGCTGAAACAGGTTCGTGGCCTTCGTTGATGCCGCATTCAGATACAGGGTCTTCGTCGCAGTTTCGAACGACCGGATGGTGCCGGAGCTGGGCTTGTCTTTGCGCAGGACAACATGCACGCCATGCGTCTTGCTCAGGTAATCGACCAGATCTGCATGCCGGTCCGCCCCGCCGCGATCAAGTGAGCGCGAAAAGCCCTCGGCTGCGCGGTCCAGCTCGTCAATATAGTTGTCATTGTAGTGAAAGTGATCGCGCACCTCTTCGTAGGGCAAGGGTGCCAGAGACGCTTCGCGGTCTTTCAGCGCATTGTCGACGCGGCCCAGCTGTTCACGTGACTTTTGGAACATCGCGTAGAGATCAAGAAAGGCCTTTGTCACGTTTGGAGCGTTTGTCGCCGCGACTTTTATTTCCTGTGTCAGCACTTCGTTGTCTGCAAAAATGGGGTCGGTCAAAATTTCTTGCAGGTCCACAGACACCTTGCCAGCCCCATCAAGCGCGAGTTCTGTAAGGTCAAAGTTGAAGGCATCAACCAATGCTAGAATAACCGAACCGGACAGCGCCCGCTGATTATTTTCTATTTGATTTAAATAGCTTGTGGATATTGCAATCTGCTGCGCGAACATCGCCTGCGTCAGATTAAGGCTCTGCCTCAGAAGTCGGATGCGGGCACCGGCGAAGATTTTTCGTGAACTGTTTGGCATTTATACTTTTTCGCAATTTGCATTTACATTTGTGTAATTAGTTGCATGTTATCACGTTCAGCCCTTTGGAAAACAACTATTTGCGTTAGTAAAGTTACCCAACGTAATGACGATTCTAGAAGGCGCACGGACCGGGAGGGGACACCGTTGTTTTTTGACTTTTGCTCTCTCTGATGGCGACAAGCTGGCGAGCAGAATTCGCCCTGGCCTGCTCGACTGTTCCGCCCTCCTTGGCTCGTCGTTCTCAATTTGGGAGAGCGCACTAATGGCTGGATACACGGAAACCTACACGAAATGGCAGAATGACCCGACGGGCTTTTGGGCAAATGCAGCCACGGAAATTGATTGGGTCAAATCACCAGAGGTCATACTTGATGCAGCAAATCCACCTCTGACAACATGGTTCCCTGATGCAGTCTGCAACACCTGTTACAATGCCGTGGACAGACATGTCGAAGCAGGTCGCGGCGCGCAAATCGCCATCATTCACGATAGCCCTGTCACAAACAGCACAGTCAAGATCACATACGACACGCTGCTGGACCGGGTCTCTCGCGTTGCCGGCATTCTGACCTCCCACGGTGTTGCAAAGGGTGACCGGGTCATCATCTATATGCCCATGATCCCCGAAGCGTTAATTGCGATGCTTGCCTGTGCGCGGATCGGAGCGGTTCATTCCGTGGTGTTTGGCGGCTTCTCTGCACACGAACTTGCCGTTCGGATTGACGATGCGGCCCCCAAAGCCATTCTGGCTGCATCGGCTGGCATTGAGGGAAAAAGGATCATCGCCTACAAGCCGCTGATCGACGGCGCGATCGCCCGCGCAGACCACAAACCAGACTTCACGTTGATTTTGCAACGGCCCCAAAGCGAAGCGGAGATGGTTTCCGGCTTTGATTTTGACTGGTCTTTGGAGGAGGCCTCGGCGGCACCCGTGGACTGCACACCTGTTGGTGGGGCTGATCCTCTCTACATCCTGTATACATCGGGTACGACAGGCCAGCCGAAAGGCGTTGTGCGCCACAACGGTGGCCACATGGTTGCCATGCAGTGGACGATGAAGAATATCTACAACGTCACTGTCGGCGATGTGTTTTGGGCGGCCTCTGATGTCGGCTGGGTCGTTGGCCACAGCTATATCTGTTACGGGCCGCTGCTGGCGGGGTGTACGACTGTTGTGTTTGAGGGCAAGCCGATTGGCACGCCTGATGCGGGTACGTTCTGGCGGGTGATCGAAGATCACGCTGTCAAAGTCCTGTTCACCGCACCAACAGCGCTCCGGGCGATCAAACGCGAAGACCCCGATGCCGAGCACGTGGGCAACTATGATCTGAGCGGATTGCAATCGCTGTTTCTTGCGGGCGAACGGGCCGACCCTGACACGATCAAGTGGGCACAGAAGCATCTTCAAAAACCGGTGATTGATCACTGGTGGCAGACAGAAACCGGCTGGGCCATCGCGGCCAACCCGCTTGGAATTGAAGAATTGCCCGTCAAGCTTGGATCACCAGCCGTACCTATGCCGGGCTATGAAATTGATATCCTCGACGAAGGTGGCCACCCAGTGGCAGCGGGTGAGCTGGGGGCGATCGCCATTAAATTGCCCCTGCCACCCGGAGCATTGCCGACCCTTTGGAATGCCGAAGACCGCTTCAGGTCCGCCTATCTACAGACCTTCCCCGGCTACTATGAAACCGGCGATGCAGGCATCAAGGACGAGGAAGGTTACCTCTATATAATGGCGCGCACGGACGATGTGATCAACGTCGCGGGCCATCGGCTGTCAACCGGCGCCATGGAAGAAGTCCTGTCCAACCACCCGGATGTCGCCGAATGTGCGGTCATCGGAATTGGCGATGCCCTGAAGGGCCAGCAGCCACTTGGGCTGGTATGCCTCAACAACGGCATTGACCGTTCCGAGGAAGAGATCGCGAAAGAATGTGTCGCGCTTATCCGCAAAGAGATCGGACCTGTGGCAGCCTTCAAGAGGTGCATCGTGATTGATGCTCTGCCCAAGACACGATCCGGCAAAGTTCTGCGCGGCACCATGGTTGCCATCGCTGACAGCAAACCGTGGAACCTGCCCGCAACAATTGATGATCCTGCAACTCTAGATGCCATTGCCTCGAGAATTGCAGGGATCGGCGAAACCCTCTCCGAGAACCCTGACATTCAAAAGGAAGCTTAACATGGCAAACGACGTAGTTATTCTGGATGGTGTCCGCACCGCAATTGGTACTTTTGGCGGCTCGCTTGCGGGCACTGCCCCCTCTGCCCTAGCCGCGGCTGTTGCCAAAGAGGCGATGTTGCGCAGTGAGGTCGACCCCGCCCAGATCCAGCATTCGGTTTTTGGCCATGTGATCAATACCGAACCCCGCGATATGTACATGGGCCGCGCTGCTGCCGTGGATGCGGGTGTGTCCGAGGATGCACCGGGCCTGACCGTAAACCGCCTGTGCGGGTCCGGCGCGCAGGCCATCATTTCTGCGGCGCAGCACATCATGCTGGGTGATGTGGATTACGCACTGGCAGGGGGCGCCGAAAACATGTCGCGGTCGCCTCATTCATCGCAAACCATCCGCTGGGGTCAGAAAATGGGCGATATGTCCATGACCGACATGATGATCGGTGCGCTCAGCGATCCCTTTGGTGTGGGACACATGGGCGTCACCGCGGAAAACGTTGCGGATGAGCATGGCATCACACGCGCCGATCAGGACACGTTTGCGGTTGAAAGCCAGCGCCGCGCTTTGGCAGCAATCGAGGCAGGCCGCTTCAAGAGCCAGATTCTTCCTGTTGATGTTAAAGTGCGCCGCGACCTCGTGGCGTTTGACACAGATGAGCACCCAAAAGCCGGCACGACACTAGACACGCTCGGCAAATTGCGTCCCGCGTTCCGCAAAGACGGCTCTGTCACTGCGGGCAATGCCTCCGGTTTGAACGATGGGGCCGCGGCAATGGTTCTTGCCTCTGCGGAAGCGGCTGAAAAAGCGGGGCTGAAGCCCCGTGCGCGCATCCTCGGGTATGGCCACGCCGGTGTGCGCCACGAAGTGATGGGTATAGGTCCGATCCCTGCGGTGACGCAGTTGTTGCAAAAGATCGGCATGACTGTCGATCAGTTCGACGTCATTGAGAGCAACGAAGCCTTTGCCGCACAAGCCTGTGCCGTGAACGCGGGTCTTGGCCTTGATACAGCAAAGGTGAACCCGAATGGCGGCGCGATTGCACTGGGTCACCCGATTGGCGCGACCGGCGCAATCATCACAATAAAAGCAATGTATGAGCTGGAACGCATCGGTGGTCGCTATGGCCTGATCACCATGTGCATCGGTGGCGGGCAAGGCATCGCCCTAGCCATTGAAAGCCTCAAGTGAACTTCCTGACCTTACCGTCTTTCGTCCCTGTATGGCGGTAGGGCACCTGTCGCCGTCTGTTGCATCACGCGACTTCGCATCAGACGGCGAATTTTTTAGGTGACCGGCATGTCCGGTCGGACATTGAACGATACGAAAACGGCTCGTCCCGAGCACGGAATTTGATTTGGAGAGACTTATGACCCGGACAGCACTTGTAACAGGCGGAACACGCGGCATCGGAGCCGCTATTTCTAAAAAACTTCAGGACGAAGGTTTCATAGTTGCCGTGAGCTATGCAGGCAACAGCGAAGCTGCCGCCGCATTTAGTCGCGAAACCGGCATCGAAGCCTATAAATGGGATGTTGCGGATTACGACGCAAGCGCCGCCGGCATCGCACAGGTCGAAGCAGACATCGGTCCCATTGATGTGGTGGTCGCAAATGCGGGCATTACCCGCGATGCGCCGTTCCACAAAATGACGCCCGAACAGTGGCATCAGGTCATTGACACAAATCTGACCGGTGTCTTCAACACGGTCCACCCGATCTGGCCCGGCATGCGCGAACGCAAATTCGGCCGCGTTATCGTCATCAGCTCTGTGAACGGTCAGAAAGGCCAGTTCGCTCAGGTAAACTATGCCGCGACAAAGGCAGGTGATCTGGGCATCGTGAAATCTCTGGCGCAGGAAGGCGCGCGCGCGGGCATAACGGCAAATGCGGTCTGCCCCGGCTATATCGCCACGGAAATGGTCATGGCCGTTCCCGAAAAGGTGCGGGATTCCATCATCGCCCAGATCCCTGCGGGTCGTCTGGGTGAG
>Ga0209345_10003074_pt1 | contig 17534 bp, 18 predicted proteins | sample Cruoilmetagenom7_FD_187294 | JGI IMG/M metagenome (GOLD analysis project Ga0209345, IMG submission 187294) | Oil polluted marine microbial communities from Coal Oil Point, Santa Barbara, California, USA - Sample 7 (SPAdes) (version 2) | ecosystem: Environmental > Aquatic > Marine > Oil seeps ...
CGATCTGAACCGGTCTGGGCCCGGGTCGGCGACACCGATTACGGCACCGTCGAACCGCCGCATGGCTACGGCGCACCGCGCTTCAATTCGGATGGCACAGAGATCGCCAAACCCGAGGGCGGTACCCTGCGCGATGGCGACTGGCGCGTGGTCGGCTGGATCACCTCCGGCGGGTATGCCCACACCATTGGCTCATCAATGGCTCAGGGCTACATCCCGGCAGCTCTCGCATCGAACGGCGACGCTGGCATGTTCGAGATCGAAATCCTCGGCATCCGCCGTCCGGCCCGCATCGCGCTCGAAGCACCGTTTGATCCGATGGGCGAAAAGATGCGCAGCTAGCAAAAAAAGCAAAATGCCCGTCAAGTCAGTGACTTACGGGCATTTCAAGACTCAACCTGCAAATGTCTTCACTCAACCTGACGGAGGTGCCGACCGGATTACTCCGCCCGCGCCACCGGGTTGCCGGCTTCCGCCAGCTTGGCCAGATCGGCTGGCTTGAGCTCGACCGATTCACCGCAACCGCAGGCCGATGTCTGGTTGGGGTTGTTGAACACGAAACCCGAGCGCAGCTTGGTGACTTCGTAATCCATCTCGGTGCCGAGCAGATAGAGCACGGCTTCCGGCGCCACGAACACGGTCGCCCCGTCACGCTCGATCCGGTCATCCTTCGGATTGACCTCTGTCGCCATATCGATGGCATATTCCATCCCGGCGCAGCCGCCCTTCTTGATGCTGACGCGAATGCCATGCGCACCATCGGACGTCTTCAGGATCGTCTTGACGCGGTCGGCGGCTGCCTGCGTCAATGTCATTACGGCAAAACCCATCACGGTCTCCTTCGGCCACACGGGTTCAAGGCCCGCTGCTTCGTTCCATGAATGTAGTGTGGAGCAGTCAACTTAACAAGAAGCCAACGCCAAAGCCTGGCTGACCCTAGTACCAGCCAACCGCCACTTGCGCTTCTTCGCTCATCCGGTCCGGCGTCCAGGGCGGGTCGAACGTCATCGACACGTCGACACCCGAGATACCCTCGACGGTGTTGACGGCATTCTCCACCCAGCCCGGCATTTCACCCGCCACCGGGCAGCCAGGCGCTGTCAGCGTCATCTGGATCTTGACCATTCGGTCATCCTCGATGTCGATCTTGTAGATCAGTCCAAGCTCGTAGATATCCGCTGGAATTTCCGGATCGTAGACGGTCTTCAGCGCCGAGACGATGTCATCGCTCAGCCGCGCCAGTTCCTCGCGAGGAATGGCCGACTCGGTCACGGCATTGCCGGTTTCGGTTGCGCCAGCGGTGTCAGTTTCGGATGCGTCGCTCATTGGCTCATATCCTTCAGGAGTTTGTCCGGGAAAACAGAAAACCGGTTTTCCCGGCAGGACAAACGAAAACAAGAAACCTGGACCTTGCCCGTTTCGGGCAAGATCTAGGAGAAAAACGCCCGCGCCTTTTCGAGCGCTTCGACCAGCACATCGATTTCCGCACGGGTATTGTACAGCCCCATAGAGGCCCGGCAAGTCGAGGTCGCGCCGAACCGCTTGAGCAGCGGCTGGGCGCAATGCGTCCCCGCCCTCACAGCCACGCCCGACCGGTCAATCAGCATCGAGACATCATGGGCATGCACGCCCTCGATCTCGAAGGCAAAGATTGCGCCCTTGCCTTGCGCGGTGCCGATCAGCCGAAGTGCATTGACGTCCGACAATTTCTGCGATGCGTAGGCTGCCAGATCGGCTTCATGCGCGGCAATCCGCGCGCGGCCGAGCTTCTCCATGTACTCAAGCGAAGCCCCAAGCCCGATCGCCTGCACGATCGGCGGCGTACCGGCCTCGAACCGGTGCGGCGGATCATTGTAGGTGACAGTCTCCTCGCTGACATCGACGATCATCTCGCCTCCGCCCATGAAAGGCTGCATGGCATTGAGCGCCTCGGCCTTGCCGTAGAGCACGCCGATGCCCGACGGGCCGTAAAGCTTGTGACCGGTCATCACGTACCAGTCGCAATCGATATCCTGCACATCGACAGGCATGTGCACCGCGCCCTGGCTGCCGTCAATCAGCACCTTGACGCCACGCTCATGCGCAATGCGGCAGACCTCCTTCACATCCACCACCGTGCCGAGCACGTTGGACATGTGGGTGATGGCGACCAGCTTGGTGCGATCGCTCAGCGCCTTGCGGAAGTCATCGAGATCGAAATTGCCCTGGTCATCGACACCGACCCAGACGATCTTCGCGCCCTGGCGTTCACGCAAAAAATGCCACGGCACGATGTTGGAGTGATGCTCCATGATGGTGATGACGATCTCGTCGCCTTCATCGATGTGCGGCATGCCGTAGCCATAGGCGACGGTGTTGATCGCCTCCGTGGTCGACTTGGTGAACACCACGTTGTCGACCGACGGCGCATTGAGAAACCGCTTTACGATCTCGCGCGCATTCTCGTAGGCATCTGTCGCCGCATTGGAGAGAAAATGCAGGCCCCGGTGCACATTGGCATACTCGTTCGAATAGGCATGAGAGACCGCATCAATCATCGCCTGGGGCTTTTGCGCCGATGCGCCATTGTCGAGATAGACCAGCGGCTTGTCGTAGACGGTGCGCGACAGGATCGGAAAGTCCTTGCGCACCGCATCAACATCATAAACCTGATTCAGAATATCAGCCATGATCAACAAGCCATTGTTCTATCAGCGATTCCAGAGCCTCAACCAGTTCTTCATTGTCGAGTTCGTCAATCAACTCATCGACAAATCCGTTGACCAGAAGTCCACGCGCCGACTTCTCGCTGATGCCGCGCGCCATCAGGTAGAACAGGTGATTGTGGTCGATGTCGATCACCGTCGCGCCATGTGCGCAGATCACGTCATCGGCAAAGATCTCCAGTTCCGGCTTGGCCGCGAACTCGCCATCGTCTGACAACAGCAACGTGTTGCAGGCCATTTGCGCGTCCGTTTTCTGCGCGATCTGCGCCACCCGGATCTGGCCCTGGAAGACGCCTCGTGCCCGGTTGAGCACTACGTTGCGCACGATCTCCGACGATGTCGTGTTGGGTACATTGTGGCCCAGCGTCAGCGTCACATCGGTGTGGCTGTCGCCCGCCAGCAGGTTGACGCAGCGCAGATCGAAATGAGATCCCTCGCCGGCAACTTCAATATGCAACTCCTGCCGCACGAGCTTGCCGCCGGCATTGACCACGTAGACCTTCAGCGTCGAACCCGCGCCCAGCCGTGCGTTGAGCTGCCCCAGATGCTGATCGTTCTCGCCGCATCCCTGAAGGATGATCCATGTCACCTCGGCGCCGTCTTCAAGCTCAAGCGAGGAGACCGATGTCGACAATCCCGCCGCGGCCTTGTCGCCAAGGTGGCGTTCGATCACGGACGCCTCCGAGTTGGCCCCGAACCCGGCCGTGAACCGGTTGTGCACCTGGCCGCCGGACTGGACCGACTGGATTTCGATGATCTCGTCGATTGCCTGGTCCGGAGCAATCGAGAAGTTGTAACCGTCGCCAACGAAGGCGCCGTTGAGCTGGCCGATCAGATCATCGATCCCGCGCCCGGCGAGGCTCTTCGCCGCGGCACCGGAAACCAGAAGATCCATATACGGCTCAAGCTCCATGCCCGCAGGCGCGCTCAAGTCGGAGCTCTGCCCCTGGACCAGCGGCAGCACAAGGCTTCCGCGAACCAGCGGGTCAACCCGTGCGGCCGAGCCACCGACCGGCTTGGGGACGTCGCGCAGCAGGCTGCGCAGATCCGTGTAGTGCCAGCTTTCGATGCGCCGGGTCGGAAGACCGGCATCGGCGATGCCGCTGAGCAGCTTGTCGCGCGCTGCGGTCACTGGCGCATCACCCGGCAACTGGCCGATCATTTCGGCGAAACTGTCGAGGATCGCCTGCTCTGCTGCGGTGTGTGGCGGCTTTGTCTGCATGTTCATGCCTGTCTCTCCTGGCCTTGCGGCCCGTCTGTCCCGCGTCGCCTCAAGCGGCGGCTTCGATGATCCCGGCATAGCCATTGGCTTCGAGATCGAGCGCCAGATCCTTGTCCCCGGTCTTGATCACCTGGCCCTTGTAGAGCACGTGCACGGTGTCGGGCACGATGTGCTCGAGCAGGCGCTGATAATGGGTGATGACGATGACCGCGCGATCGGGCGAACGGAGCGCGTTGACGCCGTCGGAAACGATCTTCAGCGCATCGATGTCGAGCCCGGAATCGGTCTCGTCGAGCACGCAAAGCTGCGGTGCCAGCAGTTTCATCTGCAGGATTTCGGCGCGCTTCTTCTCGCCGCCGGAAAAACCGACATTGAGCGGGCGCTTGAGCATAGCCGGATCGATCTGCAGGCTGGCGGCAGCCTCCTTGACCAGCTTGATGAATTCCGGCGTCTTCAGCTCTTCCTCGCCGCGCGCCTTGCGCTGTTCGTTCATCGCCACCTTGAGGAACTGCATGGTGGCAACGCCCGGAATTTCGACCGGGTACTGGAACGCCAGGAAAATGCCCTTGGCGGCGCGCTCGGCCGGGTCCAGTTCGAGGATGCTCTCGCCATTGTACAGGATGTCGCCCTCGGTGACTTCGTAGTCGTCACGGCCGGCGAGAATGTAGGATAGTGTCGATTTGCCCGAGCCGTTCGGGCCCATGATGGCGGCAACTTCGCCGGCCTTGACCGTCAGGTTGAGGCCGCGAATGATTTCCGTGCCGTCTTCGGCGATACGGGCGTGAAGGTTCTTGATTTCCAGCATGTCTGATTCCGATACCTAGATAATTCCAAGCCACTTGTGCCAGCGGCGATAAAAACTGCGAAGCTGCCGGCGGATGCCCTGACCTTGCCGGCCAGGCACCCGCGGATCTGGCGGCTTTGACTACCCAACGCTGCCTTCGAGCGAGATGCCGATCAGCTTCTGCGCTTCAACGGCGAACTCCATCGGCAGTTCCTGGATGACTTCCTTGACGAAGCCGTTGACGATCAGCGCGATGGCTTCTTCCTCGGGAATGCCGCGGGCCAGGCAGTAAAACAGCTGGTCTTCGGAAATCTTCGAGGTCGTGGCTTCGTGCTCGAACTGTGCGGTCGAGTTCTTCGCCTCGATATAGGGCACCGTGTGTGCGCCGCAGTCATTGCCGATCAGCAGGCTGTCGCACTGGGTGAAATTGCGCGCATTCGACGCCTTGCGGTGGGCCGAAACCTGGCCGCGATAGGTGTTGGACGAATGCCCCGCGGAAATCCCCTTGGAGATGATCCGGCTCGAGGTGTTCTTGCCAAGATGGATCATCTTGGTGCCCGAATCGATCTGCTGGTAACCGTTCGACACCGCAATCGAGTAGAACTCGCCGCGTGAATTGTCGCCGCGCAGGATGCAGGACGGATACTTCCAGGTGATCGCCGATCCGGTCTCGACCTGGGTCCACGAGATCTTCGAGTTCTTGCCGCGGCAATCGCCACGCTTGGTGACGAAATTGTAGATCCCGCCCTTGCCGTCCTTGTCGCCCGGATACCAGTTCTGAACCGTCGAGTACTTGATCTCGGCGTCATCCATCGCGATCAGTTCGACAACGGCAGCATGCAGCTGGTTCTCGTCGCGTTGCGGCGCCGTGCAGCCTTCGAGGTAGGACACGTATGCCCCCTCTTCTGCGATGATCAGCGTGCGCTCGAACTGGCCGGTGTTCTTCTCGTTGATGCGGAAATAGGTCGACAATTCCATCGGGCAACGCACGCCCTTGGGCACGTAGACGAACGACCCGTCGGTAAACACCGCCGCATTGAGCGTGGCATAGTAGTTGTCGGTCACCGGAACCACGGTGCCGAGATACTTCTGCACCAGTTCCGGATGCTCGCGCATCGCTTCCGAGATCGACATGAAGATCACGCCGGCCTTGGACAGCTCTTCCTTGAAGGTGGTGACCACCGAAACCGAATCGAACACGGCGTCGACTGCGATTTTCGATTGCTGAACGCCGGCCAGGATTTCCTGCTCGCGCAACGGAATGCCGAGCTTCTCGTAAACCTTGAGCAGCTCCGGATCGACATCGTCAATCGACTTCGGTCCGGCCGTGCCCTTGGGCGCCGAATAGTAGTGAATGTCCTGAAAATCGATCTTAGGATAGTCGACACGCGCCCAGGTCGGTTCTTCCAGCGTCAGCCAGCGCTTGAAGGCATCAAGACGCCATTCGAGCATCCATTCCGGCTCGTTCTTCTTGGCCGAAATCATCCGGATGGTGTCTTCGTTGAGACCCTTCGGAGCCGTGTCGCTTTCGATGACGGTCTCGAAACCGTATTTATACTGATCAACGTCGATCTGACGGACCTGATCAATGGTCTCCTGCACAGCAGGCATGGCGCTCTCCAATCTCGCCGGGTCAAGGCCGGCAGCTTGTTAACGTCTTGTGATGTGCCATTCATGGCTCACCACTATGTAGGGCGGGACAGTTGTCCACGCTATGTCATTCGCGAAAATTCCTGTCTCGCGAACGGAAATTCGTCTTGCCGCGTCAGGCGGCGACCTGCGCACCCATGCGGGCCAGCCGCCGGGTATTAATCGCTTTGAACGCTTCAAGGAACCGCTCAACGTCATTTTCTGTGTGCTCACCGCCAAGAGAGACCCGGATAGCACCAAGATCGGCGTCCGCACCCATGGCTGCAAGCACGTGGCTCAAACCGATCTTGCCCGACGAACAGGCCGCACCGGCCGAAACTGCAACGCCTTCCATGTCGAAGGCAATCTGCGCCGTTTCCGCCTTCAGGCCCGGCAGCGAGAAGAAACTCGTGTTGGCAAGCCGGTTCACCGCCTCGCCATGCAGGATCACGTCAGGCGCGAGATCGCGCACCCCGGCTTCCAGGCGGTCACGCAGGGCAGCAATCCGCCCGACATCACCCAGGGCTTCACAGGCAGCATCCGCCGCAGCACCAAAACCTGCAATGCAGATCAGGTTCTCGGTTCCGCCGCGATGGCCTTTTTCCTGGCCGCCGCCGCGCAACAGCGGCGCGGGCATCAGCGTTTCGCCGACACTGACCAGCGCTCCAATGCCCTTGGGGCCGCCGATCTTGTGGCCTGACAGGATCAGGAAATCCGCGCCGAGTGCTTCAAGCGAAAGCGCCATGCGGCCAGCACCCTGTACCGCGTCGACAACCATCAGCCCGTGATGGGCCTTGACGATGTCGGCAGCTTCACGGACCGGCTGGATCACGCCGGTTTCATTGTTGGCCAGCTGCAGCCCCAGCATCGCCTGCCCGCTTGCCTGGTCATGCCCGGCGAAAGCAGCTTCCAGCGCATCGAGATCGAGCCGCCCTTGCGCATCGACCGGAAGCACGGTGATCTGCTCTGCGGCAAAACGCCCGCCTTCGAGAACTGCGGGATGCTCAACCGCCGAGACGAACAGCCGCGACACCCGAACCGGCGAACGGCCCATCCGGTAGTCAGGGGTCAGAACATGATTGGCAGCTTCCGTCGCACCCGAACAGAAAATTACCTGTGCTGCGGAAACATTGCACAGCCGCGCCACGGATTCGCGCGCATTGCTGACAACCGCGCGGGCCTTGCGGCCTTCCGCATGCACCGAGGATGGATTTCCGGGCAGCTGCATCGCATCGACCATCGCCGACTGTGCCACCGCCAGTAGCGGCGCAGTCGCGTTGTAATCGAAATATAGACGCCCCTTGGCCATCGTACTCTTCGCCTGCGGATGACGCCGGCCACCATGGCAGGCGCATTTTTCTTGAATTTTCTGTGCCCGATGCCGTAAGACACACAAACTTTCAGCGACAACGCTGCAGTTTCGAACGATTCTAAACTAGGTTCTACGGAGCCGCCCCGCGCCAGTCAAGGCCGCGGAAGCGATATCCAGCCGCCCGCCAGCCTCTCCAAACGGACGGCAGGCCGAGCGAACCCAGCCCATGCATGGAGTATCAATGCCTGAAGTCATTTTCAACGGACCCGCCGGACGTCTCGAAGGCCGCTACCAGCCGGGCAAGGAAAAGAACGCCCCGATCGCCATTATCCTGCATCCGCACCCCCAGTTCGGCGGCACGATGAACAACCAGATCGTCTACAACCTGTTCTACATGTTCCAGCAGCGCGGTTTCACCACGCTTCGCTTCAACTTCCGCTCGATCGGCCGCAGCCAGGGCGATTTCGACCACGGTGCGGGTGAACTCTCCGATGCCGCCGGTGCGCTCGACTGGGTGCAGAGCCTGCATCCGGATTCGAAGAGCTGCTGGGTCGCAGGCTATTCCTTCGGCGCCTGGATCGGCATGCAGCTTCTGATGCGCCGGCCGGAAATCGAGGGCTTCTTCTCGATTGCACCGCAGCCCAACACCTATGACTTCTCGTTCCTGGCCCCCTGCCCGTCCTCGGGCCTGATCATCCACGGCGACGCCGACAAGGTCGCGCCCGAGAAGGACGTCAACGGCCTGGTCGAAAAGCTCAAGCTGCAGAAGGGCATTCTCATCACCCAGAAGACAATGCCGGGTGCAAACCACTTCTTCACCGGCAAGGTCGATGAACTGATGGCCGAATGCGAGGACTATCTGGATCGCCGGCTGGCCGGCGAACTGGTCCCCGAGACCGCGGCCAAGCGCCTGCGCTAACTGCAACGACAGCTCGGACTGCAAAGGGCATGGCGGAGAAATCCGCCGTGCCCTTTTTACATGCGTGGAATTGGTATTGGGTCAGGGCCTGATCCCGCCCCCCTTTGTTCGTGGCTTTTTATCCGCTTTCACAATCTCATCAGACGCAGTAAGCATCCTGATCTTTGAATTTTGGGACATATCATGGCGCAAAATGCCACCATTTATAAAGTCGAACTTTCAGTCTCCGACATGGATCGTCACTACTACGACACCCATAAGCTGACCGTTGCAAAACACCCCTCGGAGACGGATGAGCGGCTGATGCTGCGTATTGTAGCTTTCGCGCTGAATGCCCATGAGCATCTGGAAATGACGAAGGGCCTTTCAACCGATGACGAACCGGACATTTGGCAGAAAAGCCTCAGCGGTGAACTTGATGTGTGGGTGGCCCTTGGGCTTCCCAGCGAAAAAATGGTGCGCCAGTCCTGTGGCAAGGCCGGCAAGGTGGTCGTCTATCCTTACGGCGGCAGGACAGCCGAGATGTGGTGGGACAAGATCAAGAATACCACCTCCCGTTTTGACAATCTTCACGTGACAAATTTTTCCGAGAAAGACACGGGCGAACTGGCAAAACTGGCAAGCCGCGCAATGACCCTCCAGGTAAACATTCAGGATGGCGAAGTGATGGTGAGTGCTGGTGACAGCATCGTTTACGTCACCCCGTCAAAATGGAAGAGCGCCGCATAACTCGCGGGTTTCTGGCGTAAAAACGGGCTTGAGCTGCTCGGTGGCACCCATCGAGATCAGGTGTGGCTTTACCAATGTCCTCACTTAAGAAGCTGCGTTGCAGCGTCGAGAGTCTTCCATAAGGGCGCTCAAAACCACCAAGCCAACATGATGGCCATCAATCCGCATTATGCTAAGGTTCGGCCAATCATCTGATCGGACGAAGCATGACCGGCGAGACAAACCTGGACGAACTCATCAGATCGCTTTCGGCCGTTTTGGTCGAAGGCCTGTATGTCTTTGTCACAGTTCCATCTGACCAACGCCCGGCGAATCTCACGCCTCGCATGGTCTTCGAAGAGGCCGAAGGCGCCACCCTTATTTTACTGAAATCCGAAGCGGAGGCGCATGCATTGCCATACGAGTTCCCCTGCCGGATGATAACGCTCAACATTCATTCGTCGCTGGAAGCGGTGGGTTTCATGGCCCGGATTGCTTCGGAGCTCGCAAAACATGAAATGGGTGTGAATCCCGTCTCGGGCTTTTTCCACGATCACCTGTTTGTTCCGGATGGCCGTGAGCACGATGCCATGAGTGTTTTGCAGCAAATGTCGGGGTCTACCGCTTAGCTCCGGAAGCATCGGGAAACGATCCAAAGCCCTGGTATCGTCAGACCGTCATCAGGTCCAACGCCCCTAAACCTCCACCACCTTGCCGTCATGCAGCGTCACCCGGCGGTTCATCAGGCTCGCCAGGTCATGGTTGTGCGTGGCGATGACGGCTGACAGCCCCGACTGGCGCACCAGCGCATCGAGCGCCTCGAACACGTAGCCGGCGGTTTCCGGGTCGAGATTGCCGGTGGGTTCGTCGGCCAAAAGCACCAGCGGCGCGTTCGCCACCGCGCGGGCAATCGCCACGCGTTGCTGTTCGCCGCCCGACAGTTCCGCGGGCCGGTGGTCGGCGCGATGGCCGATGCGCATGTAGTCGAGCAATTGCTCGGCCCGTTCCCTGGCGTCGGCTTTCGGCAGCCCGGAAATCAGCTGCGGCATCATGATGTTTTCAAGCGCGGTGAATTCCGGCAACAGATGATGGAACTGGTAGACAAATCCGATCTCGGAACGCCGGATCGCGGTTCGCCGGTCGTCGGACAGCCCACCGCAGGGCACGCCGTTGACCAGCACATCGCCCTCGTCGGGATGCTCAAGCAGGCCCGCCAGATGCAGCAGCGTGGATTTGCCGGTGCCCGAAGGGGCCACCAGCGCAACCGTTTCGCCGGCGGCCAGGGTGAAGTCCGCCTGGTCGAGAATCGAAATCTGGTTTTCGCCCTGCACGAAGTGACGGCTGACGCCGATCATCTGCAGAACAGGATGTGCCCCGTTGCCCATGCCATCACTCATAACGCAGCGCCTGTACCGGATCGAGCCTGGATGCCCGCCAGGACGGGATCAGGGTCGCAATGAACGACAGTGCCAGCGCCACGACCAGGACGACGATGGTTTCGCCCGTATCCATGTCGGCCGGCAGCTGGCTGAGGAAATAGAGTTCCGGATTGAACAGGGTCGTCCCCGACAGCCAGGAGAAGAATTGCCTTATGCTCTCGACATTGAGACAGACCACCACGCCGAGCACGAAGCCGGCGAAAGTGCCGGTCACGCCGATCGCGGCACCGGTCATGAAGAAGATCCGCATCACCGATCCTGACGTCGCGCCCATGGTGCGCAGGATGGCGATATCGCGCCCCTTGTCCTTGACCAGCATGATCAGCCCCGAAACGATGTTGAGCGCCGCAACCAGGATGATCAGTGTCAGGATCATGAACATCACGTTGCGTTCGACCTGCAGGGCGGAAAAGAACGTCTGGTTGCGCTGCCGCCAGTCGGTGATGAAGACCTGCCGCTCTGCTGCCGCCTCGATCAGCGGACGAATTGTGTCAATTTCGTCCGGCTTGTCGACAAAGATCTCGATCGACTGCACCAACCCTTCGGCATTGAAATAGAGCTGCGCCTCTTCAAGCGGCATGTAGATGATCGAGGAATCATATTCCGACATGCCAACTTCGAAAATCGCCGAAACCGGATAGGCCTTCACCCGGGGTGTCATACCAAAGGGCGTCACATCGCCCTCGGGCGCCACCAGGGTAATCAGATCCCCCGCACCCAGGCCCAGCGACTGGGCCATGCGCGATCCGATCGCCACGCCCTCGCCGGCGGTAAAGCCAACCAGGTCGCCTGAGCGGATATTGTCCGAAACGATCTTCATCGATTGCAGGTCTTCCGCCCGGATACCGCGCACCAGCGCGCCGGTTCCTGCCCCGCCCGCTCCCGACGCCAGCGTCTGGCCTTCGACCAGCGGGATCGCATTGAGAACACCGTCAACCGTCTTGAAGCGCGTCGCCAGTGCCGCGTAATCATCAAGCGGACGATCGATCGGCTGCACCACCATGTGACCGTTGATTCCGAGAATCCGGGTGATCAACTCACCCCTGAAACCGTTCATCACCGACATCACGATAATCAGCGTTGCGACACCCAGCATGATGCCGACAAAGGAAAACCCGGCAATCACCGAAATGAAGGCTTCCTTGCGCCGCGACCGCAGGTAGCGCCAGGCAACCATCCGTTCGAATGCCGAAAAAGGCTTGGCCGCGGGGGTGGCAGCGATGACGTCGGTTTGCGGATCGGTCATAGGTTTTTCCTTTGGCCCATCCTTGGCCTAGCGGGCTTGCGCGAGGCGGTTGATGGCGTCTTCGATGGAGAGCGTTTCCCGCTCGCCGGTCGCCCGGACCTTGATTTCCACATTGCCCTCGCCAACCGACCGCGGTCCGGCGATGACCTGCAGCGGCAGGCCGATAAGGTCGGCCTTGGCAAACTTCGCCCCGGCGCGCTCGTCGGTGTCGTCGTAAAGCACCTCGAGCCCGGCATTCTCGAGTGCCGTCTCGATCTTTTCGCAGGCTGCGTCGCAGGCCGCGTCACCCGGCTTCATGTTGATCAGGCCAATATCGAACGGCGCCACGCCTTCGGGCCAGATGATGCCGTTTTCATCATGCGATGCCTCGATGATGGCGCCCAGCAGCCGCGACGGGCCAATGCCGTAAGAGCCCATCGATACGAAATGCTGCTTGCCGTCGGCGCCCTGGACGAATGCGTTCATCGGCTCGGAATATTTGGTGCCGAAGTGAAAGATGTGGCCGACTTCGATGCCGCGGGCGGAGACGCGTGCATCCTCGCCAAGCCCGTCCCAGGCCTCGCGCGCCCACTCTTCCTTTTCCATGATCTCGTCGGTGGCCGCGAACGGCGTCGTCCACTTCTCCACCACCGCGGAAACGGCCGCCGCGTCGTCGTAATTCATGTCCGCGCCAGGCACGGCAAAATCTTCGAAGTCGCGGTGGCAGAAGACCTGGCTTTCGCCGGTTTCCGCCAGCACGATGAATTCATGGCTGAGTTCACCGCCGATCGGCCCGGTATCGGCGCGCATCGGGATCGACTTGAGCCCGCAGCGTTCGAATGTGCGCAGGTAGGAAACGAACATCCTGTTGTAGGCAGCCTTCGACGCCTCGTAATCGAGATCGAAGGAATAGGCGTCCTTCATCAGGAATTCGCGGCCGCGCATGACGCCGAAACGGGGCCGGCGTTCATCACGGAACTTCCACTGGATATGATAGAGATTGAGCGGCAAGTCCTTGTAGGACTTGACGTAGGAGCGGAAAATGTCGGTGACCATTTCCTCGTTGGTCGGCCCGTAAAGCATCTCGCGGTCGTTGCGATCGTTGATGCGCAGCATTTCCTGGCCGTAATCATCATAGCGGCCGCTTTCCTTCCACAGGTCTGCAGGCTGTATGGTCGGCATCAGGATCTCGATGGCCCCTGCCCGGTTCTGCTCTTCCCGGACGATATTGCAAACCTTGTCGAGGACGCGCTTTCCGAGCGGCAACCAGGTATAGATCCCTGCGGACTGCTGCTTGATCATGCCCGCACGCGCCATCAGGCGGTGGGAGACGATTTCGGCATCCTTGGGGTTTTCCTTGAGAATGGGCAGAAAGTATTTGGACAGACGCATGGGATGATCCGGTTTGGCTTCAAGCCTTGATGGCTGAATCGGGCAAAATGAGGGTCGGCGTGACGTAGGTCAGGACTCATGCGTTCATAACCTCTTCGCTAGGCAAAGAAAACCCGTTCCGCAGCCGTCAGGAGCATGTTGCGCTACATCCAAGTCATATATTGGAATAGCTGCCACACAGTCTTCACAAAACGCGTGACAAGCCCGCTTTGTTGGGCTAAATAAAGCTCACTAAAGAGGCAAAACCCACTGGGTGCTGCCCAATTCGCGGTCAAAGTCTTGGGAGGATAGGATCTCAGGCGCGCTTTGTTCGCAGCCCCCGGGCAACCGGGAAACAGATCACGCGACACCTGCATAACAAGGCTTCATGCCTTGTTTTTTTTTGGCCTGATTTCTGAAAGTTGCTTTTGCCGGCAGTATCCCTGCACCCGTAACCCGGCCTTCCTTGCGGAAAACCGGGCCAATCGGGCAATTCCAAACCATTCAACCTTGCTTGCGTGCGCCCTTGCCGAGTTCCTTTTCGGCGCGAACATCCTTGTCCATTTTCTCAAGACTCTCGATTACGCTGTCATCGGGCTTCTTCTTCACGTCAGGCACGGCCTGGCGCTGGTTGCGGACATTTCCCTGGTCGTCGCCCTGCAGGGAATTGTCACCCATCTTGTCCTGGGCGAGGTCTGCCTCTGTAAGCCGTGCCGTCTTGTTCAGGTTTGTGGACATGAAAAAGCTCCGTGGATCAGTTGCGTTCCCTCGTCAACGGAGGGAGAGACGCAAAGTTCCATCGGAGCGATTTGAAAGCAGACGACGCCCGCCGGGCCAAGCAGGCTCAGTTGCCGGCAGGCTTGAAGTCAGGTGACAGCGCGATCAGGTCGTCAAGCGAATAGCCGCCGACCACTGTGACGAGAAAATAGGCACCGAAGACCAGGGCCGAGATAAGCGTCGTGCGCCAGAAGATCGGTCCGAAGCGAAAATCGGCCGGCGCACTGTGCGTCGTGCCCAATGTCACTTCCCCCTCGTCAGCCTGACTGCGGGCCGAGAACGGCAGCACCGTAAACAGAACCACCCACCAGATGATGAAGTAGATCGCAAAGCCTGTTCCAAAACCCATTGTCGCGCTCCTCAAACCTGCTCGAGTTCGATCAGGGTACCGTTGAAATCCTTCGGATGCAGGAACAACACCGGCTTGTTGTGAGCCCCGGTCTTGGGCTCGCCATTGCCCAGCACCCGCGCGCCTTCGGCCTTGAGATGATCCCGCGCCGCCAGGATGTCCTCCACCTCGTAGCAGACATGATGCATGCCGCCCGAGGGGTTCTTTTCCAGAAACGCCGCGATCGGGGATCCTTCCCCCAACGGCTCGAGAAGCTCGATCTTGGTGTTCGTCAACACGATGAAGACCACGGTGACGCCATGCTCGGGCAATGCCTGCGGATCTGTCACCTCTGCGCCCAGCATGGTCCGGTACTGGGCGCTTGCCGCGGCAAGGTCCGGCACTGCGATTGCGACATGGTTCAGGCGTCCGAGCATGATCGTTTCCTCACACCTTGTTGACGAAGACCGTCACCACAGGTTTCTTGCCCCATACCTCGTTTGCGGCGGCACGAACAGAGCGGCGAATTGCCTCGCGCACGCCGTCTGTGTCCTTGCGCCGGCCACGCGGGATGCTTTCGACCGCACCCAGCACGGAATCATAGAGGATATCTTCCATGTCATCGCCATCGGCATCGAATGCCGGCAGACCGATGGCGGAGACCACCGGATCACGCTGGAACTCGAGCCGGTGATCCAGCACGACATTGACCGCCACGTGGCCCGCGAACGACAGCTTGCGGCGTTCCGAGATGCCCATCTCGTCATAATCGCCAATCAGCTGGCCATCCTTGTAGATGCGGCCGTGATGGGCTTCACCGATGACTTCCGGAATACCCGGCGCCAACCGCAGGATGGAACCGTTGCGCACGCGCGGCGTGATTTCGATTCCCGATGCCCGCGCCAGTTCGGCTTGGGCGGTCAGGTGAGCCGCCTCGCCATGCACAGGCACGAGGATCTTCGGCTTGACCCATTCGTACATCTGCACCAGTTCGCTGCGGCGCGGGTGACCCGACACGTGAACCAGGGCCTCTGCATCGGTGATGATCTTGATCCCCTGCTCGATCAACCCGTTCTTGATGTCGATGATGCCCTTCTCGTTGCCCGGAATGGCGCGCGACGAGAACACCACGGTATCACCGGAGGTCAGCGCCACATTGCGCATCTCGTCACGCGACAGCTTGGCAAGCGCCGCACGCGGCTCTCCCTGGCTACCGGTCAGGATGACAACAACCTTGTCACGCGGAATGTAGCCATACTCGTCTTCGGCCAAGAACTCGGGGATGCCCTCCATCATGCCAAGTTCGGTCGCCACGTTGACAACCCGCTTGATCGAGCTGCCGAGCAGAAGAACTTCGCGGCCCGCGTCACGCGCAGCTTCGGCAATGGAACGGATACGGCCGACATTGGAGGAGAACGTGGTAATCGCCACCCGGCCTTCGGCCTGTTCGATAACCTCGCGCAAGCCGGCGCTGACTTCCTTCTCGGATGGCGAAATCCCCTCGCGCATGGCGTTGGTCGAATCGCACATCATGGCAAGGATGCCCTCCTCGCCCAGTTGCCGGAAACGGTGTTCGTCCGTCAGCGGTCCGAGCGACGGCGTGGCGTCGATCTTCCAGTCACCGGTATGAATGAGCTTGCCGAGCGGCGTGCGGATCGCCAGCGAGAAAGGCTCGGGGATCGAATGGTTGACGGCCACCGGCTCGATCTCGAACGGGCCTGCGGTGAATTTCTCACCCGCCTTGAACACCGTGATCGGCACTTCCGCGCGGGTTCTCTCATAGGCGCGCTTGGCTTCAAGCATTCCTGCGGTAAAGGCCGAGGCAAAGACCGGCACATTGAGCCGAGGCCAGATCTGGGCCAGGCCGCCATAATGGTCTTCATGGGCGTGGGTGATGATGATCGCCTTGAGCTGCTTTCCCAGGCTCTTGACGAAATCGATGTCCGGCAGGATCAGATCGACGCCCGGAAGCTCGGGCCCCGGAAAGGTCACGCCGCAATCCACCATGATCCATTCACGCTGCTTGGGCGAACCGTAGCCGTAAAGGGCGAGATTCATGCCGATTTCGCCAACGCCGCCCAGCGGTACGAATACGAGATCCTGGTCTTTAGTCATCAATTGTCCTGTCTGATCATATCACTGCTGCGCCAGCCACCGGATGTGGGGCATAAAATCGGCGCAGAACCCAAAGGTGGTGCATGGTTTTCATCTCAATCCGGAACCGGATCAAGGTGAAAATCATGCTCTCTCAAGAGAAAAACACGTCGCCCGAAGCAATCATCTGTCTACTCCCGTCCGGCATTGCAAGCATCAGCCTGCCTTCATCGTCAATTCCGTCAAACAGACCATGGATTTGGCGGTCTGGCAAATTCACTGTCACCGGCTTGCCGATGCCCTGGGCACGTTCGATCCAGGCATCGCGGATGCCCGCCAGTCCACGCCCCTGATCCCAGTCATTCAGCGTACGATCCATCGATACCACAAGCCGCGCGAACAAATCCTGCGGCGTGACCGCACTGCCCTGATCCGCAAGGCAGGTTGCCGGGTACAGGCTGGCTTCCGGGAAATGCGCCACATTGACGCCGCAGCCGATGACGACCGCCCTGCGGCCATCAACCAGTTGTTCAGCCTCTATCAGAATGCCGGAAGTCTTTTGCCCGTCAATCAGCATATCGTTCGGCCACTTGATCCTGAGCGATTCGGCCGCCTCGCCAGGCAGCACCGAAGCGATCGCGTCATGAACGGCCAGGGTGACGGCCAGAGGCAGACTGGCAAGGGCTTCCCAGGGAGCTGGATCGATCAGCAGCAACGAGGAATAGAGGTTTCCCGGCTCCGAGACCCAGTTCCGGCCCCGGCGCGCCCGGCCGCCGGTCTGGCGCTCTGCCGTGATCCACAAATGACCGGCATCGCCTGCCCGCGCCCGCTCCATGCACTCGAGATTGGTGGACGCGACATCCCCCAGCTCGATGTGCCGGAAATCCGGCCCCGTCATGCAGCCCGCCGCGGCATCTTAGAAGAATGTCTTCGCGGCGACGTCGGCAGCAAGGCCCAGGGGATTGGAGACAACCACGTAGAACAGCACGAACAGTCCCGAAATGCCGAACACCAGCTTGAG
>Ga0209345_10003075_pt1 | contig 17532 bp, 16 predicted proteins | sample Cruoilmetagenom7_FD_187294 | JGI IMG/M metagenome (GOLD analysis project Ga0209345, IMG submission 187294) | Oil polluted marine microbial communities from Coal Oil Point, Santa Barbara, California, USA - Sample 7 (SPAdes) (version 2) | ecosystem: Environmental > Aquatic > Marine > Oil seeps ...
CCAGTATCGCCTGTAACGCCTTGCAATCCTTGGGGGCCAGCATCACCTGTAGCGCCTTGCAATCCTTGTGGACCAGCATCTCCAGTAGCGCCTTGCAACCCTTGGGCACCAGTATCTCCAGTAGCTCCTTGCAGTCCTTGTGGACCTGTATCGCCTGTAGTTCCTTGTACTCCTTGGGGACCAGTATCTCCTGTAGTTCCTTGCAGTCCTTGAGCGCCGGTATCGCCAGTATCGCCTTGCAGTCCTTGAGGACCGGCATCACCAATAGCGCCTTGCTGTCCTTGGATTCCAGCATCACCTGTATCGCCTTTTAAGCCTTGAGGCCCTGTTTCACCTGTCGCGCCTTGAGGACCTTCAGGTAATGTTATAGAATTGCCACTAGTGATACTTAATTCTGTTCCAACTATTGATAAGTTTTGAGAATCCGTTCCCGTATCAGGATTGACTGCTTGCCAACCTGTTGCATTATTAAAAGTTAAAACCTGTCCATTGGTTGCCCCTTTATCAATTAGAGTCGTTGCATAGGGGACTGATTGCATTTTCTGTAAAGGTGTTAACGCTGTGTAATTAACATCCGCTGGTTGTTTTACACTTATTTGTAGCCAAATATCTAAACCATCAAATGTTGCCAATCCTAAATCAACACTTTCTAAATTAAATAAACCGCTTGTTACTGTAACGGCATTTGCCTCTTTAAATTCTGCAGCTGTTCCAACAGGCGTGTTTCCTTGTGAATCTGAAAAGGCTTGAACTTTAAAGTTATAAACTCCCGAAGAGGGTACATTATTGTCCAATAGTTCACCTTGATAGTTAAAAGTGTGATCTACAGCAAATACCATTGTTAGATTAAATAGAGTTGCTAATGTAATGAGTGATTTTAATTTATTTTTATTCATAATATTTACCTGTATTATTCGAAACTATTGCTAAAAATTAGCTCGGGTATTGGGCTGGTATCTATTTGATGCCAAAAACCGCCATTAAGAGTGTATTGTGTTTGTAATGTCGCATCACTTTTGGTCGTGCTTGCATCAGCTTGTCCAGTACTTGGCAATATTGTGTAATTTCCGCCCGACATTTTTTGGCCTCCATTGTTAATGGTGTACCTGGATATTTCATATTGTGCAAAACCCGGGCTTACGATTAAACCCAAAAGAAGCACGATTCTTGCTCTATTAAACATCTAAAATTCCTATTTGGTGAAGTTTTATGATTACCTTTTAGAATCAATAATTTTTCCTGTATTGATGTTTTATTAAAAAATTAAAACACTAAGTTTCTAAGTTTACTATCTAAAAGCCCTATTCCCACTGCCTAACTAAATTAATTTATACCATAAAATACTTTTAAATTCCTCTACACACATAGTTTTAAGGCATATTTTCGTATTCAGCCTTTATATCTATTATTTTAAAAGAATTTATACCTAAACTTCACTAAAAAATTATCACTGTTAACATTATCGAATCCTGGACTAAATAAGTTGCTAATGCTTTCATTTGAATCCTCGAAGATTCCTGAGCCTCTTGAGTAGACTAAGTAGATATTCGACAAAGGAGCAATTTCATAGCGGTATCGCAATTGAATAGCAACATTAGAAAGGCTAAAGTCATCAATGTCATTACTGGTTGTTTGCAAATTTCCATTGGGATCTAATTGATATTGGCTGTTGGCTTTTGCATCTATGGCGAACCATTGAAGTCTAAATCTGAGTTCTTGTTTTTTACTAAAGTTGGCATTGAAGTCAATTGTTGTATTTAACAATTCACGTTGATAACGTCCAAATAAATCATCTCCTAGCCAGTTCAACCAATCATCAGCATCTCTATAAAAAATACTAAGTGAAACATTGTAGTTGTCCTGAAAATAATAACTTGGATGGATATGGGTAGAGAATTCACTTCCTACTGAAAAGTCATTCGTCTTTCTTATGAATCCATGATAACGAAGCTTATTCGCATTATTGCTTCGGTATGTAATACTTAACCGATTGCCTGATTCTGTATTGACCAATCCATTACCTCGGCTTATTAGATCATTAACACCTTCGCTGTAATACTTTATGTCCCAGTTAAAGGAATTTGCATTTTTAAATTGCCAGTTATCACTAAACAGAAAAGACGTTTCTATAGAATCTCCACTATTGTTACCCAAATATTCTGTATTGAACATAAATTCTCGTTGTTGCAAATATGACTCTTCTGAATAACTGGTTAGTTTTTTACTGTGCGTGTAAAAAATTGAATTTAGGTTGTTTCTTGGCAAAAATCCAAAATCATTGATATCTAAATTCTCATCGAAATGATTTAAAATTAACGATTGAATTTGGTTTTCATTTATTTGGTGAGAAAATGTTGTCCAAATACCCAACCCATTTGTTTTGTCATTGTTATCTTCTACATTTGCTCCGACTACTTGGCTTTTAAATGTTAATTTCTCTCCAAATAAGTAATCGTAATTGAAGGCGTACGAAACAGCTGTTCGATTAATATCTGGCCTATCAACGTATGTTCCAGTCAATCCTACTGTTTGTTTATCGGTTTTGTGTAGATACCTACTGGCAAAATATTCCCGACCTTGATAACCCTCACCACTAGATTCTGTCGCTGCAAATAAACCATAAGTGTAGTTATCACGGTTATCTGTGAATTTAACGGCTGCATCAATATCCGATGCTAAAGCATCTCCTGTATCAGAACGTCCACCAATTCTACGTGTATGTATCATGCGAAGTCCGTATGTACCATTAACATTAAATAATGATTGGTTTTCAGTAAAAAACGAGCGCCGCTCATTAAAGAAGTTTTCAGTTGCTGAAAAATTGACCACCAATCCATCACTTTCAACATGGCCAAAATCTGGGTTAATTGTAGCCGTTAATTGTTTTCCATTGCCTGATTTCCAAAACACATCCAAACTCGCATCTGCAGTACTTTCTTCATTGTATATATCTCTTCTCACTGTTGCTGAGCCAAATAATTGAAGTGATGATTGGGTAAAGTCTTGTATGCTTAAACTGTTAAAATCATTGAGAAATCTTGGTCGTGTTTCATCAGTTGATGCATTGGCATACGTTGTATTTTCATTAGCAACAAATCGTGAAATATACCAATTTATTTTTCGAGAATCATCCCCGTTCTTTTTCATGGATGCTATATCCCATGGTATTAATATTTCTGCCACCCAAGAATCATCATTACTGCTAGTTTGTGCTTGCCAATTTCCATCCCATTCGTTAGAAAAACCATTTTCACTGCTATATAATCCGTCACGAATTGAACCCCCACTGCCAATTTCAAATGAATAAGCAGTAATGGCATTATTGTCAAAATCGATCATTATTTGGATCTTATCTGATCCAATACCCCTATCGCGTGCAGAAATATCGCTATTCCTAGTAGTCAAAGGTTGTGAACTTGTTACACCAAAGTAAATTCCGTGTTCATCTGATGTCACTAAAATATTTGTATCGTAATTAGGCTCAGTTAAAACATAAGGTTTAACCGTCATCATTTTTGTAAATTGTTGAGCTGAAGACCATTCTTGCTCATCTAATTTGCCATCTAAATTAATTTTTGCGATTGACGGGGTGCAGGATAAGAGTAGGAATAAACCGAAAGCTTTTTTCATTCTTTTATTATTTCTTTAATTTGTATAAATAGCATAATAACAATATCTTGTTCGAATAGGAATTATGTGTATGTTTATTGTTTGTTTAATTTGTAAATTACCATTCTTAATACCTACCTTATAAGTGAGCAATATCGTGCTATGCTTTTGATTTATACACATAAAATTGGTGTCAAGGATTTATTTTGTTTTTTTTGTGACGCTATTTGTCACAATCAAAAGAATGAATCAGCTATGTTATTGAATATAAAGACAATTAATCAGGTGGTCAATTATTAACCAATGTGATAAAAAGCCTTATAAAATAACGCTTTTATAGCCCTAAAATTATAGTTATTAACAGAGTTATCCACAGGTTGTGTGTATAACTTTATTTGTACTTTTGAAACAATGAGTTAGACGGTTTTTAGAGAATATTATTTAAGTTTTTGTTATAACGTATTGTATTGTAAATTTTGATTTTTTTAATCGCCTAAAAACGCTAGAATTTTATCTTTTTTAGCCAATGAATCCTGATAACCAAGTTCAATTAATGCCTTAGTATAACCTGGTTCAAACAGTAAATAACTAGGCATTCTCCAATCTTTTCCCCAGCCTCCGATTACTTTTAATAAAGTGCGAACAGGCCTAGGAATATCTTTTGCATGTTCTCTTGTCACATCTCTTACGTCTAGACTAGGTTTGATTATCATTGTATCTATATGTTGAAGATGTGTTTGCTTTCGTTGCTTATCATTTAACAAATTAATGGTGCGATTAATTCTTTTCAAACGAGACAAATCTGCCATTAATGTATCCATGAAGATGGTATCAAGCATATAACCACCAAGCTCACCCATAGAAGGATATTCTGGCACTTCTGTTGGCGTTGGAATTGGACTTTCATCACGAGTACCAATGACTAATATTTTTTCTGCGCCTAAATGGATGGCTGGAGACAATGGAGCACTCATTCGTAAACCTCCATCACCATAATATTCTTTACCTATTAATTGCGCCGGAAACAAAAAAGGCAAGGCAGCAGATGCCAGTATATGTTCAATCGAAAGTTTTTCGGGTATACCTATTCTTCGCGTTCTATTCCAAGAATGGATTTTTGAGTTTGCCTGATAAAAGCTTTTGGCAATAGATGTATCATAGGATGAAGCTGTAATTGATAGACCTTGCAAAACTTCCTTTTCAATAGCTTCTTGAATTTGAGGTAAATGTAACTCACGTGTTAACAACTCTTTGAGAGGCGTATTATCTAACAGTGATTTAGGCGCTTTAACTCCCAGCTTAGAAAACAGTATTGAACCAATCACTTTCGACAAAGTCTTGGTAATCATTAAAGCATCCGTTCTGTACACATCATTACAATGTATACTCGTCCAAAACAATTCTAATCTTTTTACACCTAAGGCTAAATCATGAGCATAACTGGCCAAAACCACTGCATTTATAGCACCGGCTGAGGTTCCTGTAATTATCGGGAAAATTTTTGTGTTGTCTGGCAATATCTCTAAAATACCTTTAAGCACACCCACTTGATATGAGCCACGTGCTCCACCACCTGGTAACATTAAAGCTATTTTATTCTTTTTTAAACGCATAGTAAGTTGATTATTGCTACCCCTATTCCATTACAAAATGTTAGTTACAAAAAAGAACGAAAAATAGAAATAATTAGTAAATCAATCAAATTATTTAGAATCTGGTATTTATTTCTTAAATATTATTCAAATGGGTTCTGAATAATAATGTTCTCATTTCTATCTGGACCTGTAGAAATCATGTGTACTGGTGAACCAGTGTAAGATTCAATTTTTTCGATTAATGCCTTTGCTTGTGTAGGTAAATCTTTATCGCTTGTCATCCCTTGTGTTTTACTCATCCAACCATCCATAGATTCATAGATTGGTTGTATGTTTTCCCAAGCTTCAGCACTAGCAGGAAAATCTTCAAAGACTTCATTGCCAACTTTATAGCCCGTACAAACTTTAATATTCTCAAAAGTATCTAGCACATCTAATTTTGTTACACAGATACCAGTGACACCATTCATTTGAATAGCACGTTTCAATGCAACTAAATCTAACCAGCCACATCTTCTTGGGCGACCTGTAGTAGCACCAAATTCTACACCATTTTTTGCCAACATTTTTCCATCATCATCAAATAATTCAGTTGGAAAAGGACCCGAACCCACTCGAGTTGTATAAGCTTTTGTTATACCTAAGACATAATCAATATCCGTTACTCCTAAGCCTGTTCCTGTTGACGCCGCACCTGCTGTCGTATTAGATGAGGTAACAAAAGGGTAAGTTCCATGATCAATATCTAACAATGAACCTTGAGCGCCTTCTAATAATATAGACTTACCTTCAGATTGAAGCCTGTGTAATTGTGCCGCCACATCTGCACTCATTGATTTAAGTTGCTCTCCATGCTTTAAAGCTTTTTGATAAACTTCGTCAAAATCCAAGGGTGTTTCTTTAAAGTAATGTTCAATAACGAAATTATGGTACTCTAAAGTTTCAGTTAATTTTTCTTTTAAACGTTGTGGCTCCAATAAATCACCAAAACGAATGCCACGTCGGGCAACCTTATCTTCATAAGCAGGTCCGATTCCGCGACCTGTTGTTCCAATAGCTTTACCGCCTTTGGCTCTTTCTCGTAATTGATCAAGAACAATGTGATAAGGCATAATAATGGGTGCTGCACGTGAAATTTTTAAACGTGATTTAACATCAACTTTTGCTTTTTCTAATCCTGCTATTTCAGTTAATAAAGCCTCAGGTTCTACAACCACACCATTACCAATATAACAGTCAACACCTTCGCGTAAAATCCCTGATGGAACAAGATGTAAAACAGTTTTATGACCATTGATAATCAACGTGTGTCCCGCATTGTGTCCACCTTGAAAACGCGCGACAGCATCGGATCTGTCTGTTAATAAGTCAACGATTTTACCTTTGCCTTCATCGCCCCATTGAGTACCTAATACAACTATATTTTTTTTCATTTATATGAGTCCTAATCTTTTACCATCATTCCCACATAGGCAGGAATGACTATTACCTGGATTCCCAATTTTACAGGAATGACAACGTTTTGTTATTTAGTGTTAAAATGTTTGAAAAAAGCTGATTTTGGATCTAAAACCATCATGCTATCACTACCATCAAAACTTTTTGAGTAGGCCTCTAAACTTCTTAAGAAAGAATAAAGGTCTTTATTTTGATTATAAGCACCAGCATAAACCTTTGTTGCTGTCGCATCGCCTTCACCTAATAATAAAGCTGAAGTTTTAGTGGCATCTGCTATTAGAATTCTAATTTTCTTATCTGTATTTGCACGAATATTTACAGCTTCTTTTTGACCATTAGACCGATGTTCTGCTGCTTCTGCAGCACGTTCTGAACGCATACGACCAAAAACAGATTCACTCACTGCATTACTTAAGTTAATGCGCTTAATTCTCACATCAACAACTTCCATACCAAAGTTTTCTGCTATTGGCTTTGATTTTAACTTCAAAGATTCCATCAGTTCTATTCTTTGTGTAGAAATAACTTGTTGTAAAGTCCTGTGTGAAAACTCCTCTAATAAGGCATTTTTGATTACAGCACTTAATCGTCTTTCTGCATCGCTTTGATAACCATTAAATGTCGTATAATAATTGACAACATCTAATATTCTCCATTTAACAAAGTAATCCACTTCAAGATACTCATTGTCCGTATTTAAAACAGAAGTTGGTTTGTTATCTAAAGTTTGGATCCTTGAATCAAACTTTTTTATTTCATTAACAAATGGTATTTTCCATTGAAGGCCTGGTTCATAATCAGATTTAACAACTTTACCAATTTTGAGTTTAAGCGCTAATTCTTTTTCATCTACGGTAAAAGTAAACGCTCTAAATCCAACAATGGTTAAGACAATTAATATTAACAATATAGGTAATTTATTATTCATGTTAGTTTCCTCCTCGACCCGTTCGTTTTGTTGCCGTTCGACTACGTTGATAGGTTGAGTTTGTATTATCTGGTCTTGTCACTGTTGCTTTTTCTAAATATACTGGATTTGACTTCTTAGTATTTTTCATCATTTGATCCAAAGGTAAGTACATCATGTTGTTACTACTTTCTGAATCAATAATCACTTTAGAAGTGTTACCCAATACATCTTCCATTGTTTCTAAATATAAACGCTCTTTTGTCACTTCAGGCGCTAATTCATACTGCTCTCTGACAAGGTTAAATTGTTGAGATTCACCTTCTGCTTTTGCAATAATGGCTTCTTTATAAGCTTCTGCTTCTTGAATAATCTTCAAAGCATCACCTTCTGCAAGCGGTAACTCTTGTCTTGCATATTCATTCGCTTCATTAATGAATGTTTTTGCATCTTCTCGTGCTTTTACCACATCATCAAAAGCGCTTTTAACTTGTGCAGGTGGATGAACTTCTTCAAAGTTGAAGTTTGTGACTTGAATCCCTGAAGAGTAATCATCAAGCATTGCTTGCAACTCTTCTACAATTTTATTAATCGCAATTTCTCGATTTTCATTCAGCAAATGGCTCATTGTATTTGTTCCAACAACTTGTCTAACTGCACTTTCTGCTGCATGTTTGACTGTGTTTTCTGGACTTTCAAGCTCGAATAAAAAATCACGAATATTGCTTTCACGAATACGATACTGAATATCAAAATCTAAAAACACTAAGTTTTTATCTTCTGTTAACATTTCTCCACTTTCACCAACGGAGTATAAAGTCTGAATATCTACTTTATATACCTGTGATATCGGTGCTGGCCATGTAAAGTTTAATCCTGGGTTCATTGTTTTATCGTATTCTCCAAACGTTAAAACAACACCTCTTTCTGATGGTCCAATCTTATGTGCAGATGTCCACACAGCATAAGCACCAATTGCAACAAGCATTAATATCACAGGAAAGATTGCTCCTCCACCGTTTTTATTATTGCTATCCATACCAAATGTTTTCTTAATTTTATTAAAAAAATCAGTCACGACTTGTTCTAAATCAGGAGGCTGATTTCCACCAGAACCCCAAGGTTTATTTGGCTTTTTTCCATCATCACCTTTGTTATCATCACTGTTTTTATTTCCGCCAGGTTCATTCCAGGCCATAATTTACTCCGAATTAGTTAATTTGTGGATAAACTTTCCACATTCATCATCTTTTGCTGCTAACATTTTCCACTTTTCTGGTGGTAATTCAACTTTTAATGACCAACTATTATCATCATTAAAACTCTCTTCACGTATTGCGTCATATTGATAGAACAAAGCCCTTAGTTTACCGAGATTAGCTGGCAATATTATATCTTTTACTACATGGGTACGATTAAAGCGTTCTTCAATGGCTGTTAACAACAAATCTACACCTTCACCAGTGATCGCAGACAACCAACATTGATTAACCAAACCATCACTATTACGATGAGTTTTGGCACTCACACCTGACATATCAATTTTATTGAACACTTCAATCATGGGTAGCTTATCTGCTTTAATTTGCTTAAGAACAGATTGAACTTCTGTCATATGATCATCTTGCTCGGGATTGTTTGAGTCTATCACATGAATTAAAAGATCAGCTTCAATAGCTTCTTGTAACGTTGCCTGAAAGGCGGCAACCAAGTCATGTGGTAAATCTCGAACAAAACCAACCGTATCACTAGCAACGACTTCGTTCCCTCGAATATTAGGGAATTTTCGTACTGTTGGATCAAGAGTTGCAAACAATTGATCGGCGGCATATACATTCGATTCTGTGAGATGATTGAATAAAGTAGATTTTCCAGCGTTGGTATAACCTACAAAGGCTATCATTTTCGTTCCTCCTTGTTTGCGGCTATTTCTTCCTTGTTCGCGTTGTGCTATGACTTTTTCTAATTTCGCATTTAACTTTTTAACACGAATTGCAAGTAATCTCCTATCTGTCTCAAGTTGGGTCTCTCCAGGCCCACGCATGCCAATTCCACCTTTTTGTCTCTCTAAATGCGACCACCCTCTAACCAATCGTGTAGCCAAATATTTGAGTTGAGCCAATTCAACTTGCAACATCCCCTCGTATGAACGTGCGCGTTGTGAAAAAATATCAAGAATAAGTGATGTTCTATCAAGCACCAAACACTGACATGCCTGCTCTAAGTTTCTTTGTTGGGCAGGTGTTAAAGCGATATCGACCAAAACTAAATCCGCATTATTTTGATCGACCAATTCTGCTACTTTTTCGGCATTTCCTGACCCAATATAAAATTTGGGCTCGGGTATTTTTCGGGATGGACTCATAATATCTAGTATCTGCGCTCCTGCAGAAAGAGCCAATTCTTTAAATTCTATGATTTTTTCTTGATGACCTAATCCTGTGACAGGGCACACGAGAATAGCCTGATTGCCTTTTTTACTGCGTTCTTGATCTAACAATAGAGATGCATAATATGAAAGCCCATATTATAAGACGACTAAAGGCAAATTGAAAACGGAATATTGAAAACTAACAGCAATAAAAGCTTAGCTCTTAGTCGTTAATTTTCAATTTCCTATTACTGGTTTCTATTTACTTACTCGTTCTCAAAATTTTGTGTGTTGACACTTTTTGATGGTACGATTGTTGATATTGCATGCTTATATACCATTTGATTTGAGTTGTTGTTTAATACAATAACGAATTGGTCAAATGACTCTATTGTGCCTTGAAGTTTAATACCGTTGATTAAAAAAATTGAAACCGGGATTCTATCTTTTCTCAAAGTATTTAAAAATGGGTCTTGAAGTGATGTTCCTTTTGGCATGAGTTTTCTCCTCACATTATTATTATAAGATGTTACATATGAATAATATCACAGACTCAAAACGAATATTGCTAATATTACAACCTGTAACATTTCTTTACCATTGTTGCATTATTTAATTCTTTAAAAGAAGCACCTTTAACTATTGAATGTCTCTTTTGGCTTGCTTATCTTCTACCACCAAATAGGCTTTTCCACACTGCATTGATGATTTTGGTACCAAATCTTCTGGCTACTGTTTTACCAGCTGCTTCCCAAACTGTATCTTTTTTTCTGCGCGTAGATGTCTTTCTAGCAGCCTTTTCTTTAGCAATAGCCTCTTTTTCTTTTAATAATTCTTCTTCTGCTTTTCTTTTTTGTTCTTCAATTTTTTGTTGGCGTTCTTGTAACTTCTCAAAAGCCGAATCTTTATCTAAATCTGCATCGTACTTATTGCCTATTGGAGAACGAGAAATCACCGTTTGCCTTTCTTTATCAGTGGCTGCTCCCATACGACATCTTGGCGGTGCTATTTTAACCTTATCAACAATTGATGGCGCGCCACCCTCTTCAAGTGTAGAAACTAATGCCTCGCCAATACCGAGTTGCGTGATTACTTCGGCCGTATCAAAATTAGGATTAGGTCTGAAGCTATCAGCAGCAGCTTTAATGACTTTTTTATCTTTTGGGGTATATGATCGTAAAGCATGTTGAACTTTATTGGCCAATTGTCCAAGAATAGACTCAGGTACATCACCTGGAGACTGGGTACAAAAATATATGCCAACTCCTTTAGATCTAACTAAACGTGCGACCTGTTCAATCTTACGTAATAATGCTTTTGGTGCATCATCAAATATCAAGTGAGCTTCATCGAAAAACAAAATTAACTTAGGTAACTGTTGATCACCAACTTCAGGTAAAGATTCAAATAATTCTGTCATAATCCACAACATAAATGTGGCATACATTTGTGGGTTTTGTATCAAATCACGAGAATCCATAATATTTATGATGCCGCGACCTGACAAATCTTGTTTCATAAAATCACTCAGCGAAATAGCTGGCTCGCCCAAGAGCATTTCTGCGCCTTGTTGCTCTAATTTCAACAATCTTCTTTGAATGGCACCAATTGATGCACCAGTTACCCGTCCGTATTTGTTAGAAACATCTTTGGCATTATCGCCCATATAAGTCAATAGTTGTTGCAAATCTTTAAGATCAAGCAATGCTAACTTTTCTTCTTGAGCCATTTTAAAACCAACATTTAAAACGCCTTCTTGTACATCAGATAACTCTAAGAATCGACCTAATAACATAGGACCTAATTCAATTAAAGTTGTTCTAACTGGGTGACCATATTTTCGGTAAATATCCCAAAATACAGTTGGAGAGCCTTCAAACTTATAGTCTTTTACATCTAATTTTTCTGCTCGTGCAATCAGCTTATCTTTTGCCTTACCTGCTTGCGATAATCCAGAAACATCACCTTTAACATCTGTTACAAAAACAGGCACCCCTAATTGAGAAAAATTTTCTGCCAATACTTGAACTGTTACGGTTTTACCAGTTCCCGTAGCTCCTGTGATTAATCCATGTCTATTAGCGTAATGACCCAAAATTTGCGCTGGGCGTTCGCCTTTTCCAAAATGTAATTTTACAACTTCAAAATCTTGGCTCATATTTATTTTCCGAATTTTTTACTGATATAATTATACATAGCAGCCATACCTAATGCGTCGCCACCTTCTGGATGTCCAGCACGACCAAGAGACCAACCAAAGGTATCGATATGCACCCACGGTATGTCTTTTTCAACAAATTCTTCTAAAAACAAAGCTGCTGTAATACATCCCCCAAATGGAACTGAGCCTGTATTTCTTAAATCAGCAATCTTAGGCACAATTTGTTTCTTGTACGGTTGGTACAAAGGCATTGGCCATAATGGGTCAAACACTTCTTTTGAACATTCCATTATTTGCGCATTAAAACTTTCATCGTTACTAAATACTGGAGGTAAATCTGCCCCCATAGCGACTCTTGCTGCGCCTGTTAATGTGGCAAAATCTACGATTAATTCTGGCTTAAATTCACTGGCATAAGTTAATGCATCTGATAGTACCATCCGTCCCTCTGCATCCGTATGCCCAATTTCAACCGTTAAACCTTTTCTGGTTGTGACAATATCTCCTTGACGATGAGCATTGCCAGCAATCGCGTTTTCAACTGCCGAAATGACTACTTTCAATCGCACTGGCAATTTTAATCTCATAATCATTTGTGCCAAGCCCAACACATGTGCTGCGCCACCCATGTCTTTTTTCATATTGCGCATACTTGTTGATGGTTTGACATTGTTGCCACCTGTATCAAAACACACACCTTTACCCACCAAACAAACCAGCGGATCATTTTCATTGCCCCAATCCATCTCCAAAACTCTGGGTTCTTTAAAAGAAGCACGGCCAACCAAATGGACAGCAGGGAAATTTTGCTGTAATAAATCTTCCCCAACAATTTCATGATATTGAGCATTGTGTCTTTCTGCAATACTTGCTGTTGCAATGGCCAGTTCTGTTGGCCCCATATCATCAGCAGGTGTATTAATTAAATCTCTGACAAGCTTGGTCGCACTGACAGTTTCCATAGCTTCGGCAAATTTTGCATTTAGATTTTCTACAGTTAATACAGCAAAGGTTTTTTGTTTTTTATATCTATCAAAAGCATAAGAACCAAATCCCCAACCGGTTATACAAGCCGATATTAAGTCGTCATCGTCTGAATCGAGGCAATATTGACCAGAAGGTAGTTCATTAGGCAATTGACTGAAATCATGCAAATCATTTGAATCAGAAATCAAACAATAAACTCTTTCAAGCTTTCTATCATTATCTAATACACAAAGGTGACTACCGACAGATTTTCCGAAACCAAATAATCCAACTAAGTTGTTGATGGCATCATCTTGTTGAGATAACCATTGTTCAAAGCTTTGGATTTTAATTGGGGTTATGGCAACCGAGTTATTGTTTGTTGATTCAATAATGCTAATAGTCATGGGTTTAATTTCAGATTAAAAATACATTATAACAGCCTATTGAATATTGGTAAATCAACAATAATTCAATCCGCTAAGATTATTGTGCCGGTGCAATAATAAGTTGAGGGTCTAAACGGGTTTTGCCCAAATTTAAACGCCAATCCAAATGTGGTCCAGTAGCACGACCTGTCATGCCAATTTCGCCAATTTTTTCACCTTGTTCAATACTTGAACCCGCTTCAATATTGACTTGAGATAGATGCATAAATGTTGTTGTCAAGCCATAGCCATGATCGATAATAATGGTTCCACCAGTGTAATACATCCCTGTTTCTGCCATACGTACAATACCACTGGCTGGCGAAACAACGGTTGTGCCTGTTTTATTGGCAATATCCATACCATAATGTGGACGCTTGGGCTCGCCATTTAGAATTCTTCGAGAACCATAAACACCACTGACTCGGCCTTGACTTGGCCAGATAAATTTTTGCAAAAAATCATCGCGTTTATCATAAAAAGAACGGGCTTTGGCCACTTTGACATTATCACTTTTTATCTGCGCATAAACTTCAGGTTTAGGATTGACTTTGCTTGGTGGCAAACCATCAATGACTTCAGTTGGAAATTCGCGCGTTGTGACAGGTATGGTCGCCTTATAAACTTCTGCCTGATAAGTGATTGCTAAATTTACAGGCTGTTCATCAAACCGCCCAAATCCAAACATAAAATAACCTTCTTTGGTTTTTTCTGTTACTTTGCCATTCACTTTAACCACAGAGTCACTATTTGTTTGCGCAATGATTAAACCACCTTGTGTTGGTTTACCTTTGAGATTGAGGAAATAATCTTCGGCAAAACCTGAAAAGGATAGCAAAAGGAGTGTGGTTAATAATATTTTCATAATGAATTTTCCTGAATTCGTATAAATAATTTCAAAGTCATTATAAACATAAAATGCAAAATACTTAAATGTTACATACCAACACTTTTAATAACCTCTTGTTTTCAAAAAAACCACAGAGAACACAGGGGGAAAATCTCAAAATTATTGTAAGGTGATTCATATATGCTAGTATTTAAACTATTTTTAACAAAAACAATATGTCAAACCTCTTTGTTCTCCGTGTCCTCTGTGGTTAATTAGTTTTTAAGCTACGCAACATCATCTGGGTCATAATCACTTCTTTTTATTCAAATTTTCTGTTATTATTTAATTTCTTACTAAAAAAATTAACTTATGACAAAACTGCCTTTTAAATCAATATTACAGAGTTATTATTGCATTATGTGCGATAACAGTTGTTTAGGCATTTAGGGAAGTTTCGTGGATTCAGGTAAGAATAAATTTTTAATCATTGGTTCAATTTGTAGTGCCGTTGCTGCTTTAGCTCACTTAGGTTGTATTATTTTCGGTGGTGACTGGTATCGCTTTTTTGGTGCTGGTGAGCAAATGGCCAGAATGGCTGAAGATGGTCATTGGTATCCTACTGTCGTTACATCAATTATTTTTTTGGTTTTATCTCTTTGGTCATTATACGGTTTGTCTGGCTCTAAAGTTATTTTCAGACTGCCTTTTCTTAAACTTGGGTTAATTGTTATTTCTCTAATCTACCTAGTTCGAGGCGTAGCGTTTGTTGCTATAATGCCAATATTTCCAGAAAACAGTTTGACTTTTTGGCTTGTAAGCTCAAGTATTTGTCTATTTATAGGTATCTTATATTCAGTTGGTACTTATCAGAGTTGGTCAAAGTTAAGTGTAAAAAATGCCTAACAAGGCTTTAAAGTCGGACAAAAACAGTTGGCTTTTGCTCGTACCTCGCTTATTTTATCCAACAAGTTTTTGCCGCTTAAAGTGGCGTTCTAAGCGATATTAAAAAAATTAACAACTAACCAAACAAACCGACTCCACAGCAATGCCTTCACCTCGACCACAAAACCCTAATTTCTCAGTAGTAGTCGCTTTCACACTGACTTGATCTAAACTAAGTTCCATAATTTCAGCCAAGTTTTCTCGTATGGCTAAGATGTGTGGTGACATTTTCGGTTGTTCGCAAATAATGGTGCTGTCGATGTTATTAACTTGATAACCTTTTTGTTTAATTAGTTCCATAATATGCTCAAGGAAAACGCTACTTTCACAGTTTTTCCACTGAGTATCACTGGGTGGAAAATGTTGACCAATATCGCCTAAAGCCAAGGCTCCTAGCAATGCATCACACATCGCATGAATTAAAACATCGCCATCGGAATGTGCTGTAAAGGCTTTATTGAAAGGTATTTTAATACCACCTAAAACAAGATGATCACCTTCACAAAAAGCATGAACATCGTATCCTGTACCAACTCTTATCATTTGTTTTTCTTCCCGAGAATATATTCTGCTATGAGTAAATCTTCAACATATGTGAGCTTGATATTATCACTGCGCCCCCGAACCATTAAGGGCATAATACCTGACAATTCAAATGCCGAGGCTTCATCAGTAACAAGGTCTGAATTGGATTTTTCTAATACGTTAACTAATTGACCATAAGGAAACATTTGTGGTGTTAGTGCTGCTCTGAGTTTGTTTCTGTCTATGGTTTTATCGACATGTTTGCCGTTTTTACTGAATTTAATTGTGTCATTTATAGGCTTAACTAATAACCCACCTTGATTTTGTTTTTGGCATGTTTTTATGAGTTTGTTGATATCTCCAGTTGATATACAAGCACGAGCAGCATCATGAACCAATACCCAAGAATTTTCATCAACAGATGGCGACAGAATTTCCAACCCAAGTAATACCGACTCAACCCGACTCGAACCACCAGTAGTGTACATCAATGGTTTATTCGCTGTTAGCTCTAAATCTTTCCATAATTTTTGATTTTTAGGCATGACTAAAACAATACCCTCTATGGCTTTTATATTATCAAAAGCATCAATGCTATGTTGGATTACCATTTTTCCAGCTATTTCTAAGAACTGTTTAGGTGTATCAGAACCAAACCTTTGACCACTGCCTGCAGCGACTATTATTGCGTACATACTAATCTCTAAATAATGTGTTTAAGCAAATACTATAATCTACTGTGGAATATTCATTTTGCACAGTTTTTCTGATGTTTTAATAAAAATAAAATCATTTAGCTGTTTTGTTGATAGATCAATCAACCCTTTACTTATTGTTTGACGCTTGTCAATTTAATCAAATGCTAAATTGGTATAATTAATGTAAGTCTTATTAAGTTTTAACTATGGTAAATATATGATAAAACAATCTTCTCCTTATGTACTGACATTTTTCATTTGTCTTTTGATGTGGGTATTATTAACGGCTTCTTTTGCTAAAGACGAACTTATAAGTGGAGCAATTATTGCTTTGGTTATTAGTCTAATTTCAGCGCCGAAGATGAAAATTCTCAATGGGTTACGACTTCATGCTGGGTTCTTATTTGCTTTATTGAGATATCTGCTTTATTTTTTATATGCATTACTAAAAGCCAATCTGAATTTAGCCAAACGGGTTTTATCTCCAGATATGAAAATTCATCCACGCATGGTAGAGATTAATACCACCATGCAATCTGATTTGGGCAAACTATTTCTTGCCAATAGCATTACCTTAACACCAGGAACTTTAACAGTTGATGTCTATGACAACCGCATGTTGGTGCATTGGATTGATTGCCCAACCCATGTAAATATAGAAGAAACAACTAAAGCAGTGGTGAGTAAGTTTGAAGATTATCTCAAGGGGTTTGTACGATGACTACTTTACAAATTATTGCCATGGTTTTAATTGGCTTGGCTGCATTATTTACATTATACCGTTTACTTTTTGGGCCAACCAATGCGGATAGAATTGTCAGTGCTGATGCTTTATCGTTGATTACCGCAGTATGTTTAATTTTCTTGGCCTTGTATTTTGACAGTGTTTTGTATTTGGATATTGCCTTGGTTTATTCCATACTTTCGTTTGTTGGCATTATTGCACTGGCAAGGGTTATTGAGTCCAAGGTAAAACATGACGTAAATGATAAAGGAGAAGATTAATGGACTATATTGGAGATATTATCTTATTACTGGGC
>Ga0209345_10003076_pt1 | contig 17520 bp, 14 predicted proteins | sample Cruoilmetagenom7_FD_187294 | JGI IMG/M metagenome (GOLD analysis project Ga0209345, IMG submission 187294) | Oil polluted marine microbial communities from Coal Oil Point, Santa Barbara, California, USA - Sample 7 (SPAdes) (version 2) | ecosystem: Environmental > Aquatic > Marine > Oil seeps ...
CCCCCGCCATATCCGGCTGACAAATTTCGGAGAGGAATTTGCCGGTCGTGTGCGCGCCATTCTCCGCTCGGTCGATGAATTGGGAGAGCTGGCAATGGCATCGCGCGACCAATTGGTCGGTCGCCTTCGCATCGGCGTGATTCCGACGATCGCCCCCTACCTGCTCCCCGAGATCATCACTGACCTGACCGCGGCCAACAGCAATGTTGATATCCAGATCCGCGAATCGCTGACGCCAATCCTGGTGCGTGAACTCGCCGACGGTCGCCTCGATGCAGCGATCGTCGCCTTGCCGGTCTCCGAACCGTCATTGACCGAGGTCTCGCTGTTCGAAGAGAATTTCGTGCTGGTGCGCCCCGTCGCAGACGAAGGCAAACCGGTGCCGGGCCACGAGGACTTGCGCGAGATGAAGCTTCTTCTGCTTGAGGAAGGTCACTGCTTTCGCGATCAGGCACTTTCCTTCTGCAACATTCAATCGTCACGGCCGCGCGAGATGCTCGACGCGAGTTCGCTCGCCACGCTGGTTCAGATGGTCGGCGCAGGCTTGGGCGTGACACTCATCCCCGAGATGGCCATTGCGGTGGAAACCCGCTCCGCACCGGTCTCGATCGCGCATTTCAGGGACCCGCAACCATCACGAACCATCGGCATGATCTGGCGCAAGACCAGCCCGCTTGCCAAGCAGCTCCGGCAGATCTCCGAGGTTGTCAGGAAAACAACAAGCGCCCGGGCGTAGGCCGGAAGAAAGCAAACCTCGAAAGCTGGACCGGACGTTCGCACATCGCCAGTGGCCAGGGCGGCGAACCTACCTTTGATGCGCCAGGATGACTTCCAGGAACTTGTCTCCGTACCGCTCGAGCTTCGACTGTCCAACCCCGGAAATGCCAAGCAGGGCTTCGTGATCAGCCGGCCGGTCCGTGGCAAACGCCACCAGCGTCGTGTCAGGAAACACAACATAGGGCGGCACCGCCAATTCCTTGGCAATTGCCATGCGGGCAGCACGCAGCGCCTCGAAAAGCTCCATATCTGCCTCTTCAAGCGCGGATTTGGCGCTTGCCGAACTGGATGAACTGCCCCGTGCTGCCTTGCCCTTGGTCGGCCGATCCTTGCGGAAGCGGACTTCGCGCTCGCGCTTGAACACCGCGCGCGCTTCGGGTTCCAGCTTCAGCGCGCCGTAGGCCTCGTGATCGACGCTGACCAGGCCACTGGCGAGAAGCTGCCGGTAGACCGATTGCCAGGTTTTTGCCGGAATGTCCTTGCCCGCACCGAACACGGGCATGTCGACATGGCCGAAACGAATGGTTTTCTCGTTTTCATTGCCGGTCAAAACATCCACCAGGTGCCCGGTGCCGAAGCGTTCGCCGGTGCGATAGACCGCCGCCAGCGCCTTGATGGCGGCATCGGTTCCGTCCCAGGTCTCGACCGGCTTGAGACAGGTATCGCAATTCCCGCAATTGCCCGGATGCGCTTCACCGAAATGGGCAAGGATGGCCTGCCGCCGGCAGCCCGGGGTTTCGCAGATCGCCAGCAGCGCATTCAGCTTGGCCCGCTCGACCCGCTTGATGTCGTCGCCCGATGCGCCACCATCGATCATCCGGCCGCGCTGGATCACATCCGCCATGCCGTAGGCCATCCAGACATCCGACGGCAGCCCGTCGCGCCCTGCCCGGCCGGTCTCCTGGTAGTAAGCCTCGACCGAGCCCGGCAAGTCGAGATGGGCGACATAGCGCACGTTCGGCTTGTCGATGCCCATGCCGAAGGCAACGGTGGCGACCAGACAGAGATCTTCCTGCTTGAGGAAAGCATCCTGATTGGCGTCACGAACCTCGCGCGCCATGCCTGCGTGATAGGCGAGCGCACGGATCCCCTGCTTGTTCAGCCATTCCGCGGTGTCCTCCACCTTCGCACGCGAGAGGCAGTAAACGATGCCGCTAGATCCCTTGTGACGCGAGAGGAAACGCAACAGCTGCTGGCGCGGCTGGTCGCGTTCGACAATTTCGTAGGCGATGTTGGGTCGGTCAAACGAGGTCGTGTAAACCTCGGCCGATCGAAGCCCCAGCTTGTCGATAATGTCTTCACGGGTATGCGGATCGGCCGTCGCCGTCAGCGCCATCCGCGGCACGCCCGGATAATGCTCCGCAAGATGCCCGAGTTCGCGATACTCCGGCCTGAAATCATGCCCCCATTGTGAAACGCAATGCGCTTCATCTATGGCGAACAGGGCAATTTTCGCATTGCCGATCATGTCCTTGAAACCCGAGGTGACAATCCGCTCCGGGGTCACATAGAGAAGATCAAGCTCGTCCCTGGCTATGGCTGAGCGGACATCGGCGAATTCTTCCCGCGTCAGCGACGAATTCAGCGCAGCCGCGCGCACGCCCAGTTGCCTGAGCGCCTCGACCTGGTCGCGCATCAACGCGATCAATGGCGAGACGACAATCCCGACCCCTTCCCGGCACAGCGCCGGGATCTGGAAACACAGCGATTTTCCTGCGCCGGTGGGAAACAGCACCACTGCATCGCCACCTGAAACCACCTGGTGAACCACCTCTGCCTGCCGCCCGCGGAATGCCGGGTAGCCATAGACCCGGTTGAGGATCGCAAGCGGATCTTCAAAACCACTGTTGGCATGACGGGAGACGGCACGGTCTTGGGGTTGCTGCATGGAATCGCTTTCCTGGGAAGGTCTCGACTATGGCACAAAACCCGCTGCGATCGCGAGCACTTCGCCGGTATTCTCCCGGCCCGGACAAGAAAACGCCGCGCATCCCGGTCAATGCGCGGCGGGTAGTGTCAAGAACGTCCGGGAGCCCGTAAAGCCGGAACCGTCACCGGAACATACTTCGGGTACGCGGTTCAGACGGCCGCGATGCAGATGATTTCGACCTTGTAGTCGGGCGTGGCAAGCTTGGACTCGCCGGTGGCGCGCGCCGGTGCGTTGCCGGGAGAAACCCAGCCATCCCAGACCGCGTTCATTTCGGCAAAGTCATCCATCGAGGCCAGCCAGATCGTGGCCTGCAACAACTTGCTCTTGTCCGAGCCCACCGAGGCAAGCAACCGGTCGATGTTGGCGAGGATATCCTGGGTCTGCTGCGTGACGCTGGCGCCGGCAGTGCCGACCTGGCCGGCCAGGTAGACGAGACCACCGTGCACGACAGCCTGGCTCATACGCGGGCCGGTTTCGAAACGTTTGATGTCGCTCATGTGTTTTATCCCTGTTGCAAGTTCAATGTCGCCCGCCCGGGGCTGAGTTCTTCTATTATGGTTGGGGCCAGCGGCGATAGCCGTCCCAGGCACAAATCCGCAGCTAATTGCGACAAGGCGGGCGCTGTCTGCATGCCATAACCACCCTGCCCCGCGAGCCAGAAGAACCCTTCGGCGTCCGGGGCGAACCCGACCACCGGCGTTCTGTCCGGAGCAAATGTGCGCATGCCGGCCCAGCTGTGTTCCACTCTTGAAACCGGAATGGTCACGGCCTGTTCAAAGCGGTGAAGCCCTTCGGCAATGACCATGTCATCGGCCCACAGATCATGCGGCTCCACCGGGTCTTCGTCCGCTGGCGAGATCATCAACCTGCCCGCTTCCGGCTTGGCGTACCACTGGTCACCGGCATTGGCGAACAGCGGCCAGCGATTGATGTCATGGCCCGCAGGCGCCGGAATCAGCACCGCCGAACGGCGCAAGGGCACCAGACCCAGAGTACGAACACCTGCCATCTGCGCCACGCTGTCGGCCCAGCCGCCGCTGGCATTGATCAGCACCGGCGCGGAGAAATCTCCGGCCGGCGTCATCACCGCCCAGTCACCGCCACGCCGGGAAATCGATCGCACCGGCGCACCGGTCACGATTTTGCCGCCGTGACTGCGCAGCTTGCGTGCGAAGCCCTGCAACATGCGGTCGACATCGATGTCCTGCGCATCCCATTCAATTGCGGCGGCGGCGATGGCGTCTTCCCGCAAGATTGGCACCAGTTCCTGCGCCTGCTGCGGCGACAATCGTTCGATACCATCGCTTCCGTCGAGATAGGCGTCAAAGCTGGAAAGGTCTTCATCCGTCGCCAGCAGCATTTCGCCGCGCGGCGACAGCAGGCTGGTGTCCGACACGCCTTCAGGATCCATGAGAAAAGGTGCCGAAGCCGCATTCAGGGCACGCAAGGTGGCGTTACCGTAATTGCGGATGAAGATTGCCGCCGAACGCCCGGAGGAATGATGGCCGATCATCGGCTCGGCCTCAAGCACGGTCACGCTCGCATCGGGCGCCAGCCGGGCAGCAGCGCTGATGCCTGCGATGCCGCCACCGATAACCAGAATGTCCGAAGTTGCGGTCATCCTGCCTGATACCCGTTCGTGCCCACCGTCCCCAGAGCCTCGAAGGCTTCGCCGGCAAGTGTCAGGTACTGGGTGTCGTTGGTATTGATGAAACCGGTCCGCTTGTAGAAGGCCAGGGCTTTCGGGTTGTCGTGATAGACATTCAGCTTGAGGAAACTTGCCTCCCACGCCTCAAGGCCGGCAGCGCGAACGGCGGCCAGAAGTTTCAGGCCAAGCCGCTTGCCACGTGCCTGCTCGGCCACCCAGAGGTCCGAAACGTAAATGCCGACAGATCCGTACACGGTGGAGAAGAACGGCGAATAGGCTGCGACACCAACGATACTGCCGTCAGCAGCCTGCGCCAGCAGCGCGTGGAAGACAGGTTCCGGCCCGAAGCAGAAACGCGAGATATCGGCATCCCTCGCCCGGTGCTCGTCCCCCATATCCTCTGAAAGCTGCCTCAACGCCCTGTTCACGGCAGCCGCGTCCTCGGGTTTTGCCGGCCTTATGCTGATCTCGTCCATGTTCGAATTTCACCCTGTCTCTGTCTTTACCGTTCGTGACCGCGCGCATCACGCACCTGCCCCATCAACCGCAGTCCACGTGCGATGTCCATGCCTGTGGTTCTCGAAACCGGATGGCGGGATCTGCGGCTGGGGTTGTCCGCGCTTGCCTTGGCCGAAGACGGTCCGGTTTTGCAAGTGCGGCGGTGTCTTCGTATTGCCCTTGGCGCGTCTGGCCTGATCCGGCCGCATTTCACCAGCACCAGTAAGGAAACAGGGCTCCAACATTAAACCATTCTTTATTAGAAATGCTTCACATTAAGGCCTCAAGTACAAGAGGCACGCATGCGCAGCTCAAGAACCAAAGTGGTATCCATTCTCTCGATAGCGGTATTGACGCTGTGTTTCACACCCTTTTCTGCCGCGCAGGCAGAGACGCTGCGCATTGGCGGCACAGGTTCCGCGACGGTCCTGATGGAACGGTTGGGCGCTGCCTTTGCTGCCAGCGAAGCCGGAACCACAGTCGAGATAATCCCCGGTCTTGGCAGTTCCGGCAGCATTGCAGCCGCGATGGACAATGTTCTCGACCTCGCGATTTCCGCACGCCCCCTGAAGCCGGCTGAAACCGGGCTGAGCGAGGTGGCTGCCATGCGCACGCCCTACGGTCTTGTCAGTTCCAATCCAAATCCCGGCGACATCACCTCGGCCGACGTCGCCGCCTTTTTCTCATCGCCAACATCAACCTGGGCCGATGGCTCCCCCGTCCGGGTCATTCTCAGGCCCAGGAACGAGAGCGACACCGCGCTTCTGGGACAGACATTTCCGGGAATGGAAACCGCCATCGATCAGGTGCGGGAGCGCGTCGATGTTCCCATCGCCGCAACAGACCAGGACAATCTCGAGATGGCGAAGGCCATCGATGGATCGTTGGTGGGCACGAGCCTGGCGCAGGTTGTCACCGAACGTCATCAGATCCAGTTTCTCACAATTGACGGCGTCGAACCGACACTGGAGAATCTGGACAACGGGCAATATCCCTACACCAAGCTCTACCGTTTCATTTATGCCGAAAATTCGACCCCGCTCGTGCAACGGTTCCTGGCATTCGTGAACTCCGGTGATGGCGCAATTCTGTTGCGCGAGGCAGGTTGCCTGCGGACCGTCCAGTGATCAATTCTGCTCGAACCAAGGGACGGATGCGCATTGCATTGGCGCTAAGCCTGGTGATTGCGCTGGTTCCACCGTTCGTCCACGGTCTGGTTTCCTATCGCTACCAGATGCGGGCGACCGAATTCCTTGCGGATATGCAAGCGGCCAGGGTGTCCAAATATATCTATGCACATGAGGCGATGTGGCAGTACCACAAGGTTCGCCTGACCGAGATCGTCGAGTTTCAGGTCCCGCGGTCCGTCCCCATTCGCCAGCGCATATACGACGCCGAGGGTGAGACTTTGCTCGAAGTCGGAGAACCCACCGGCCGGCCGTCTTTGGCAACCAGTGCGCCAATCATTGTTGCCGGCACGGAAATTGGCCGGCTGGAAGTGATCTTTTCGGTTGCGTCGGAAGCGCTCGAGATTCTGCTAAGCGCACTCTTTTTCATGCTGCTCGGCATATTGATCTATTTTGGCCGTTCAATTCCGGTTCGGAAACTGGACGAGGCCATCCTCGAACTCGAGACCGCCAGAAACACCCTTGAACATCGATCTGGCCAGCTCAACGAAGCCCAGCATTTGGGTAAAATCGGCGATTGGAGCTACCAGTTCGATAAAGAGGCCCTCTGGTGGTCTGACGAGATCTACCACCTGCTGGGCTACGATCCGGAGGCTTTTGCAACCACGCGCGATGCCGTCATGGAGCTTTACGCCGATGACGGCGCAAGCCGGTTGCTGACGGTGCAGGCCGAAGTTATCCGGCACAGCGTTGTCAGGAGCATCGATCTGAAGGTCCGCCGTGGCGACGGTGATATTGGATACTTCGCCATCACCACCAAGCTCAAAACCGACAGCGAAGGCCGCAAGACTGGAATCTACGGCACCATCCAGGACATCACCGACCGCAAGGCGGCCGAGGAGCAACTGGAGATCCTGGCGTTTCACGACCCGCTTACCGGCCTGGCCAACCGGACCCTGTTTCACCGCCGGATCGACGATGTTCTTTGCCGCTGCGAGCGGACAGGAGAAAGCGGTGCGCTGCTGCTGCTCGATCTGGACCGGTTCAAGGATGTCAACGATACGCTGGGCCACTCTGTCGGCGATGCCCTTCTGGTCAAGGTCGCCCATCTGCTTGCACGCACATTGGGCAACGAACACTTTGTCGCCCGCCTCGGCGGCGACGAGTTCGCGATCCTGCTCGAAGGCGTGAGCGGCCAGGAAGAATGCGAACGCATTGCCGCCGAAATCGTCGCCGTGGTGTCCGGAATGACCGTCCTTGACCGTGTCGAGGTGACCGTCGGCACCAGTATTGGCATTGCCATCATCGTCGATCATGGCACCACATCGACCGATCTCCTGCGCAATGCCGATCTCGCCCTTTACGGTGCCAAGGAAGAAGGCCGCGGCCGCTACAAGATCTTCGAGCCCGGCATGGACGAAGCCGTGCAGGAAAAAGTCGCACTGGCTCTCGACCTTCGCAATGCGCTGGCAAACGATGAAGGCCTCTCGGTTCATTACCAGCCGCAGGTCGACCTTACGACCGGCCGGGTGATCGGATACGAAGCGCTGGCCCGCTGGAACCATCCCGTGCGCGGCAATGTCTCGCCGTCGCTGTTCGTTCCCATTGCCGAAAGCTCCCATCTCATCTGCGATCTCGGCTACTGGGTTCTCAGGCAGGCGGCCCTCCAGGCAAAGGAATGGCTCGATGCGGGTGCAGCGGCGCCCCTGGTCGCGGTCAATGTATCGGCGGCACAGATCTGGAATACGGATCTGGTCAACGATGTCAGCAGCGTTCTTGCCGAAACCGGGTTGCCCCCCGAATTGCTGTGCCTGGAACTGACCGAAAGCCTGCTGGCCGACCAGAATGAAAGCCGGGTGAGAACAGTGCTGAAATCGTTGAAGCAATGTGGCGTTTCGCTTGCGCTCGACGACTTTGGCACCGGCTACTCGTCGCTGGGATATCTGACCCAGCTTCCGTTCGACAAACTCAAGATCGACCGCATCTTCATTAATGGCGCTCCGGACTCGCGGCGCGCGATCGAACTGCTCAGGGGCATCATCGCGCTCGGACGCGGGCTCGGCATGACGACAATTGCCGAAGGCGCCGAGAAGCAGCAGGAGATTGCACTGCTGAAGGAACTCGGATGCGACCAGGTCCAGGGGTTTGTTTACGCCAGGCCGGCACCGGCCACTGAAGCCATCGCGTTTGCGCTCCGGCTGGACGCCGATGCAATGGCCGTGAAAATCAATTCGCAACAAACGGCAATGGCCTCAAGCGCGTAGCACCCGCGAAACGGCCAGATACCAAACATCAAAATGCAGCCCGGCGGATTGGCAAGACGGCACTTTGCCGGTGGACAAGGCTGTTCAAAATAAATATGAGTGATTTTATCATGTATTTTGAAACGCCCTCTTCCGCCGCAGGCGCGGGGTGAGGGACAAAACATCAGTTCGGGTATTTCATGCGTACATCCCATAGCCAAGCACCACTGTCCGTGGAGTCAGACACGGCAGCGTCAGAGGCTAAGCGGTCTCCTGCACCGCAGGCTTTGCCGCCGACCGAAACGATACCCTCAAGCGCACTGTTTCAGGACCGCCGCGAAATCACCATCGCCCACGAAGGCGCGCTCTACCGGCTGCGCATCACCCGCCAGGGCAAACTGATCCTCAACAAATGACGCCAGACCAGCCATCGGTGAATTTGCAGCCGACCCTGCGGGATTACGAAAGCCGGGCCCGCGCCATGTTGAGCGTTGACCGGTCAGCCTATTTCTTTGGTGGCGCGGCCGATGAACGGACGCTTGAAGCCAATCAGCAGGCCTTTTCCAAGCTGGAGCTGCTTCCGCGCGCACTGCGCGATGTGCGCGGCGGTTCGGCGGGCCAGGTCCTGCTGGGCCAGCCCATGCCGCATCCGATCCTTGTCGCGCCGGTCGCCTATCAGCGGCTTGTTCATCCCGACGGCGAGATCGCGATGGCAATCGGGGCTGGCGCGCAGGACACGGCCATGGTGCTGAGTGCGCAAAGCAGCATCGACGCCGCCGAAATTCGTGCTGCCGGCGACACCTGCAACTGGTTCCAGCTTTACTGGGGGCCATCACGAGATGCCAACCTGGCGTTGGTAAGCCGGATGGCCGATCTCGGCTTCACCGCAATCGTGCTGACGGTTGATGCACCGGTCCAGGGTGTTCGCGACCGCGAAACCCGCACCGGCTTCCGGCTGCCGCCGGATATCACAGCCGTCAATCTGGCCGGCATGCCCGAACCGCAATTCGCTCCGCTGGCCCCCACCGAGTCGATCCTGTTTGACCGGATTGCCCATATCACGCCTCAATGGACGGACGTGGAATGGCTGTGCCGCAACTCCCCCCTGCCGGTGATCCTCAAAGGCATCGTGCATCCCGCTGATGCGCGAAAGGCAATCGAGGCCGGCGCCAGCGCCATCATCGTCTCCAATCACGGCGGCAGGGTGCTCGACACCATGCCTGCATCCATCAGCTTGCTGCCCGCCGTCGCGAGAGCTGTCGACGGGGCGGTTCCGGTGTTGATGGATGGCGGCATCAGGCGCGGCACCGATGTTCTCAAGGCGTTGGCGCTGGGCGCCACCGCCGTGCTTGCCGGACGCCTGGCGATTGCCGGACTGACTGTCGCCGGCGCCGCCGGTGTCAGTCATGTCCTCAGGCTGCTGCGCGATGAATTCGAGATCGCCATGATGCTGACAGGATGCGCGACGCTCAAGGACATCACGCCGGACATCCTTTACCGGAACGAATAGCGGATCGGCGCCAGCAACGTGAAACGATCGCCCTTGAGGTAGCTTGGCGGCGTCGGCAGCTTGCCGATTTCCTCAAACACGGCAAGCGCCGCCTCATCGAGCACCGGCGATCCAGACGATGTCTCGATCTCGGTGGACACGATCGTGCCATACTGGTCGAGCGTGAACCGCACCCGCACCTCGCCCTCGATCCGTTCCTTGCGCGCCAGCGCCGGATATTTCCGGACCTTCGAGATTCTCAACACGATATCGCGCTGCCACTCGCGCACCGCTTCCTTCTCTTCCGCGGTCAGGCCTTCACCGGTCGCCTTGCTGGTGTCCGAGGTTTCTTCGGTTGCTACTGCAGCGACCGATGCGTCCGCGGCATCGCTTTCCTGTGCACCGGTGGTGCTGGCCTGGTCGACATCTTCCGGCTTGTATTCAGTGGCGATCTCGTGCGCGAGATCTTCCGTTTCCTCGGCAGGTTCCGGGCTGGCGACACCGAACTTCAGACTCTCGTCCTCCACCTTGTAGGGGATCTGGCTGAGGATCGGCTCATCCGCCGCCTTGGCCGGATCGACCACTTCGGGGCTTTCGGTGATGGTCGGGGCTTCCGCCGATTCCACCGCTTCGGCGCTGTCTTCCGCCATGTCGGCAGGTGCTGCAATCAGGTCGGACAGGTCAAACATGATGGCACCGGTGATACCGGCATCAACCTGCTGCTCGGCCGCCTCGACCGGTTGCTCCTGCAATGCGAGGTAGGACAGGCCACCGTGAAGCCCGACACTGACGACTGCGGCGCAGGCCCAGAACCAGACGCCGGATGTGCCACGCTGATAGACGAGGCTCATGGCTCCTGCCCTGCTCCCGTAACCGCACTGCCCGCAGGGCTCTGCTGCTCCGGTCCCACCGCACTTTCATCCAGCCCGACCAGGCCGATCTTCAAGAACCCGTCGGCCCTAAGAATATTCATCACCCGGATGAACTCGCCATAGGGCACCGATTTGTCGGCGCGGATGTAAAGCCGGGTATCGCGCTTTTGCATCGTGGCGATCCCGACATCGATATAGAGCCGTTCGAAACTGGTCTCGGTCTCTCCGACAGAAAGCGACAGATCCTCGGCGATGGTGATGAACACCGGCTTGAGCGGACGCTGCGGTGGTTCCGCGACAGCCACCGGAAGCTCGACCGGGATATCCACCGTCGACAGGGGGGCGGCCACCATGAAGATGATCAGAAGCACAAGCATCACGTCGATAAACGGCGTGATGTTGATGTCGTGGTTTTCCGACAGTTCGTCGTCGTCGCCAATCTTGCCCGCCATGGCTCTTACTCCGCAGCCTCGGCAAGTTCGGGGACCGTTTGCACTGCCGCAACGTTGGGGGCCTGTTCGGCAAGATCGAGATCACGCGACAAGGTCCGCTCGACCAGTGCCGACACATCGGCAAGCATCACCTTGTAGCCGCCCAGCCCGCGCGCAATCAGGTTGTAGAAGATCACCGCAGGAATCGCCGCCACCAGGCCGATCGCGGTCGCAAGCAGCGCTTCTGCAATGCCCGGAGCCACCACGGCCAGGTTGGTGGTATTGCTCTCGGAGATCGAAATGAAGCTGTTCATGATGCCCCAGACGGTTCCGAACAGGCCGACAAAGGGGGCCGTCGAGCCGATATTGGCGAGAACGCCGGTGCCCGACATCATGCTCCTGGCCGCGCCGGCTTCGATCCGGCCCAGTTCGGAGGAAACCCGTTCCTTGATCCCTGCCTTGCCAAGGCCTGCCGCAGCGCTGCGATCCCGTTCACGCAGGGCCGCATGCACCATCCGTCCGACAACGCCCTTGCTGTTGGAAAAGACGGCAGTGACCCCGGTCAGCGTCCCGTGCGCATCCATCCGCCGGAAGCCACGCTTGAGCCGGGCCCGTTGCCAGAACAGGTCGGCAGTCTTTGCAACGAAGATCAGCCATGTCAGCACCGAGGCGAAGGCCAGCGAAATCATCACTGCCTTGACCACCCAGTCGGCGGCCATGAACATGCCCATGGCGCTCAACTCGTCTTCGCCGGCCCGCTGCAGCCACTCGGACAATCCGGCGACAACACCATCAAGCCACCCGCCCGGAACAGCGGACTGGACAGCATCCTGCGCGAACGCGCCTCCCGCCAGCACCGTAAGCGTGGTCAAAACACCATATCGGATCAGCTTCGTCTTCATGATTCAGGTCTCTGCCCAGGTGCGGATAAGGTTGTGATAAATGCCCGTCAGGCGAACGACTTCGCCGTCGCCGGTACCCAGCCGCCCGGCAAGCGACTGGATGGTCTGGTCGAGATCGAACAGCATGGTGCGGTGTGAATCCGAGCGGATCATGCTTTGCAGCCAGAAGAAGGACGCCACCCGCGCGCCGCGGGTAACCGGCACCACCTGGTGAAGGCTGGTCGCCGGATAGAGCACCATGTGCCCGGCTTCGAGCTTGACCTCCTGGGCGCCGTAATGATCTTCGACGATCAGCTCGCCGCCGTCATATTCATCCGGCTCGCTCAGGAACACCGTCATCGACAGGTCGGTCCTCAGACGTTCCTGCGTCAGGTGATTGAGGCGGATGGCATTGTCGACATGGATGCCGAAGGTCTCTTCCGTCTCGTAGCGATTGAACATCGGCGGCAGGATTCTCAGCGGCAGCGCCGCCGACAGGAACACCGGGTTTGCGGAGAGTTTCTGCAGCAGAAATTGCCCGAGCTTGAGCGCGGCATCGCTCTCAACCGGCATCTGCTGGTTTCGCTTGACGCTTTCCGACTGGACACCGGCCGTCTTCGACCCGGATTCCCATTCGGCCTTGTCGAGCACCTCCCGGAAGTGGCGCACTTCATCCTTGCTCAGGATGTCGGGAATTGTGATCAGCATCTGGCTATCCCATCATGGGCGTTCCGGGCGAAAGCCGCCCGGAACGCTGTGTTGCATCAGGCCCTAGAACTTGGCCTTCAGGTTGAACGAGAACTCGCGGCCCGGCGCCACATAGGTAAATGGCGAACCGGAACGGTAGCCGGAGTCGTAGTAGGTCGTGTCAGCCACGTTGGTGACGTTGAACTGCATCTCCGCGTTTTCCGAGAACTTGTAGGTCGCCAGCAGATCGAGCGTGGTGTAGTCCGGCAGCGTGTTGCCATTTGCAGACACGCTTCCAAGCTTCCTTCCGCCGGCATAAGTCACCCGGGCGCCCAGCGTCAGCTTTTCATTGTACTTGTAGGTACCCAGAAGGCTGAACTGCTGGTGTGCGATGTTGGCGATGTCCTTGCCGACTTCTGTCGGCGTGTTGCTCGCCAGGATCTTGCTGTCCATGAACACCGCGCCACCGAACAGGCTGATCCTGTCGGTCAGATTGCCCGACACGCCAAGCTCGATACCCGTCATGCTGTATTTCAGCGTGTCGAGATATTGCGTCGGCTCGGGACCGTTACGGCCATCGGGATCGTAGTCCTCGCGTGCATCCGACTTGATTGTGCGGAAGACCGCGGCTGTCAGCAGCAGGTCATCATTGTACTCGTACTTGATGCCTGCCTCGTAGGACATGTTGCGTTCCGGAGCCAGAACCACGCCACCATTGTCCAGACCGCCGTAGAAACTGCCGCCCGCGGCAATTTCCTGCCCCGAGGGGTTCGACGAGCTGGCGACGGCCGCATAGAGGCTGGTGCTTTCCCACGGCTTGTAGGTGACACCGGCATTCCAGTTGAACAGCGTGTCCTTGCGCGACAGATCGGTGCTGCCGGAGCTGCGCTTGTTGTCGTAGAAGTCGACACGAACGCCGCCATTGATCAGCCAGTGCTCGTTCAGTTCGACCGTGTCGAGCGCGTAAAGCGACGTCGAACGGACCCGTGTGGTGGTCGCGCTGGTTCCCCGGACAGGCGCTTCACCAGACCAGCAACCCTCCCCGACCGGATCGGGATTGACGGCAGTCACCACACAACCGCGCTGCCCGGCCGGGGGGTTATAGTCCTCGCTCTGCAGATTGTCGTAGGAGTAGGTATTCACCTTCTCGTCGCTGTAGCTCAGACCCGCCACATAGGTGTGGGACAGCCCGCCCAGCGAGGTTTCGCCGGTCAGCTCCAGCACGTCGGAGAACACATCGGTTTCCTGATAGCGGCTCTTGAAGCTCAGCGACACCTGCCAGTCGTTGATGTCGGTCGAGTTGTTGGTAATCAGGCTGCTCGGTGCGGTGAGCACATAATCATTGATGGAACGGGAGTAGCGCGCGGTGTTGGTAAGCCTTGCGCTGTCCGAGAAATCGAAGATCGTCTTGACCGTCCCGACGGTCTGGGTCACGTCCTGGAAATCGCGGCCGACCACACCGTAGAAGGTGGAACGGTCAACTCCGTGCTCGGTCACCGGACCGCCATTGTTTGACAGGTAGGGTACACCCCAGTCTGGGGTCTGGTTGATCTCCGTATGTGCAATATCCGCTTCGATCGTGAACAGGTCGGTCGGCTTGATTGTCGCAGCCGCCGCAAAACCGCGCCGGTCATCCTTGACATTGTCGCGCCCGGCAACGTTGCCATCCTGAACCAGCCCGTTCAAACGGATCTGCAGCTGTTCATTGAAAGCATGGTTGTAATCGATCGTGGCGCGTTTGGTTTTCGCGCTGGTTACCGTGGTGGAGGCCTCGAAGAACGACACGTCCTTGGCCTTCTTGGTAACGATATCAAGCGCACCGCCGGTTGTTCCGCGGCCGCCAATCGTACCGGCCGGACCCTTGATCACCTCGACCTGCTCGGTGTTGAACGTCTCGTGCACGCTGATGCCGGAATCGCGGACGCCATCGACGTAAAGGTCGTTGTTGGCCTTGAAGCCACGGATATAGATGTTGTCGCCAAAGGAGTTGCCGCCTTCACCGAACCCGAGCGAGATGCCCGGCGTGGTGCGTGCAATTTCACGAACCGAAGTCATGCCGGTAGCTTCCAGCACTTCCTTGCCGATTGCCGTGACGGTACGCGGCGTGTCCGCGATGCTGCCGGGCAGACGGGAATTGGCCAACCGGTCGCTCTTGAACGGGGCATCCGGATCGGCATAGGGGTTGCCGCGTGCAATTTCCTTGGCCTTCACCGCAGCTTCAGCCGCAGCCTTTGCCTCAGCTTCAGCGCGCTGGTTGGCTTCCTCAAGCGCTGCGGCCCGTGCGGCCGCCGATTCAGCCTGGCGCTGAGCCCTTGCCGCTGCGGCCCGTTGCGCGGCCCGCTTGCTTGCCGCCGCGGCTTTCTGCTCCGCCGCCGCCGTTGCAGCGGCTGGTTTCTGTTGTTGGGTGGTTTCAACCTCGACGGTCGGAAGAACGATCGGCTCGCCGTCCTGAGCCATACCATGATGAGTTCCCACAGCAACAAAGCAGGCCGCTGCCACGGTGGCGCTCAACATGTCTGAAATCTGTGAGTGAGAATTTTTGCGATTGCCGGAAACCGGCGCGCCCCTGAGCGAGACCTTCATGTCCCATCCCCCATTAAAAAATACAAAGATTGGTGAGCCTCCCGAACGGACATGCCGATGGGAGAAGCGGGTTGGCTGGCTCACAATCCTCAAACAGGGAAAGTTGGCGGGCTACAATGAGATCCCCAATAGTTGACTGCTTTTGTCAAGTAAAGTGCCGGTACACCGGAAAAAGCCACATCCATGCGCTAACGCCGCGCCTCAGCATCCGGAAAATTGGAAATAAAGCACTGTTTTTATGAGGCTATTTCAGATGAAGGGATCGGAAATCCAAAAAACTTTCCGGTAGCCAAAACACGGCAGCAATGTGGCAAATCTGCTACAGATTCGGATTGCAACGACGCTCCGTGGCCCATCGTTCACGGACAATCTCTGCACCTTGGTGGCGTGAGTCCCGGCAATCCCAGGGCACCCGGCGCATGAGCTGCACACCCACCTCACCAAACCTTTGCCCAGGTGACGGCTTCAAGCAATCCTGGCGTCAGCGTTCCGTCAAACCTGTCCGGTTGCGATTGCTTCTTTCACCGCAATATCCGCCATCGCCAGAGCCGCCTCTCGGGTCTTGGCAGCCGCAATGAAGCGACCATTGTGGCAGAAGCTCGCACCCTGAACGCCGCAAGCCGCTTCCAGGTCACCATTTGTCAGGCCAGCCCAGGCAGCGGGCAGATCGGCGCGCTGTTCAAATCCCTCATCCGCGCGGCGAATGCCGGTCAGGCACCAGTCCTTGTCGCGCGGGTGAACCACGAACAGCAAATGATCCGCACCCGACTTCATGATCGCCGAACGGAACGGCATGCCCATCGGGAGTTCCAGCACCCGGCTTTCGCCCGCGCTCGAAACCGCCTGCAGCACCAGATCCTCGGCTCTGAGCTTTGCCGCACTTCCGGCGATCCGGGCCTCGAGAAAACTCCGCGCGATGGTCAGCGCTTCGCCGAATGCACGCTCCAGCGCCTCCGGGTCCGGCTCGTCGAAGACCGGCTTCAGGGTTTCAAGCAGAACCGGCAAGGTCAGCACCGCCAGCGGCCCGGCCACGGCCGGACTCATCGCACCGTTGTCCATCAGGTCGATCGGCAGGACGAAGCTCGCATCAAAGCCCGCGTGGACAGCCTCGACATGGGCATCGGGAAGTCCTGTCGCGGCAAGATAGTCACGACCATAATGCTTCCAGATCAGTCCGAAGGAGCTGTAGGGTTGCCCGTCTTCCCGCAGCGGCGCCCCACGCTGATGGTGATCGAAGATCCGCGCTTCGGCATCATAGGCCCCGCCGACATCATAGATGATCCGGTCAGACCCCGGTGTAATCCATTCAGGCGCCCGGCTGCGGACTATGCGCGCCTCGGGAAAAAGCCGGGTCAGAACGACGCTGGACAGCAGCTCGTCAGCATGGAAACCGCCGGAATGGGTAACGAGATATTCTGGGATCATCTGGGAATGCGCCTTGTTGTTTGCGGCAGTCTCGCCTGTGGCAGACACCTGATAGCCACAGTCGGACTTCAACTCAACCCGATCTGCCCAGGTTCGGCACGCAAACCCCGGACATCAACACCAAATGCAACCTGGCAAAGGGCTTCTCCCGCCCCGGTCAAATCGGCGCGCAGACCACCAGGATGCGGGCATCCTCTTCACCGCCCGAGGCATAGAGATGGCCGACGGCACTGTCGAAATAGATACTGTCACCCTCATTCAGGACCACCGGATCTCGGTTCTCGACAAACACCGTAACCTGCCCGGCCATGACGATCAGGAATTCCTGTCCGGGATGACGCACGAATTCTTCGAAATCGACCAGTTCGCGCGCCTTGAGCGATCCCATCATCGGGGTCATCGCCTTGTTCCAGACATCGGGAAACAGCATCTCGTAGACGTAGTTCCTGGTTTCCTGCATTTCGAACTCGCCCTTGCGGGCAACCGCGAAACTGCCGGGCGCGAAGGATTCGCCTTCGGCATTGAAGAACGCCGCCAGATCCACCTCCAGCGCCTGTGCCAGCATCGCCAGCCGGTCGTAGGTCAGCGCGATGATGCCGCGTTCCGCCTTGGATATCGTCGATATGACCAGGCCTGAGCGTTCGGCCAGCTCGGCCAGGGTCCAGCCCTTGTCCTGACGCAGCTTGCGCAGGCGGCGACCGAAGTCCTGCCGCGGGTTGGCGTTGTCAGTCTGTTTGCTCATGCCTGCACCGTGCGGGATAAACCGCGATTGCCTCGTCGATTTTCCAATTGGAAATATTCCTCTTTCCAAAAGGAAAATTAGTGTTAACCTCTTTCCGCTGGGACATTCAAGGGGAAGGCATGACCGCGCACCAACACTATGACATCATTGTCATCGGCGCCGGAATGGCGGGGCTGGTGGCCGGGAA
>Ga0209345_10003077_pt1 | contig 17519 bp, 9 predicted proteins | sample Cruoilmetagenom7_FD_187294 | JGI IMG/M metagenome (GOLD analysis project Ga0209345, IMG submission 187294) | Oil polluted marine microbial communities from Coal Oil Point, Santa Barbara, California, USA - Sample 7 (SPAdes) (version 2) | ecosystem: Environmental > Aquatic > Marine > Oil seeps ...
TACTGGCAATATTTTCAACAAAATCGCTATAAATTTTATAAACGTACTAAAGTGGTTTCTGAGGGGTTCGAAGACACAAATTCTGACACTTCGAGAACCTCAGTGTCCGATTTCAGAACTTGGGATTTGGAAACTCTATTTTACGAAGTTCATACACATTTTCAAAGTTCGTTACAAAATGGTTTGCTCTTGCAACAAACAGATTTAGATAAATTTAACGACATTTTACACCTTCAAAAAGGTTCAAAAAAATACCGCCCTACTTTATATGATTTTATAGCACACAATGCTTTAACATTTTATAAAACAAATGAAACTTCCATTACAAAACCATCTTATAAATTCGAAGTTTCAGTTCAAGATTTTAAACGAAATTATGAGTTAAAAACGGACATTTATGAAACGGAAAACGATTCTCTTTCACTTCAATTAAATGCACTCAAAATTTATCAAAATTTAATTTCATTACATCACAACAACAAAAATTCAAATACCTTTGTTTCAGTTGAATTAGAACGCTTAAAATTTGTAAAACTAAACGCTCATTTTTCAACTATTGATAGTATTTATTTCAATCAATTAAAAAAATTAAAAAGTGAATTTAAAACACACGAAGTATCTACATTGGTTGATTTTGAAATTGCAACTATATACAAAAATGAGGCAAATAATTACAATTCTAAAACAGCGAAGGAGCATCAATTTAAAAACGCAAAAGCGTTAGATATTTGTAAAAAGGCTCTTGATAAATTTCCGGAAAGTTTAGGCGCAAAAAAATGCACTAATTTAATAGCTTCCATTTTACAACCTACACTAAATTTAACTACCGAAAAACATATTCCAAGTAATAAACCGAGTAAATTTTTAATCCGCTACAAAAATATTGACAAACTATTTACAACAATTTATAACATTGATGATTCTCAAATTATAGCATTTAATAAAATATACGACAATACTGATAAGGTTGATTTTATTCAAAAATTATCCCAAGAAAATGCTTTCCAAAATGTTCTTAAAAACGAAATAGATTACCAACAGCATTCAACCGAAATTGTAATTCCAGCATTAAAAAATGGCAAATTTTTAATTGTTAGTTCCCCTACTAAAAAACTAAACAAAGAAGCAATTTATGCCACTACAATAGTTCAAGGTACTAATATTTCAATCGTTCAAAAAAATGATAACGAGCAACATATTTATCAGGTTATTGATAGAAATACTGGAAAACCTTATAACAACGCTGATATAAGTGTAAAAAACTACAATACAGGGCGATACAACAAATCTATTTCAAAAAAATTAACGACGAATGAACTTGGTGAGTTTCGTTTTAAAACGAATAGTTATCATAGAAATGTAATTATTTCTGTTGAAACTAACAATGAAAAAGCGTCTTTTGGAAATTACTATTTAAATGAAAACAGAAGACCAAAAGCAGAGATAAATAAAGGTGAAAATATTAAAATTAAACCATTTATTTTTACCGATAGAAGTATTTACCGACCTGGTCAAACGGTTCATTTTAAAGCTATTTTTATTGAAAAAGCTGGAGATAAATCAACACCTTACAACAATGAATCAGTCACAGCCTCTTTATATAATGTAAATAATGAAAAAATAAAGGAAATTGACTTAAATACTAATGAATTTGGATCTACAAGTGGAAACTTTGTATTGCCAAATAATGGCTTATTAGGAAATTACCATTTACAATTAAGTACAAAAGGTAATTTTAACGAAAACCACTATTTCTCTGTTGAGGAATACAAACGTCCAAAATTTGAAACCGAATTTAAACCTATAACTGAGACATTTAAAGTTAATGATTCTGTTACTGTAAAAGGAAGTGCTATTGCTTTCGCAGGCAGTACTATTACCAATGGAAAAGTAACTTATAGAGTTCATAGAAAAGTCGTGTATCCACGTTGGTTTTATTGGTACAGACCTTCGTTTAACGCTTCGGAAGCTATGGAAATTACACACGGAGAAACCACAACTGATACTAAAGGAAACTTTGAAATCACCTTTAAAGCCATTCCAGATAAAAGTGTAGATGAAGACAATAAACCAATTTTTACTTATGAAATTGAAGCTGATGTAACCGATATTAATGGTGAAACTAGAAGTGCTACTACTACTGTAAAAGTTGGTTATCATATGCTAACCATAGCTACTACAATTAATGAGCAAATTGACAATTCAGAAAAAAACCATAAAATAGGGTTAAAATCGACGAATTTAAATGGTGAATTTACGGCAACAAAAGGAGTTTTAAAAATTTATAAATTACAAGCTCCACAAAATGTTTTAAGAACAAGACCTTGGAATGCTCCTGATTATCAGGAAATTTCAAAAGAAAAATATGCAGCGCTATTTCCTCATGAACCCTATACCAATGAAGATAATAATATTTCAAATTGGAAGAAAGGAAATCAGGTTTTTGAATCAGAATTTAATACAGAAGTTAATAAAGAAATTACTTTAAAAAAGATTAAAAACTGGAAAGTTGGGAACTATATTATTGAAGTTGAAGCCAAAGATAAGTACAACCAATTAGTTGAAGATAAACAACGTTTTAAAGTTTTCAATTCAAAAAAACCACAAATAGCAGACAAGCAATTATTTAAAATCTCGACTGATAAAAACACGTATAAACCCAATGAAGTTGTAAAACTTACATTAGGTTCGGCTTCAAATGATATGGTGGTTACCATTGCTATTGAAAAGAACCATAAAATTGTAAGTCAGCAAATTATAAATTTAAATAATGAAGTTAAATCTATTAATATTCCTGTTTCTGAAAAAGATTTAGGAGGGTTTGCTATTAAATATAGTTTTTCTAATTATAATGAATTTAGAAGCGGAACGGTTCAAATTCCGGTACCACACGCTATAATTGATTTACAAATTGAAACACAGACTTTTAGAGATAAACTACAACCGGGACAAGATGAAACCTGGAGTTTTAAAATTAAAGGTGAAAATACCGATAAAGTGACTGCTGAAATTTTAGCAAGCATGTACGACGTTTCTTTAGATGAATTTAAATCGCATAGTTGGAATTTTAATCCAATTAAGCATACTTCATATTACAGCTATAACAATTGGAATAGCCAAAACTCCTATGGGAACACTAACTTTAGAGTTTTCAATTTACCGAGAAACCATTTCCAAAATTACAATCAGAAATTCGATCAATTAAATTGGTTTGGATTTCGTTTTGGAAATAATAGTACTATTCGAATTCGTGGTATGGCAGCAATGAAAAGTAAAGGAATAGAAGTTGCAGAAGATGCAATGGAAATAGAAGAAATGGCAATGGTAGCCACAGATTCACTTGATGAAGTTGTAGTTACTGAATATGCTGAAAAAAAAGAAGAAATCACAGAACCTGAAAAACTAGATTTATCAGGAATTAAAATTAGAAAAAACTTTAATGAAACGGCTTTCTTTTTTCCTCATTTAAAAACTGACAAAGACGGAAATGTAAGTTTTAACTTTACAATTCCAGAAGCCTTAACTCGTTGGAAATTGCAATTATTGGCACACACTAAAGAGTTGGCTACGGCTACACAAACCCTTACAACGGTTACTCAAAAAGAATTGATGGTTTTGCCAAATCCACCACGTTTTTTACGTGAAGGAGACGTTTTACAGTTTTCAAGTAAAATTTCTAATCTGTCGGACAAAATTCTAAACGGAGTTGCACAATTGGTTTTAACTGATGCTGTTACAGGTGAAGAAATTACGGATAAATTGGTGTCTGAGGCACTCGAAAACACCAACCAAAAAAAGGCTTCGAGAACCTCTGCCTCCAACACTCAAAATTTTATGGTTGACGCAAAAGGGAATTCTAATATAAAGTGGACATTGAATATTCCTGAAGGAATCCAAGCAGTTCAATATAAAATTGTGGCTAAAGCTGGTGAATTTTCTGATGGAGAACAGAATGTATTACCTATTTTATCTAACAGAATGTTGGTTACAGAAACACTGCCAATGTGGGTAAGAAGTAATCAAACAAAAACATTTACGTTAGATAAATTGATTAATACTTCAAAAAAGGTGCCTTCGAGAACCTCAGACACCAATTCATCACTAAAAAATCAGACTTCAACCACGCTCAGTCACCACAAACTAACTTTAGAAGTCACTTCTAATCCAGCTTGGTATGCCATTCAAAGTTTACCTTATTTAATGGAATACCCTTATGAATGTGCAGAGCAAACCTTCTCTCGTTATTATGCAAATACCTTGGCAAGTCATATTGCAAATTCAAATCCTCGAATTCAAGAAGTATTTAATTTATGGAAAACAAATGATGTTTCTACGGGCTCAACAACAGCGTTGGTTTCGAATTTAGAAAAGAATGAGGAATTGAAATCTATCATTATTCAAGAAACTCCTTGGTTACGAGATGCTCAAAATGAAACCGAACAAAAGAAAAGAATTGGGTTACTATTCGATTTAAATAAAATGAAAAATGAGCAAGAAATTGCGTTAAATAAATTGAAAGAATTACAATTCTCAAATGGAGGTTTCCCTTGGTTTAAAGGAAGTAAATATCCAAATAGATATATTACTCAACATATTGCTTCTAGTTACGGACATTTAAAACACTTAAATGTTGTTGAAAATTCTGAAACTGAAAAAATGATAGTAAAAGCTGTCAAATTTTTAGATGATGAAATTCTAAATGATTACAACAAGTTGCTAAAAGAAGCCAAAAAGATTAGAGACAAAGCGAAAACAAAAACGAAAGGGATAAAAGCTGAAAAAGCATATTTAGAGAAAAATCATTTAAGTCATACGCAATTACATTATTTATATATGCGTAGTTTTTATTCTGAAATTGAAATTCCTTCAAAAGTAAAAACTGCAGTAGATCATTACACCAATCAATCTGCAACTTATTGGACAGACTATAACTTGTATTCAAAAGGAATGATTGCTTTAATTCAGCATAGAAATAACAATTCAACAGTTACTTCTGAAATACTAAAATCGTTAAAAGAAAATAGTATTACTTCACAAGAATTAGGAATGTATTGGAAAGAAAATACGCCAAGTTGGTTTTGGTATCAATCGCCAATTGAAACACAAGCTTTACTAATTGAAGTGTTTTCAGAAGTGGGAAGTGTCATTCAGAGTGAAACGAAGAATCTAGAAACCATTGATAATTTGAAAGTTTGGTTATTAAAAAACAAACAAACCAATCAATGGAAAACAACCAAAGCAACAACCGAAGCTGTATATGCTTTATTATTACAAGGGAGCGATTGGCTGACAGCCAGCACTGAGCGAAGTCGAAGTGTAAATGAATCTGTTGAAGTTACCGTTGGAACACAAAAAATAGCACCTTCAAAATTAGAAAACGTACAAGTTGAAGCTGGAACGGGTTACTATAAAACATCTTGGAATGGAAACGAAATTACACCAGAAATGGGAACAATTACTATTTCTAAAAAAGATGATGGCATTGCTTGGGGTGGATTGTATTGGCAATACTTTGAAGATTTAGATAAAATTACTTCGGCAGAAACTCCGTTACAATTATCAAAAAAACTATTCTTAAAATCGAATACAGCTACCGGAAAAGAATTGACTGAAATTACAGAAACTTCAAATTTAAAAGTTGGAGATTTAATCACCGTAAGAGTTGAATTAAAAGTGGATAGACCAATGGAATTTGTACATATGAAAGATATGCGTGCAAGTGGTTTAGAGCCAATAAATGTTTTATCTAACTACAAATGGCAAGATGGTTTGGGTTATTACGAAAGCACAAAAGATGCTTCAACTAACTTTTTTATGGAACGTTTACCAAAAGGTGTGTATGTTTTTGAATACGATTTACGTGTAAATAATGCAGGTAATTTTAGCAATGGCATTACCACCATACAAAGTATGTACGCTCCTGAATTTAGTAGCCACAGTGAAGGTGTGAGGATTGAGGTTAGGAATTAGTTGTTGGTTGGTTGAAAGAATGCGTGATACTGAACTTGACTCAGTATCACATAATTATTATTTTAATTAATAGGATGAGCCCCTGAATCAAGTTCTGGGTGACGGTGACACGGAATTATTTCACTAATGCCTTATGCCTAAACTTACAACTTAATCTTTACAATTTCAGTTTCATCAACATCATAACTATGTGAAAAACCTAAAACCTTATACTTTATTTTTCCTTTGTATTGAACTTCAATTTTTTGAGTGAAAAGACTTCCGATTAAACCACCAATATTTTTATTGGAAAAAATACTATCTGTTGGAATATTCACTTTTAAAGGAATGGTAAATTCTTCTTTAACTGGGACTTCAAAACTTTCTGAAGATACTGTTGCCATTTCATTCCCATTTATATAAACCTTAATTCCATCAGCTTTTAATTCTCCGCCAATATCGTTGGGGTTTTTAAAAATCCCTTCACCTCTTATTGTAACAAAGGTTTGTGTAGATTCTAAAACCTTTATATTCTTCACTCCTAAAAATTGAGGAGGTTCTGTTACAGTACAACCTAAAACAATAAATATAAAAACTAAAAAGCTTAATGTTTTTTTAATCATTTTATTTCGTTTATAATATTCAAGATAATCTTTTCATTACCTCTTTAGCTTCAATTTACTTTAATTCCTCTAAAAGCAAATTGGAGTTATAATAATTAACATTCATTGCTTTTAATCGCTGCGTATGTTTTGATAAGCGTTGTATATAATCTTCCCAACTTCTTTTTTCAGCTGGCGTCCAGCCAATTTCTGAATGACCTATAATTCTTGGAAAAGCCATATATTCAATATCATCAATTGTTTCAATTGTTTCAGACCATAATGGAGATTCTACACCTAAAATATCATTTTTAGTAATTCCTTTTACATACGTTTCTGGAGTCCATAAATACGCACTATCCAATTCTATGGTAGCTGCCCAACTTAAACCAATCTTTGTTAAAGAATCGTATTTCATATCCAGATACGTTTTTTTAGCTGGTGACATCAACACTTTTCCCTTCTTCTGAACACCTTTCAAAGCATTTTTCGTTTTTGCCCAAAACTGTACTACTGTGTTTTCTTTGATATCGGCTAATGCAATTTCATCCCAACCAATTACTTTTTTATTGTGTGCTTTTACAATTTCTTGAACACGATTTATAAAAGGGATATAATCCTCAATAGCCGTAACATGAGATTCATCACCACCTATATGAATATATGCTCCAGGTGTCATTGCCGCTAATTCACGAACAACATCATCAATAAATTCATAGGTAATCTCTTTATCGGTACATAACGTACTAAATCCAACTTCAATTCCTGAATATAGTTCAGTCGCTTTTCCATCACAATTTAATTCTGGATACGATGCCAAAGCTGCATTCGTATGTCCTGGCATATCGATTTCAGGAATGATAGTTATGTATCTCTCTGCTGCATACGCAACAATATCTTTATACTGGTCCTGTGTATAAAAACCGCCTTCACCACCACCAACTTCAGTAGAACCGCCGTGAGTTGTTAAATTTGGCCAAGACTTAATTTCTATTCTCCAACCTTGATCGTCAGATAAATGTAAATGCAATACGTTTAATTTATAAGCTGCCAACAAATCTATATACCTTTTCACATCTTCAACACCAAAAAAGTGACGCGCAACATCTAACATAGCTCCTCTGTATTCATAGGCTGGATAATCTTGAATTTCTCCAGTTGCTAAATACCAAGATTGCTCCACTTTATTGGAAGATTCAATTTCATTAGGTAAAATTTGTCTAATTGTTTGAATACCCCTAATAATACCTTCCACCGAGCTAGCTTTTAGGCTAACATTCGATTCTTCAATTTTTAAAATATATCCTTCTTTACCAAATTCTGCATCTAAACTTGAAATACTTAATTGAATACAATTTGAATTCATTTTTTCTGAACTAACTTCAGCTTCTAAACTAAACCCAGTTGCAGGGTTTAATAATTCTGCTAAATAATTCCCAGCTGCTACTAATTCTTTTGAGTCGCTAGTCACTACAATTTTAGTTTCTTCATTTAATTGAAAAGAGCTATTGGTTTCAATAAGAGAAATTGGTTTTGGAAATAACACAGCTTCTGAAAGCTTCATTTCTGGGTTATTTGAACAAGAATTCAATGTTAAAATGGTTACTAAAAACAGTAATTTACTTAGTTGGTTAATATTTCTCATAATTAATGGTTATTTATCAAGTATATCTTTCAAAAATACATGATAAGGTTTATAAATACTTGTTTTTTTCGTTTAACAGCTTATTTTCACCTATTACCAACTAAGAATTTTAGCTATTTAACTAAAAATGAGTTTCGAAATTTGATTTAAATTCAACTTTTAAAATTTTGAATATAAACTGTACATTTGCATAAAACTATAAAAATGGATTTAAATCTTATTCCCAATATAAAACATACAACTAGTAATAACTTTTTTTTATTGGCTGGTCCTTGTGCCATTGAAGGTGAAGAAATGGCTTTGAATATTGCTGAACATATTTTAAAAGTAACTGATAAATTAGAAATTCCATTTATTTTTAAGGGTAGTTTTAAAAAAGCAAATAGAAGTAGAATTGATAGTTTTACAGGAATTGGAGATGAAAAGGCGTTAAAAATTTTGAAAAAAGTTTCAGAAACATTCAACGTACCAACTGTTACGGATATTCATACCAATGAAGATGCTGCAATGGCTGCTGAATATGTTGATGTATTGCAAATTCCTGCATTTTTAGTTCGTCAAACCGATTTAGTAGTGGCAGCTGCAAAAACAGGAAAAGTCGTAAACTTGAAAAAAGGTCAATTTATGAGTCCTGCTGCTATGAAACACGCGGTACAAAAAGTAAAAGATTCAGGCAACGAGAAAGCTTGGATTACAGATAGAGGAACTATGTTTGGTTACCAAGATATGATTGTAGATTATAGAGGTATTCCTGAAATGCAACAATTTGCTCCTACTATCTTAGACATTACACATTCGTTGCAACAACCTAATCAAGCAAGTGGAGTTACGGGTGGAAAACCTGAAATGATCGAAACCATTGCCAAAGCTGGAGTTGCAGTAGGTGTAGATGGCTTGTTTTTAGAAACACATTTCAATCCGGCAATTGCAAAAAGTGATGGCGCAAACATGTTAGACTTAAAATACCTTGAAGAATTACTTAGAAAACTAGTTGCAATACGTAAAACAATAAATAGCTTTAACTAACTATTTTTTGCCACCATTTTTTTGAAGATTCTTTTTCAGAATAGCCGTAACCATAGCCATAACCGTAACCATAACCTCTTTCAAAATCGGTGTCGTTTAATAAAACAGCCATATTAGACAAGCGCTTTTCCCTGTATAATTTTTGAGGAATTTCTAACAATCGTTTGTCTAAGAAATTTGCACGTATCACGTAAATAAACAAATCTGACTGCTTACTTAACAACAACGTATCTGTTACAATATTTATTGGTGCAGTATCTACAATTACATAGTCGTAATGTTCTTTACCATAAGCTAACACATCTTCAAACCTTCCATTCATTAACAATTCTGATGGATTAGGAGCAATAATACCCGATGATACCAAATCAAAATTACCTTCTTCAACCTTATCAATGATATCACTTACTTGGAGTTTTTGATCCATTAAATAATGTGTTAACCCTTTGTTAACTTCAATACCCAAATATTCTGCAATTCTAGGTTTTCTAATATCTCCTCCTATAAGTAACACTTTTTTATTAGATAATGCCAATACCGTAGCAATATTAATTGCAATAAAAGTTTTTCCTTCACCTCCTAATGTAGACGTTACAAAAATAGTTTTAGCCTCAGTTTCTACATTAGCCAACATAAAATTTATGTTTGTTCTAAGTAGTCGGAAAGATTCAGCTGTACTAGTCCTATCATTTTTAGAAACAACTAATTTTTTCATTTCTTTTGACTTCGGAATATCGCCTAAAATTGGTGCTTTCACCACTGCTTCAACATCTTTTCTACTGTGAACTTTATTATCCAGTAAAAAAATTAGGTATATAATTCCAAAAGGTATTAGTAAGCCAAGGGCAATCGCTGCTAAGTAGTACATTCTTGGCTTTGGAAAAATAGGAGCATTACTCCCATACGCCTTATCCACAATTTTAGCACTTGGCAAGTTTGCCGCTAATGCCATCGCATTCTCTTCACGTTTTTGCAGCAAATACAAATACAAAGCTTCGACAATTTGCTGTTGACGTTCAATTCCCCTAAATTCTCTTTCTTTTTCTGGAACTTTTCCAATTTTTGAATTAAAAATTGCTTCTTGCGATTTTAAATCTTGCAATGAAATATTCAAAGAAGATTTTAAATTAACCAAACTCTTATGAATGTTTTCTCGATACAAAATTAATTGCTCGTCTAAAGATGCAATCACAGGATTTAAAGAACTTGAGTTTTTCAATAATCTATTTCTTTCTAATAAAATTTCGTTGTATTTCGAGGTGCTTTGATCTATTGGATTTTGTAATAGCCCCAAATTTGAAGGAATCAATTCATTTTCATTTGTTTGAATATAAACAGTTACAAAATCTATGAGTTTTAATTGTGTATTTAACTCAACAATTTGGCTGTTTAAATTTGTACTATTTTGCAACGCAATCCCAGCCTCTGAACCAACATCAATAAGTTTGTTTTCTTTTTTAAATGACTCAACACCAGACTCAATTGAGGACAAATCTTCATTAATAACATCAATTCTTTCATTAATAAAATCGTTTGTGTTTTTTATAACCAAACCTTTGTCATAAATAGCATCTTCATTGTATTGTAGAATTAAATTATTAACGATTTCTTCCGCTTTTAATTTAACCTCATCGGCTAATGTTAATTTTAGAATCCGTGTTCCTTTTACTGGTGTTATTTGAATCTTACTCTTATATTTTGATATAACACTTTCAACTGGAGTTAACTTTACAATAATTTCATCTCCAACTTTTAATTTTTCTTGTGACGTTGGGGTAATAATTAGACTTCCAAAATTTAAATCAATTTTCTCACCAAATGCAAACTCATTAGTTTTTGTTCCTTCTTCGATAAAAAATGAATCATCTGATGCTATTAAAACCTTAAATAATCCTCCTCTTTTTGCAACTTCACTTTTTTCTGATAAAAAATTGAGTCGAATTGGTGATTCAGATTTATGAAATTCAGCTTCAATAACTCTTCCTTCTCTAAGGTAAGAAACATTCAAATCCAATTCTTCTACCATCTTTCTTAGCAAATTCCTTGAAGTTAATAGTTCAATTTCATTTTCTAAAGAGGCATTTGATTTACCTAATAAACTTAATTCAGAAAAAGCTGATAGTTCACTACTTTCTGAACCCTCAACTAATATAGTTGCTGAAACTTGGTATTGATTTGGTGTATAACGTAGATACAGATAAACTGTTAATATTGACAAAAATATTCCTAATACAAACCATTTCCAGTAGTAAGCATACTTTTCAACTTCTTCACGAATATTGAAAGTATCTTCTTTAAAATATATTGAATTATCACTATTATTATTTTCCATACAATTAACGTGTTAAAACAAAAAATAGTGAAAGTACCGCAGAAAAAACACCAATTAATGAAGAAGTCGTTCCTATTGCTGAAGAATTAACTTTGGCTTTATTAGGTTCAACATAAATAATATCGTTCTGCGCTAAATAAAAATAGGGTGATGAAAATAAAGATGTATCGGTTAAATCTAATCGAACTCTTTTATATTTTCCTTCTGTACTTCGTATTAACAAGATATTATTTCGTTTTCCATGAATACTTAAATCACCGGCCATTCCAATAGCTTCTGCAACTGTAACTCTTTCATTTGCTAAATTTTTTACACCAGGGCTATTAACCTCACCTAAAACCGATACTCTAAAATTTGCCGGTCTAATAGTTACAATTGGGTTGTCAACAACTGGTTCTAATAGCTTAATTAATTTTTTCTTTAACTCATCGGTACTTAAGCCTTCAATATACAATCTTCCCAATGTAGGAAAATCAATAAATCCATCTGGATCCACCAAGTACGTTAAAGAGCCTGTAGAACTAGATTGACCAACAGCTTGAGATAAATTATAGGGTTTTACCGTTTCAGCATCAGTACCATTAACTCTTATACTCAATTCATCATCGGGTTGAATTTTAGGAGCGTAAGTATTCAAAATAGAATCTTGACTTAAATCATCGCCTTGAAAATAAATCATTTTCTTTTTAGAGACACATGAACTTAAACCAAGTATTAATATAAACAGTGTAAAATATACATATGGAGTTCTTAAGCTCATTGTTTTTTTTGCAAATATATTCATTTAAATAGTTCTTATTTATCTAAAACCTCATATTTAGAGTTATTTGAGACATATTCTTGCACCAATTTTTTCATTTGAATTACAATATTATCATAATTTAAACTTTGTAAAGTAACGCACAGCTCTTCAATTCCTTTTTGAATTGTCACTTGGTCAAGTTCAATTACTGTTGCTTTTAAAATTTTTTCATGATGGGTTGGAATGGTATGCTCACCACTTGCTAATAGTTCCTCATAAATTTTTTCTCCTGGTCGCAATCCTGTAATTTCTATTTGAATATCTTTTGGATAGTTAAGTCCTGACAATCTAATCATATGTTTTGCTAAGTCTAATATCTTGATCGATTTACCCATATCAAAAACAAAAATCTCTCCACCTTTTCCCATACAACCAGCCTCCAAAACTAATTGACATGCCTCTGGAATCGTCATAAAATATCGAGTAATATCTTTATGTGTTACTGTTATTGGCCCTCCATTTTTAATTTGTTCTTGAAATAATGGTATTACAGATCCATTAGAGCCTAAAACGTTTCCAAAACGCGTAGTGATAAATTTTGTTACCCCTTGAGAATTTAAACAATTAATATATAATTCGGCAATTCGTTTAGTTGCACCCATGATGTTGGTTGGGTTCACCGCTTTATCGGTTGAAACCATTACAAATTTCTCAACTCCAAACTCTACAGAAAGATCAGCTAAGTTTTTAGTACCACAAACATTATTTCTAACAGCTTCATATGGATTGTCCTCCATAAACGGAACGTGTTTGTAAGCTGCTGCATGAAATACTATCGATGGTTTGTACTTTTTTATAATAAACCGAAGTCTTTCTTTGTTCCTAACATCAGCAACAATGGCTGTACAATTTGTTATTCCTTTACCAATAAAAAACTGTTGTAAATTGTATAATTCAGATTCTGCTTGATCTAAAATAATTAATTTAGCTTTCTTAAAATCGGATAATTGCCTAGAAATCTCGCTTCCAATGGATCCAGCAGCTCCTGAAATTAAAATTGTTTGTCCGTCAAATTCTTTTTCTAAAACCTGATTGTTCAATTCAATTGGTTTTCTACCTAATAAATCTTCTATTTTTACAGGCTTGATTTGTTTTTCACTCAAATCATTATCAATCCATTTTTTAACGGGTGGAATTATTTTAAGTTCAGCCGATAAATTTGACAACTCATCAACAATTTCAATTAACCTTGAAGGCTTAATGTGTTCAATTGATAAAATGATTTCATCAATTTTTTTTCTAAAAATGAATTCCTGATTAATAATTCCAGCATGAAAAACTTTTACACCCCTAATTTTACTTTTAGTTTTTTTCTTATCATCATCAATAAAACCTACAACTTGAATATTACTGTTTCTAGCTTGGGTTAAAATCCCCAATAAAAGAACTCCTGCCTCTCCTGCTCCATATATAAGGACCTTCTTTAATTTTGTGACTCCAGAAGTTAAATAGTGATAGAATCCTTTATATAAAAACCTACTCGATATTAACAAAACAATATTTAATAAAAAATGAATGGCAATAACAGATTTAGGAATAAATAGCTTAGAAGAATTCAATGAAAATTGATTCCAATAATATAAACCAACTAAAAGCACTAAAATTATTAAACAAGCATTTATTACGATCCTAGAATCTTTGATACCTGTATGCCTTATAATTCCTTTATAGGACCCAACTAAAAGAAAAGAAATTAAACCAACAATAAAAATCACCAGTAATTGATACATTAAATTAACCTTACTAAATTCAAGGCTAAAATTAAATCTAATGATATATGATAAAATGAATGTGTTTAATATAATATATAAATCAATCACTAACACCAACCAACGTGGTGTATTTTTCTTTAATATATTACTTAACATGATACTTAACATACTAAAATGATTTTAGAACCCCTACAATTCTTTGTAATTCACTTTCAGTACTATTTGATCCACTTGGTAAACATAAACCTTTTTTAAATAAATTTTCTGAAACTCCGTTAGAATAGCTTACGTACTTTTCAAAAATTGGTTGTTTATGCATAGGTTTCCACAATGGTCTTGATTCTATATTTTCTTTTTCTAAAGCCAATCGTATTTCCTCCCTTTTTTTAAAAGAGGGTGTTAAAATACAAGTTAACCACCTATTTGATTTACAATTATTTGGATCTTCTAAAAATGTAAACGATGAATTATTCAATTTATGTTTATAAAACTCAAATATTTCTCTTCTTTTATCAACTCTATCTTGAATAACTTGCATTTGCCCCCTTCCAATTCCTGCCAAAACATTAGACATTCGATAATTATAACCAATTTTTGAATGTTGGTAATGTGGAGCTTCATCTCTTGCCTGAGTTGCTAAATGTACTGTTTTTAATTTCAAATCAAGGTTTTTAGTCATCAATGCACCTCCTCCAGAAGTAGTAATTATTTTATTTCCGTTAAATGACAGTATTGAAAAATCTCCAAATGTTCCACATTTTTTTCCGTTAAACTCACTTCCCAATGCCTCTGCACTATCTTCAATTATTGGGATATCATATTTTTGACCCAACTCGTTAATTTTGGTAACATTATAAGGCATTCCATATAAATGGACTGCAATGATAGCTTTGGGCTTTTTTCCTTTCGATAATCGATCTAAAATAGCTTCTTCTAATAAGTCTGGACACAAATTCCACGTCTCTGTTTCGCTGTCTATAAATATTGGTGTTGCTCCTTGATATAAAATAGGATTTGCCGTTGCCGAAAACGTAAAACTTTGGCAAAGCACTTCATCTCCTCGTGAAACTCCCAATTGAATTAAAGCTAAATGAATGGCTGCAGTGCCAGAACTTAATACCGTAACTTCCTTTTTTCCTCCCAAATATTTCTTTAGATCCTCTTCAAAACCATTTACATTTGGTCCTAAAGGTGCTATCCAATTACTTGCAAACGCTTCTTGCACATACTCCATCTCTTTTCCTGACATATGAGGTGAAGAAAGCCAAATTTTCTTTTTCATGTATCGATTCCTTTAGAATGTAAATTTACTATTAAATTAATAATCCAAATCAAGATTTAAAAACTTTTAAAGGACGATTATTCTTTTTTCAAAATTCTTGCAGGGTTTCCTACAACAGTAACTCCATCAGGTATATTTTTTAATACGACTGCTCCAGCACCAACAGTTACCCATTTTCCAATTGTTACTCCTTGAATAATTTTTGCTCCTATTCCAACATGAGTTCCCTCTCCAATATTTACATTTCCAGCAATGGATGCGTTTGGGGAAATATGTACATAATTGTCTAAATTACAATCGTGCTCTACCACTGCCCTTGAATTAACAATACAATGCTTCCCTATTTTTACATTTGCATTAATAACAACATTCGGCATCACAACAGTACCTTCAAGTAGTTCAGCGTATTTTGAAACAACTGCCGTTGGATGAATAACAGTCTGATATTTAGCTTGAATAAACTCAGAAAGATCTTTTCTCACTTTATTATTCCCAATGCCAATGATGAGTTCATTTTTTTTATCGAATATTTTTTTATCAAATTTTGAAACTGGAATATTCAATACAGACTTAATTTCTAAATTATCATCAAAAATACCTTCAATTATCTTATTTGTTGAAGATTGAATGACATCAATAACCACACTACCATGTCCACTAGCACCGTATATATACATCTTAATTATTCCCTTTAAATCGGTTCATAATCATATTTTCTCCAGTATTGATTCCTTCTGATTTGAATACTTTTTTAATTGTTTTTAAAACAATTTTCACATCTAACCAAAAGCTTAAATTTTCTACATACCATATATCATACTTAAACTTTTCTTCCCATGAAATTAAATTCCTCCCGTTTATTTGTGCCCAACCAGTAATTCCTGGTCTTACAAGATGTCTTTTTTTTTGCTCTGAACTATACAATTCTAAATATTCAACTAACAAGGGCCTAGGCCCAATTAAACTCATATCTCCTATAATTACATTTATCAATTGTGGAAGTTCATCTAAAGATGTTTTTCGTACAAAATTACCAATGGTTGTTAAACGTACATTATCTGGTAGTAAGCTTCCTTCTTTATCCTTTTCATCAGTCATCGTTTTAAATTTTATGATTGTAAATATTCTCTCATTTAACCCAGGTCTTTTTTGAAAGAAAAAGGTATTTCCTCTGTTTGCAAAACTCAACAATGCAAAAACAATTACAAACAATGGTGAAAGAATGATGAGTCCAACCAAAGCTACTAAAAAATCAATGATGCGTTTAAAAAATAATTTATACATAGTACGAATTCAAAATTAATAGATTTTAGAAAAGCACACTACTTTAAATGCAAAAATTTATAGTATTCTTAATTTATTTTAGAACATCAACATAATGAATTCCAAAATTAATGATGCTGAATCAACACTTCGACAAAGGCTCAGTGTGACATCTTCTTCCTGACCTAGTGAAAACGTCATCCCGAATGTTCTGCTGAGCCGAGCCGAAGTATTAGTTCGGGATCTCATGATAAGAGCCCAAAAGTTTACAATACAGATGCTACTAAAATTTTATATTCTTCCAATAAAGCGTCCCAAACTAATTGCTGTTTAAAACTATTGCATATTATTGAACGTGCATTTTCAGCTAATTTTAACCTCAATTCTTTATCATTCAACAATTTAAACATAGCAATTCCTAAGGCATTTTCATCTTTTACGGGAGTTATAAGTCCGTTTTCACCTTCTACAATGATTTCATTACAACCATTAATATCGGTTACAATACTTGGCAATCCCATGGCTCCTGCTTGCAATACAACATTAGGAAATCCTTCTCTATAACTAGGAAAAACCAGTGCGTCTGAAATTGCTAAATATGGTCGAACATCATCTTTATATCCTGTAGTAATGATGTTTGCATTGCAATTAATTTCAGAAATTGTCTCTGGAGTTAAAGGATCTAAATCATGTTCATAAGCGCCTACTAGTAGAAGTTTCGAGTTTGGAGTTTGGAGTTTAGAATTTGTAGGTTGAAGTTTCGAGTTTGTTAGTTTTTTTAAAGCAGCTATCAATTCGTTTATACCTTTATCACCCACCAACCTGCCTATAAAAACAAATACAAAATCATTTTTTGATATCCCTAAACTTTGTTTCAATTCATTTACCTGAATTTCAGAAAAATTG